>Ga0335397_10000174_pt1 | contig 73446 bp, 80 predicted proteins | sample MAT04_FD_205740 | JGI IMG/M metagenome (GOLD analysis project Ga0335397, IMG submission 205740) | Freshwater microbial communities from Lake Fryxell liftoff mats and glacier meltwater in Antarctica - MAT-04 (spades assembly) (version 2) ...
GCTGGCCGGCGAGCTCGATGTCGCTGGAGTCGACGTCGTCCAGCGGGAGCGCCAGGTCCAGCCAGCCGAGGTCGGACTCGTCGGCGGCGACGCCGAGCAGGATCCGGTCGAGCCCGGTCCGCCAGGTTCCCTGCGGAATGCGCGCCAGGCCGTACGCCCCGCGTTGCTGCTCCCCCAGGCCCCAGCGGACCCCGGCCCCCCCGGCCCAGGCGCGCAGTCGGTCGAGGTCGTCGTCGTCGAGCCCGAACCGGCGCATCACCGGGGCGGTCGCGGCGAGGTCGAGCACCTGGCTGGCGGTGACCCGTCCGCCGGCGAGCTCCAGCAGGCCGGACAGCGTGTCGAGCAGCGGGTTGGTCTGGCGCAGCGACCGGTCCGCCAGGCGTACCCGCAGCTCGTGCCCGGGGTGGCCCGCGCCCGGCTGGCCGAAGGCGGCGCGGACGAGCGGGGCGTACGTCTCGACGTCCGGGCACAGGACCAGCACGTCGCGCGGCTCAAGGGTGGGATCGTCGCGGAACAGCCCCAGCAGGGCTTCGCGCAGCACCTCGACCTGGCGAGGCGGGCCGTGGCAGGCGTGCACCTGGACCGTCCCGTCGGGCCCGGCCGCCAGGGTCGGCTCGCGGTCCTCCCGGATCGCGGCCTGGACCTCGGTGAGCAGCGTCCCGCGGCCGTGCCCGCTCGGGTGGTGGACGGTCTCGACGTCGCCGAGCAGGAGCTGCAGCTCGCGCAGGTCGCGGGACAGGCTGGCGGTCAGCGGGTGGCGTACCCGTAGGGAGCTGTCGTCCTCGCGGCGCCGGACCGCCGTCGACCCGGACCGCAACGTCGCCCAGACCGCTGGGCTCGGGTGCGGGAGCCACAGGTGCACGTCGCGCCGCTCCCCCAGCGCCCGCAGCACCTGGCGCTGCGCGGTTGTCAGCCGGGTGGCGCCGAACAGCGACAGCCGGTCGGGCAGGTCCAGGAGCGCCGGGTCGTCGCGGAGCCGCCGGCAGGTGGCCTCGAGCCGCTCCGCCGGGCTGTCGACGCCGAGGACCGCCCGCAGCCGGCGCCACAGCTCCGCCTGCCAGCGCAGATCCTGGTCCAGATCCCCGCCGGCGCCGTCGGTGTCCTTGCCGGCCGCCCACTCGGCGAGCATCGTCGGGCGGTGCGCCTCGTAGCTGCGGAACAGGTCGCGCAGGTGCTCGGCCGCGGCGTAGCGACGGCCGGCCCGGTGGTCGTCCGCACCGGTCCCGAGGTGGGCCGCCAGCACCGAGCACCACGACTCGCCCACGCAGGTGTCGATGATCTCCAGCAGCGTCCACAGGACCCGCTGCGGCGCCCACGGGTCGTCGCCGGCGTCGAGCCCGCTGGCCGCGGCGACCGCGTCGTCGACCAGCCGGGTGGGGCTCGGGAAGCGCAGGTTCGCCGCGACCCCGTCGCCGTCGATGGCGCCCAGGACCGTGGACAGCCGCTGGGTGAGCCACCGCTCGACGCCCTTGGCCGGGACGGCGATCACCTCGGGGGCGAACGGGTCGAGCAGCGGGGTGCGCAGCAGCTCGGCCAGGGCAGCCGCGAGAGCACCGGCCCGCTCGGCGCGGTGCGCCCTCAACACGTCCGGCTCACGCCCCCTGTCTACCGCGCCGGCGAGGGCGAGAGGGGACCGTCGCCAGACCTTGCTTCGCGGGCTCGGCAGCGCAGCCGGGGCCGCCGCGCCGTCGTGCGCGACCCAGTAGGCCCCGGCCGTGCGCACGTCGATCCGGCCGGCGACCAGGAACCCGAGGGTCACCGCGGGGTTGACATGGCCCCCGGAGATGGGCCCGAGCGCGTACGCGAGCACCATCAGGGTCAGCCCGAAGGCGAGCGACGTGGCGACGACCCCCGCCGACGTGCTGTCCCCGGTGAGCTCGGCGCCGAAGGACAGCGTCGCGACCCCGACGGCGAAGCGGTCGGCCCGTCAAGACACCTGAGGGCTCGACGCCCGAGGAGGTCTGGCCGGCTCAGCCCCCGGCCATCGCCCCCACGACGAGCAGCGGCTCGGTGCCCCTCAGCACGGCGTCCGGCAGCGGCTCGTCGTGCCCGGCGTGCGAGAGGTCCTCCCGGCAGGCGAAGAAGCGCACGAAGGCGCGCCGCTTGCCGCTCGCGGGGTCGCGCATCGTCCCGCGCAGCGCCGGGTGCGCGGTCTCGAGCGCCGTGAGGACCTCCCCGACAGTGGAAGCCGCGAGCACCACCTCGCCGTCGAGCTTGGCGAGCGAGCGCAGGTGGTACGGCAGGACGACGCGGGTCGTCGCTCCTGGGGTCACGGCGCCGAGGTTCACAGCGTCTGGACCTCGACCGAGAGCACCGGCGGGAGGTCGCGGACGATCGTGTCCCAGCTGTCGCCGCCGTCCGGGGAGGCGTAGACCTGCCCGCCGGTCGTCCCGACGTAGACGCCGCAGTCCTCCAGCCGGTCGACGGCCATCGCGTCGCGCAGGACGTTGACGTAGCAGTGCTCCTGCGGCAGCCCCTTGGTCAGCGGCTCCCACTCCCCGCCGCCGGTACGGCTGCGGTAGACGCGCAGCTTGCGTCCGGCGGCACGTGCAGGTAGTCGCTGGTGATCGGCACGACGTACAGCGTCTCGGGCTCGTGCGCGTGGACGTCGATCGGGAAGCCGAAGTCGGTCGGGAGGTCGCCGCTGATCTCGTACCAGGACGCGCCGGCGTCATCGGTGCGCATCACGTCCCAGTGCTTCTGCATGAACAGCGTGTCCGGCCGCGACGGGTGCATAGCCAGGTTGTGGACGCAGTGCCCGACCTCGGCGTCGGGGTCCGGGATGCCCTCGGACTGCAGCCCCTTGTTGATCGCCCGCCAGCTCTCCCCGCCGTCGTCGCTGCGGAAGGCGCCGGCCGCGCTGATCGCGGTGAAGATCCGCTGCTCGTCGGTGGGGTGCAGCAAGATCGTGTGCAGGCACATGCCACCCGCGCCGGGCTGCCACTGCGGGCCCGAGCCGTGCTTGCGCAGTCCCGACAGCTCGGCCCAGGTCTGGCCGCCGTCGGTCGTCTTGAACAGGGCCGCGTCCTCGATCCCCGCGTAGACCGTGTCGTGGTCGGTGAGCGACGGCTCGAGGTGCCAGACCCGGGCGAACTCCCACGGGTGCGGCGTCCCGTCGTACCACTGGTGGGTGCCCGGCACGCCGTCGTAGGTGAAGTCGTTGCCCACGGCGTTCCAGGACCGGCCGCCATCATCGGAGCGCTGCACGATCTGCCCGAACCAGCCGCCGGACTGGCTGGCCCAGATGCGGTCCGGGTCCACCGGCGAGCCCTTCAGGTGATAGATCTCCCAGCCCGCGAAGTGCGGCTCGCTGACCTCCCAGTCGCGCCGCCGCTCGTCACTCGTCAGGACGAACGCGCCCTTGCGCGTCCCCACCAGAACCCGCACGCCTGCCATGGCTCACCTCCGGCCCGACCGTACGACGGACCGCGGGCGCGGACCAGGGTCCTGCTGTTGATCTCAGGAGAACGGCGACGCGGTAGCCCAGGTCCATCCGGGAGACCGAGTCAGGCACGAGGCTGCCCGTCGCATACCAGCCGCGGGAGCGACCAGGAAGGTTGCCGCGAGCTCAGGGCGCGACGCCCTCGGGCAGCGGGCCAGCGGGCGGGTGGGTCTTGCGCGCGGTCTCGGCAAGCACGATGCCCGTGAGCACCACCGCCCCGCCCACGAGCTGCACCGGCGACAGGACCTCGCCCAGCACCACCCACGCGACGAGCGCGGCGAGCACCGGCTCGGCCATGCCGAGCAGCCCCGTGCGCGCCGAGCCGAGCGAGCGGATCGCCAGCAGGATCAGCCCGTACGGCACGACGGTCCCGAGCACCACCACCCAGCTGACGAGCAGGTAGGCCGCGACGTCGGCGTCCGGAAGCGGCCCAGGCAGCGCGACCGCCCGCGTGAGGTCGGCCCACGGGAACGTCCACCATGGCTGCAGCACTGACCAGAAGACGGCCGCCGCCGTGAACGTCCAGGCCGCGAAGCTGAGCGGGTCGCGCGTGCCGAGCCCGCGCTCGCTGGTCAGGTAGAGCGTGGCCAGCGACACCGCGGCGGCCAGGCCGGCAAGCACCCCGACACCGTCGAGCTGCAGCCCCTCCCATGCCTCGGCCACCACCACCAACCCCGAGAGGGCCAGGGCAAGCGCCGCCCAGAGCCGTCGTCGTACGTCCTCGCCGCGCACGAAGCGCACCCACACGACGACCAGGACCGGCGCGAGGTACTCCAGCAGCAGGGCGATCCCGACCGGCAGCCGGCCGATCGCCACGAAGTAGAACCACTGCACCAGGCCGATGCCGACCACACCGGCAACGACGAGGAACCCGAGCTCGCGGGGAGCGATCCGCAGGCTCCGCGGTCGGGTCAGCGCGACCGCGGCCATCAGGCACAGCGCCGCGCCGGCCGAGCGGAGCTCGACGAGCCGCAACGACGACATCCCCGACTCCAGGACGGTCTTGCTGACCGAGCCGTTGAGCGCGAACAGGAAGGCCGCGATGCTGGCGTACGCGACGCCGCGCCAGGCCGACGCGGTGCTCGGCGGCTCGGTCTGGGTGGCGGTCATCGGGACGCAGTCAACCCGACAGCCGCCTCACCCACGCACGAGGTCAGGCAGTCCCCGTCAGCCCTGCGCGAACTCCCCGCTGCGGAACAGCGGTGGCAGGTAGCGCAGCATCAGCGTCGACCAGGTCAGGTGGGTCAGCACCGGCGCCTGGATCCCGCCCGACGCCCGGCGCTGAGCGCCGAACAGCGCGCCCATCACCGTGGCGGCGAGCACCAGCGCCGGGTTGCGGGTCGTCACGGTGGCCAGCGCGTACGCCGCGGTCGACAGCGCGACCGGGTGCTGCTCCCCGATGGCGGCGTAGAGCGCACCGCGGAAGAAGACCTCCTCGGCCGCGCCGTTGGCCAAGGTCGTCAGCAGCACCAGCGAGGTGTCGCCCTGGTGGGCGTAGGCCAGCACCGAGGAGATCGCCTCGTCGAGCACCGGGATCCGCTTGGCCACGAGCGCGCAGCCGTAGAAGGCACCGAAGGCGGCGGCGCCGGTCAGCACCGGCGTGAGCACCGGTCGGCGCAGCGTCTGATCACGGGACTGCATCCAGCCCAGGTGCAACGGCCCGGACGCGAAGCCCCCCGCCACCCAGGTCGCGGCGACGCCGGCGGTCGCGGCGTAGAACTGCCAGGACGCCGGCCGGGTCTGCAGCGACACCCCGAGCAGCCCGCCGCCGGCCAGGGTCACCCCGGTGACGACCTTGCGCCGGCGCAGGAAGGCCTCGTCGGGCTCGCGGTGGTCGCGCGGGACCTTGTCGACCAGCCAGTGCGGCAGCGCCGACACCACCTGGGCCCGGGTCGGGCGCCTCACACCCGACCCGCCTTGGCCCGCTCACCGAGCGCCTGCAGGACCGCGTCGTCGTAGTCCATCGGGGCGAACGGCACGAGCTGGCGGATGCTGTCGTCGCGCACGACCACCTCGTTGCTCATGCTGTCGATCAGCGACCGGCCGGTCTGCACGTCGACGTTCGTCACCAGCGAGAGCCAGCGCGACGACAGCCGCGGGGTGAGCAGCGGCACCGGGACCACGACCAGCGTCCGGCCCTCGATCTGGGCCACGCGACGCAGCATCTCGACGTACTCCAGGACGTCCGGGCCGCCGATGTCGAACGCGCGGGAGCCGTCAACCGCTGCGTCGAGCACCCCGACCAGGTAGCGCACGACGTCCGCGATGGCGATCGGCTGCGTCCGGGTGCGCACCCAGCGCGGCGTGACCATCGCCGGGAGGTGCTCGACGAGCTGCCGCGTCATCTCCCACGAGATCCCGCCGTGGCCGACGATGATCCCGGCCCGCAGTGTCGTCACCGGCACGCCGGCGCTGCCCAGCAGCTGCTCGACCTCGCGGCGGCTGCGCAGGTGCGAGCTCAGGTCGTCCGCGTCGTCACCCAGCCCCCCGAGGTAGACGATGCGCTGCAGCGCCGCCTCCTTCGCCACTGAGCCGAAGGTCCGAGCGGCGTCGGCGTCCTGCTTCCGGAAGTCGGCGTCGTCGAGCGAATGGACCAGGTAGTAGGCCGCGTCAGCGCCCGCGAGCGCCGCGGTGAGGGAGGCGGCGTCATGCACGTCGGCGCGTACGGGGCGGCCGGCGCCGGTGTAGCCCTCCGGGTGGCGCGTCACGGCGACGACCTCGTGGCCCGCCGCTTCCAGGGCAGGGCACAGCCGTCGTCCCACGAAGCCGGACGCGCCGGCGACCACGATGCGCATGCGGGCCATCCTGGGGCCTCTCGCCGAAGGCGGCGACCGGTGCGCACGGATGGTGACGCCACCGTCACGTGCGGGGTCTTCCCGTACGGCCCGGCGCACCGCACACTGAGGGGGTCTCGACCCGGCGGGAGGACGCGCCCATGAACCACTCCATCCCGATCCCCGACCTGGTGCCGGTGCTGTCCCGCGGCAAGCACCGGAACCCCAGGCGCGGCGCCTGCTTCATGGAGCTCGCGTCCTTCCTCGCCGGGGAGCGGTGGAGCGACCGGCCGACCTGCACGCACCCGCTGCTCGCCGAGGTCGCCCGCAACGTCAACGACCGGACCTCCGACGCCGAGCGCTCCCAGCTCGCGCCGCTCATCCCGTCGGTCATCGGCCTTACCACCGACGACCCGCGCGCTGACGCCCGGATCGCGCTGAGCTGCGCCCTGCCGGCCCTGCCCGTCGTGTCGTTCGAGCGGCAGCGGGCGTTGGCCGTCGCGGTGCACGCCTGCCTGGGGCAGCTCGACATCCTGGGTGACACCGGCGCCACCGCGCTCCGGACACACGCACGCCGCACGCTGGCCGACGTGCCCGACGCCGACCGCTGGGCGGCCTCGTTCGCGACCCGCATGGTCGTCTACCGGCAGGACATCTCACCCCGGCGGTTCCAGCGCCACGCCGCCCCCGGCATCGTGACGCTCGCGGCGCGCGGGATCGCCGAGGCCTCCGTCGTCTCCCCCGACCCGTTGCTGCGCGCCATGCTCGAGGGCGCGATCGAGCAGTGCCAGGCGCTGCACCCCGCACCGCGCGCGGCCCAGGTCGACGGGGACCGCTGGCGGGAGGCCTCGGCGCTCACCCGCTGACGTCTGGCAACGGGACCTTCGGCACTGTGAAGACTCTGGAGGCGCTCGTACCCTCCTGCTGAGACCAGCCAGGGAGGCACGTGATGCAGGAGCACGAGACGGCGCTGCGCTACACCCCGGGGCCGCGCGAGCTGATCGTCGATGACGTCTTCGACAAGGCCCGCCGCCACCCCGACCGCACGGCCATCAGCCGCCGGGTCGCGGGCCAGTGGACGCCGGTCTCGTGTCGGACGCTCGCCGACGACATCGAGACGCTCGCCGCAGGACTCGTCGCCGCGGGGGTCGCCTCGGGCGAGCGGGTCGCCCTGATGTCCAGGACGCGCTACGAGTGGCTGCTCTACGACTTCGCCATCATGTCGATCGGCGCGGTCACCGTGCCGATCTACGAGACCTCCTCCGCCGAGCAGGTCGAGTGGATCCTGTCGGACTCCGAGGCCGTCGCGGTCGTGGTGGAGACCGAGGAGCAGCTGGCCACGGTCACCGGGATGCGCGACCGGCTGCCCGCTCTGCGCGACGCGTGGCGGGTGGAGGCCGACCGGGAGCTCCTGGTGCAGTCCGGCGCGGCCGCCGGCTCGGGTCCGGAGCAGGAGCGGCGGACGGCCCTCGGGCCGGACAGCCTCGCAACGATCGTCTACACCTCCGGCACGACCGGGCGGCCCAAGGGCTGCATGCTCACCCACGGCAACCTGCTCGGGATGGTCCGCAACACCCTCGCCGCCGACGGCGTGAGCGAGCAGGTGTTCAACGAGCGGGAGTCCACGCTGCTGTTCCTGCCGCTGGCCCACATCCTGGCCCGCGCGATCCAGCTCAGCGCGCTGCACGCCGGTGTGCGCCTCGGTCACACCGACATGACCAACGTGGTAGGCGATCTCGCGTCCTATCAGCCGACGGTCATCCTGTCGGTGCCCCGCGTGTTCGAGAAGCTCTACAACAGCGCCCGGCACTCGGCGACCGCCGGCGGCAAGAAGCGGATCTTCGACCGGGCCGAGGCTGTCGCCGTCGCCTTCAGCGAGTCCCTCGACACCGGTGGGCCGGGCCTGCTGCTGCGCGTGCAGCACCGGCTGTTCCAGAAGCTGGTCTACGGCAAGGTCCTCGCGGCGATGGGCGGCAAGACCCGCTGGGCCGTCAGCGGCGGCGCACCGCTCGGGGCCCACCTCGGCCACTTCCTGCGGGGCATGGGGCTCAACGTCCTGGAGGGCTACGGCCTGACCGAGACGACCGCGTCCGGGACGCTGAACCTGCCGGACGTGCAGCGCCTGGGCTCGACCGGACGTCCGGTCCCCGGCTGCGCGATCCGGATCGCGCCCGACGGCGAGATCCTCATGAAGAGCCCGGCGGTCTTCACCGGCTACTGGCACAACGAGGAGGCGACCAAGGAGGTGCTGGACGAGGACGGCTGGTTCAGCACCGGCGACGTCGGCCACCTCGACGAGCAGGGATTCTTGTTCATCACCGACCGCAAGAAGGACCTGATCGTCACGGCCGCCGGCAAGAACGTCGCTCCCTCCCAGCTCGAGGACCGGCTGCGTGCGCACTGGCTGGTCAGCCAGGCCCTCGTCGTCGGCGACCGCCGGCCCTACATCGGGGCGCTGCTCACCGTCGACGAGGAGGCCCTGAGCACCTGGCGCACCGACCAGGGCAAGCCGGACGGCGACGCCACGTCGCTGCTCGACGACCCCGACTTCGTCAAGGCCGTGCAGGACGCCGTCGACGCCGCGAACGCGTCGGTGTCCCGGGCCGAGGCGATCAAGCGGTGGCAGGTGCTGCCGGAGGACTTCACCGTCGCCGGCGGCGAGATGACGCCGACGCTGAAGCTGCGGCGCAGCCTGGTGACCGAGCGGTACGCCACCCACGTCGAGCAGCTCTACAGCTGAGACAGGAGACCGTCATGGACTCACGACCGCAGCTGCGCGAGCTGGGGCTGAGCAGCGGCAAGAAGGCCCGGCTGCACCGGATCCTGCACGAGCACGGGCTGCGCAACGGGACCGCGCTGTTCCTGCCGTACGACCAGGGTCTGGAGCACGGGCCGCGCGACTTCTTCGCCAACCCCAAGGCCAGCGACCCCCGCTACATCATCAAGCTGGCGCTCGAGGGCGGCTTCAACGGGATCGCCATCCAGATCGGGCTGGCCGAGAAGTTCTACTGGGACTACGCCGGCGAGATCCCGATGATCCTCAAGCTCAACGGCAAGACCGACATCCCCTCCTCCGACCAGGCGCTGTCCCCGGTGCACGCCACGGTCGAGGACGCGGTGCGGCTCGGCGCCGATGCCGTCGGCTACACGATGTACGTCGGGACGCCCGTCCAGGACCGCGACTTCGAGCAGTACCGGACCGTACGCGCTGACGCGCAGCGACTCGGCATGCCGCTCGTGGTGTGGGCCTACCCGCGCGGCTCGGCGATCGACGCCAAGGGCGGCAACAGCTCCTTCTACGCCGTCGACTACGCCGCCCGCACCGCCAGCGAGCTCGGCGCCGACGTGGTGAAGGTCAACTTCCCGCACCCGGACAAGCGGACGTCGGTCAAGGCGGAGTACGACGCGGAGTTCTCCAACCAGGAGGCCGTCGACAAGGTCGTCCGCTCCGCCAACCGGACGCTCGTGCTGATCTCCGGTGGGGAGAGGGCCGGCGACGAGGCGATGCTCGACAAGGCCCGCGAGTCGATGGAGGCCGGCGCCACCGGGCTGATCTTCGGACGCAACGTGTGGCAGCGCGAGCACGACGAGTCGCTCCGCTTCGTCGAGCAGCTGCGCGAGATCCTGGCCAAGCACCCGAGCCAGCCGTAGGGGGCCGGGCCGTGCGACCGGGCTGCGCGGCCGGCCGGGCCGGCTGACCTGCGGACCGTCGCACGGGATGCACCTGCTGGCAGTGTGTCTGGTCACGTCGGGGAACGGCCCGGGGGGTGGGGCGCCTTGGAGACAGGATGCCCTCCACCTCCTTGCGACCAGAGTCCGGCCTGCGGAGCGTCTACGTGGTGTTCTGGGCCTCCCTGGCCGTCGTCCTGCCCTTCGTCCTGTGGGGCGCCGTCTCGCCGACCTCCCTGGCCGGTGCCGCTGACAGCGCCCGCGTCTTCGTCGAGGACAGCTTCGGCTGGTTCTACCTGCTGTCGGCGACCTTCCTGCTCGGCGCGGTGATCGTCCTGGCGGCCTCCCGCTTCGGCAAGGTCACGCTCGGCCAGGACGACGACGAGCCGGAGTTCAGCACTCCGGCCTGGTTCGCGATGCTGTTCAGCGCCGGCATGGGCATCGGTCTGGTCTTCTGGGGTGTCGCCGAGCCGGTCGCCCACTTCGCGACACCGCCCTCCGCCGAGCCCGGCACCACCGAGGCCGCCCGCGACGCCCTGCGCTACTCGTTCTTCCACTGGGGCCTGCACCCGTGGGCGATCTACTCGGCGCTGGCGCTGGCCCTGGCCTACGCCCGGTTCCGCCGCGGCTGGAAGGCCACCATCAGCGGCGCCCTCCGCCCGCTGCTCGGCGACCGGGTCGACGGGCCGCTCGGCTCGGCGATCGACACGATCGCCGTCGTCGCGACGGTCTTCGGCGTCGCCACCTCGCTCGGCCTGGGCGCCGCCCAGGTCAACGGCGGTCTCGCCTCGCTGAGCGACGGCGTCGAGGTCTCCTCCGCCGTCCAGCTCGGCGTCATCGCCGTGGTGACCGTGCTGTTCCTGATCTCGGCGATGACCGGCATCCACCGCGGGATCAAGTGGCTGTCGCAGGTCAACGTCGCGCTCGCCGTCGCGATCTTCCTGTTCGTGCTGTTCACCGCCTCCACCGGCCGGCTGGTCGGCGCCTTCACCACCACCCTCGGCGGCTACGTCACCGAGCTGCCGCGCATGAGCCTGCAGACCGGGCCGTTCGACGACGAGCGCTACGCCTGGATCAACGGCTGGACGGTCTTCTACTGGGCCTGGTGGATCTCCTGGTCCCCGTTCGTCGCGACCTTCATCGCCCGGATCTCGCGCGGGCGGACGATCCGCGAGTTCGTCATCGGCGTGCTGGCCGTCCCGACCCTGGTCAGCGGCCTGTGGTTCTCGGTCTTCGGCGGCGCCGGCATCCTCGCCGAGCGCGACGGCGCCCGGATCAGCGAGCAGGGCACCGAGTCGCAGCTGTTCGCGCTGTTCGACACGCTGCCGCTCGGCGTCCTCGCCGGCGTCGCGGCCATGCTGCTGATCATCACCTTCTTCATCACCAGCGCCGACTCGGCCACCTTCGTGCTCGGCTCGCTGAGCACCACCGACGGCAAGGACCCGGTCCGCTCGGTGACGGTCGTGTGGGGCCTGGTCATCTCGGCGTCAGCCGCGGTGCTGCTGGTCAGCGGCGGGCTGGCGGGCCTGCAGACGGCGTCGATCGTCGCGGCATTCCCCTTCTCTGTGGTGCTGCTGCTGACGTTCGTGTCGCTGGTGAAGGGCCTGCGGGACGAGGCCCGGACCGGGCCGACGACCACTCCCCCTGGCTCGTCCCCGGTCGAGCGGACCGAGGTCGGCGTCGGCTAGGCGTTCTCGACCAGGTGGCGGTAGAAGCCGATGCCGCGGCCGAGGGCGGCGACCGACAGCCGCTCGTCGGCTGCGTGCAGGGTCGCCAGCTCCTCGGCCGTGAGGTCGAACGGCATGAACCGGTAGACGCTGTCGCAGACCTCGGCGAAGTGCCGGGCGTCGCTGGCCTGGATCATGACGTACGGCGTCACGGTCGCGTCCGGGTAGGCCGACCGGATCGCGGCCGACACCAGGGCGTAGGGCTCGCCGTCGGTGCGGGAGACCGGTGACGGGTCGCTGCCGGTGACGACCCGCAGCGCCACGCTCGGGTCGTCGACGATGCGGCGCACCCGGTCGATCGTCGAGGCCACGGTCTCGCCCAGTGCGATGCGGATGTTGGCGTTGGCGCGGACCCGGGTCGCCAGGACGTTCGCCGCCCGACTGCCCTCGAGCTGGGTGATCGCCACGGTGGTCCGCACCAGCGCGTTGCCCTGCCGGCTCGACCTCGCCAGCACCGCGGCCAGCACCGGCCGCAGCTGCGCGGCGTGGGCGAACAGGACCCGGTAGCCACCGGCGGCCTGGCGGCCGACGGTGTCGACCATCGACAGCACGACGTCGTCGAGCCTTGCCGGGAAGGGGTTCTCGTCGAGCCGGACGACCGCACGGGCCAGCCGGGCGGTGGCGCCACGGGGTTCGGGCGCCGAGGCGTGCCCGCCGGCGTCGGTGGTGCTGAGCTCCAGGTCGAGCATCCCCTTCTCCGCGAGCCCGACCACCGCGATGCGGCCGGGGACGCCGGGGAAGACGCCGGTGACGACCGCGCCGCCCTCGTCCAGCACCGCCCAGGGCCGGACACCGCGCGCGGTGAGGGCGTCAACGGCGAGCTGCGCGCCCGTACCGAAGACCTCCTCGTCGTTGCCGAACGAGAGGTAGACGTCGCGCCGCGGCGTGAAGCCCTCCTCGAGCAGCGCCTCGACCGCCTCGACGATCGCGACCAGCGAGCCCTTGTCGTCGATCGCCCCGCGGCCGTGGACCACCCCGCCGGTGATCCGGCCGGAGAACGGCTCGTCGTGCCAGTCCTGCCCCTCGACCGGCACGACGTCGTAGTGGGCCATCAGCACCAGCGGCGGGGCGTCGGTGCCGCTGCGCCACCGCAGGAGCAGCGCCCCGGAACCGAGGACCTCGCGGTCGAGGGCGCTCCAGGTGCGCGGGTAGAGCTCGCCGAGCCGCTCCCGGAAGCGCGCGAAGACCGCCTCGTCGACCTCCTCGGGGTCGCGCGAGGAGATCGTCGGCAGGTGCACGAGCTCGGCCAGCCGCTCCGCAGCTGCTTTCCCGTCGACGCACGCCGACGGCTCCGTGACCGGCACAGCAGCCGGGGTGAAGCGCCGGACACGTCGTACGGACCCCGCCGCCGCGACCAGGGCCGCCCCCGCCAGCAGGCGCCTCACAGCGTCACCGGGGGCACGACCTCAGGGCGGTCCGAGAACGCCAGGCGGGGCACGAACACCAGCGCGATCGCGGCGATCAGCGCGGTCCCGCCGCAGATCGTCCAGACCCACAGGTACCCGGTGAGCGACCCCGCGGTGCCCTCCGCGCCACCGACCAGCGTCGGGGCGCCGGCGGCCAGCACGAGGGCGAACACGCAGGATGCGAACGTCCCGCCCATCACCTTGGTCGTGTTGGTCAGGCCGGTCGCCACCGCCGTACGCCCGACGGGAGCCGCGGCGGCCGCGGCGGCGGGCAGTGCCGCCACCAGGGCGCCGGAGCCGAGCCCGGCCACCGTCATGCAGGCCAGCACCTGACCGAGCGTGTCGTGGGACGGCACCAGCGCGAGGTAGCCCAGGCCGGTCAGCGTCGCCGCCCCGATCAGGGTCGCGCGCGGCGAGGTCAGCCGGGACAACCGGGCGAAGGACAGGGCGCCGGCCAGCAGGGAGATGACGTAGACGCCGATGACGATCGAGACCTCGGCGGCGGACAGGCCCAGGCCGTAGCCGTAGACCTGCGGGTCGGTGCGGGCGAAGGTCGACAGCGGCCCCTGCGCGCCGAGCACACTGACGCCGAACAGCCCGGCGGTGAGCAGGACCGGCCACATCGCCGGGCTCTTCAGGACCCGGAGGTCGACCAGCGGATCGGCCTGGCGCAGCTCGTGCCGGGCGGACGGCACCACCAGCAGCGCTCCGAAGACGACCAGCAGCCACGGCCAGGTCTGGCTCGGGCCGTTGAGCCGGACGAAGGTCAGCCCGCCGGTGATGACCAGCATGGTGAGCGTCAGCCAGGCGACGCCGCCCGGGTCGATGCTGCCGGGTTGGCGGTCGGCGCTCTCCGGCACCTTGGTGAGGATGACGAAGAAGGCGACGACCACGAGCAGGCCGGGCAGCAGGAGGACGAGCCACAGCTGGTCGGCCAGCGCCGTGCCGATGACGCCGCCGGACAGCGCGCCGACGATCGCCCCGGCCTGCAGCGCGGCGACGATCAGCCCGGTGGCGCGGCGGGTCTGCGCGGCGGCGTCGGGCAGCCGGCGGGACCGGTCGTAGATCAGCGCGACCTGCAGCGGCAGCCACGCGACGTAGAAGCCCTGCACCGCCCAGGCGATGACGAACACCGTAAAGCTCTGGGCAAAGGCCAGCGTGATGCTGGCCGTCGCGGTGACGGCCGCGGACACCAGCAGCATCCGGCGGTGGCCGTGCAGGTCGCCGAGCTTGGCAGGACGGGGACCACGATCGCCGACAGCATCAGCTGCGCGGCTTCGAACCAGTTGATGTCGGCGTCGTTGATGGACAAGCTGCGAGCGATGTCGCTGAGCAGCGGGATGTAGTAGCCCTGCAGGACGCCGCTGGTGAACTCCACGAACACCAGGTAGCCGACGACTCCCCCGGCCAGCCCCCGCCTTCGGCGAGGACGCGTCACCCCCGCCACGACCGGGCCAGTCACCACCGGGCTCCCTCCCAGCGGTCACCGGGTGGCCCGCTGCGGCCGGAGCCTAGAGGTGTCGGGCCGCTATCTGCTGGAGAGCTGCTTGTAACCCAGGACCGCGGCGGCGATGAGCAGCCCGACGACGATCAGGAAGCCCCACGCGAGGCCTTCGATGACGCTGCCCACACCGAAGATCAGCGCGAGGACGAGGAGGAGGATGAGGATGCCCATGCGGCCGCCCTACCCGTCTCCGGCTGGAGGTCACCGCTGTCACGGAACCTCCACGAAACCGTGATGGGATCTGGAGCTCGAGCCCCGCATCTGGAAGCCTGGCCTCATGCCGAAGAGCCGAGGACGCAAGCGCAAGCACAGCAGCGGTCCGCGCCGCGCGGCGCCCGCAAGCTGGGAGGCGAGCGTGCTCCGGGACGCGGTGTTCCTGCTCTCCCCGGAGACGCACCGCACGGACGCGGAGCTGTTCGCCAGTCAGGCGCTCGGGACCGCGCCCCAGGGCGACACACCGTCGAGGCAGCAGGACGAGGCCCTGCACCACCTGCTCTCGCTCTGCGACCGCAGGCGGACGCCGACCGCCGCCGCACTGGTGGCGGCGCTGGCCACCGTCGTCGACGACGCGGAGGTCGAGGCAGCACGACGGGAGTGGGCCGCCGCGCTGACGCCCGAGCTGGGCTGGCTGGCCGAGCCGGAGCCGGTCCTGCAGGCCGCCAGCCGGGCCGCCGACCCGTACGACGACCAGGCCGTCGTCTTCCTGGAGTTCAAGGACGTCACCGTGGTGGCCCAGACCGGCCGCGCGATGGGCGAAGGGGTGCTGAGCCTGACCCTCACCGTTCCGGGTTCTGCGCGCTTGTGGGACGACGAGGGCGGGTGGCCGCGCGAACCGGTCGCGCCGGAGGAGGCGGCCCGGATCCTCGGGACGGCGCTGGCGCACACCGGCAGGTGGTGGCCGCCGCTCGACAACGAGGGCTACCGGGAGACCCGCTTCCTGGTCGCCGCTCGGCTGCGTGCCCTGCCCAGGGCGGAGGCCGACGTCGCAGACTGGGCACCGCTCAGTGACGAGGCGAAGACCGAGCTCGCCGACCGGTTCTTCGCCGACCTGGAGGTGCCGGACGAGGACGTCACCCGCGAGCTCGTCGACCTGTGCCTCACCTTCGCCGACGGCTGGGTCCCCGGCGGGGCGCTCGCCTGGAGCCCGGGCGTCGTGGAGCGGTTCCTGCTCGACTGGGTTCCTCGCAGGACCTTCTTGGATCCGGCATCGCGCAGCCTGCTCCCGACCGTGACCTACGCCTTCAGCGGCTGGGCTCTGCTGGCCCGCGGTGTCGACAAGGCGGCCGCCGCCGATGCGGCGCAGGTCGCGCTCGACCTGGCCGAGGAGTTCCAGCAGCTGTACGACAGCACCGAGCGCAGCCCCGCCACCGAGCTGGCCCAGCACCTGCAGGACAGCGGCGTCGATCTCGACGAGCCGGCGGCCCTGGACGCGGCGATCAGCGCCTACAACGCCGAACGGCTCGCCCGTCGGCTGTAGGAGGGCTGACGCGCCCCTGCGAGCCGCGCGCACGCGAGACCGGGCGGGTCGAGCGTCGCCGTCGACCTAAGCCCGCTCGTACCGGGCGATGTCTTCCCGGAACGCCGTGACGTCCTGAGCGGTCAGCGTCGGTCGGGTCACGGCCACGGCAGCGAGGTAGTCCTGCGTCGTGGCCAGGACCCGCTGGCCGGCCCGCAGCGTCTGCTCGAAGGCCGCCGCCGCCACCTGCTGCGCGGCGTGGGTGATGTCGGCAGGGGTGAAGCGGTCGTTGGCCTGGACCAGCGCGGCGATGTCGATGTCGCGGGCACCTGCCTGCGCCGTCGCGCTGCGCCACAGGGCCTCGCGCGCCACCGGGTCCGGTGGCCCGATCGGCAGCACGTAGTCGAAGCGGCCATGCCTCAGGAACGCCGGGTCGAGGCTGCCGACGCTGTTGGTCGCACACACCAGCAGACGGTTCTCGCGCTCCCGGAAGGTCACGATCGACTTCAGCAGCTCGTTGACGACGCCGACCGCCATGCCCTGCCCGGCCCGGTCGGCGGCGATCTCCTCGACCTCGTCGATGAAGACCAGCACGTGCTCCATGCGCCGAGCGGCCGCGAAGGCGGCGGAGATGCCGCCGGCCAGCCCCAGGTCGGACGCGGCCAGCCTGGACGGGAACAGCTCCACGAACGGCCAGCCCAGCCGGCTCGCGATCGCCTTGGCGAACGTCGTCTTGCCGGTGCCCGGAGGACCGAACAGCATCACCGCGCGCGGCTCCCGCACCCCGTGCTCCTCGGCCAGGGCCGGTTGCGCGAGAGGCAGCACGATGCGCCGCTCGATGAGCGCCTTCTCCTGTGCCATGCCCGCCATCTGCTGCCAGAGATCGGAGCGCGGGACGTAACCGCCGAGGCTGGCAGCGGCGTCGACGTCCTGCGGCCGCACGATCTTGACCTTGTCGAACCAGGTGATGTCGCTGCGTTCGGTGAACCCCGAGTTCCGCAGCGCGTCGGTCCCCGTCTCGCCGGTCGGCAGGGCACTGGTGAGGCGCCGGGCCCCGCGCTCGACCAACCGGTGCTCCAGGGCCACGAGCAGCTCACTGCCCAGGCCCTGCCCCCGCCACTCCGGGTGCAGCGCGATGCGCAGCACCCACCCGCGGTCCTGCTCGACCCGACCGACCGCGGTCCCGATCACCTGACCCGCGGCCACCGCACCGACCGCCGGCTGACCAGCGACGAGCGCTGCGACCACCTCGGACAGGGGGAACAGCGAGCGCTGACCGAGCGAGCTGGAGACGCCGTCGAGGGCGACGACTTCTTCGAGGTCGTCGTCATTGAGGTCACGCAGGTGCCAGGCGCTCACAGGGCTTCCGTCCGTCCCAGGGACCGGTCCACTGATGGAAGACCGGTTGCCGAAGTGTGCGTCGGCTCGCCGAGGACGTCATCTCGAGAAGGCAGGGCGCCGTCCGGTTGGGCCAGAGCGGATCGGCGAACGGGTTGTGCGCCGGCGTCGTTGGCGTGGTGGTCGCCGTCGATCGCGTCCATGTGCCGTAGGTGCGTAATCGCGCACTCTCCGGCCGTCTCGTCGTCATTGCACGGGGGCGCGGCTGAGGCTGCGGCGGGGGTGAGGCTGCGGACGACGCGCCGGTCGGAGGCGGCCGGGGTCAGCCGTCGCAAGCCGCGACCAGGCAACATCCAGGACGCGGGACGCTGGACCGCTGTACGAGCGCATCGCGGCGGAGGCGAGGTTCTTGATCCTGCGGACCGGGAAGAGCACGAGCGCCGACGTCACGGCCACGTCGAGGAGAAGCAGCTCGCGACAACCACCAGCAGCGCACGCCTCCACCGGCTCATCCAACGCGCGCACCCCCTTGCGGTGACGGGGAGATGGGCACTGCTGCTCGACGTCGCTAGCGAGCAGAACCAGTGCCTATGGACGCCCTGCCGCCGCGGGTGTAGGACGAGATCTCGAGCCGAGGAGGAGAAGCGGTATGACGACCAGCACTGGACGGCCCGCGCTTGGTGCACTGCACCACCTCGCCATCACCGTCAGCGACGTCGAGGCGAGCGCGGAGTGGTACGAGCGGGTGCTCGGGCTGCAACGGCTACCGGCGCCCTTCCCTCACCACGGCGACAAGTCACCGGGCTTCGGGGTCCTGCTCGTGGAACCCGCCGCAGGATGGGCAATCGGTGTCCACCACCACGAGCACCACCGCAGTGAGACCGCAGACGAGACGCGCACGGGGATGGACCACGTCGGGCTGTCTGTGCCGGATCGTCGGGATCTCGATGATTGGGCGGCGCGACTCGACGCGCTCGGCGTCGCCCACGCCGGCGTGACCGACATGGCCGACCCCGTCCCGTACTCCGCCCTGGTGTTCCGCGACCCCGACAACATCCAGCTCGAGTTCGTTCACCTTCCCGGCTGATTCCCCCGGTCCTCACGTCCGGGTGGCTGGTCCGGCGTTCGCGAACGCCGTCGTTGCCTGCTGCCGCGGAACCTGTCTCGCCGTGTCACCTGAGCGGGCGACGCCGGCGTACGGCGAGGAGCAGAGCGGCGCTTGGACTGGCGAGGTGCCTACGCCGGCCGTTGCTACCGTCGCGTCGGCAGCCTGCCGACCTCCCGCTCGTAGGACAGTGGTCGCGATGTAGCCCGCCGCCCGCGAGGGCTACTTGTCGGCGGATGCCCGCGCTGGCAGCACCGGCCAGCGGCACGATCTCGACCTTGCGGAACCCGACTTCCTCGCACCAGTTCGCGTAGTCGGCGCCGGTGACGTCGAAGGCGCAGCAAGAAGACCTCCGCGTTCGGGCCAGTGCATCAGACACACCGACCCCGCCCGGAGGTCTTCTTCGTGATCGACTCGAACCGAGGACGTTCAGGGTCGTCCCCGGTCAGGACACCTAGGGCTTCCCGCCCGGCGCCCGATCGGACGGGCTGCCGGTGGCCGCACGGCAGCCAGACGCGCCCTTGGTGTCCTTCGCGTCGCGGTCGCCGGAGGCGACCTCTCCGCCGAGGTAGGAGAAGCCAGGCGACTTCCCCTCGGTGCAGTGCGCAGCGGAGGCGGCCGTCGCTCCTCCGATGGACGCACCCGCGGCGAGCGCGACGGTGGCGAATGCGTACCCGATCTTCTTGATCATGGACCATACCTCTTAGGTGGCGGTGAACCTACGGAGGAGACCAGACGACGAAAGGACGAGCAGATGCAGGAGACAGCCGCCCGGACAGTGGCGCCGGAGGGCATCCAGATGCCCGTGCAGGTCAGGCTCGCCTCGCTCTGGGGCGAGCCTCATGTTCCTCTACGCCTACGTGGACCTCCGCGGGTTCTACAAGCCCGGCGTCGTCGAGGACATCCTCGCCGGCCGGGTCTGGACATTCGCGATCACCCAGACCTGGGCGGTCGGAGCACTGGTCCTCGTGGCGATCCCGATCTCGATGGTCTTTCTCTCGGTGACGTTGCCGGCTCGCGCGAACCGCGCGGTCAACATCGTCGTGGCCTCGCTGTACGTCGTCGTCTCGGTCGGCAACGTCGTTGGGGAGTCGTGGGCGTTCTTCTTCGCGCTCGCAGCCGGACTCGAAGTGGTGGTTCGCCGGCATGTCGGAGCGCGCCGGGCTGGTCGGCGGCACCCTCCGAGCCGGGCGCGGTCCGCGTGGGGGTTGGACCGTGGAGGTCGCGCTGCGCTCGCGCTCGTCCTCCGCTGCGCCTGGACCTGGCGCCAGAACACATCCCCTTGATCATGCAGGGACTGACCGCTACGCCGTTCTGACGGCCGACGACGACCCGAGGCCCTGCGTGACCGGCTCGGACTGGCCCCCTCGCGGATCCGGCGCCGAGATCGCCCTGTGGACAACGACGATCGGCCTCTGGATGACGTCAGGCTCCGCGACATGGACACCAGACGACGCCACGCCGACGACGACCCCTCCGAGGAGCGGTCGCTCCGCAGCTACGAGGACGACCCGATGGCCGACGGCGATGCACTGCTGCTGCTCGACGGCACCGTCTGCCTCGAGCTCGCGGGTCTGGCCAACAGCTGGGACGACATCGGCCGCCGCAACCTCGTCGAGATCCTCACGACGACGTCGCGCCGGGTGCAGGTCGCCATCGCCCGGGAGCGCTCGGACCTCCGGCCTGGTGACTACCAGCTGTGGCGCGAGCTGCACGAGAGCCTGCGCGACACCGGGGTCGAGCTCCTGCCCGTGCGAGCGCTGCCCGCGGCCTGAGCAAGCCCGTGCTCTCATGTCCGGCATGACGGCCCCCCTCGCCGAGCAGGAGCCGCTCGCCTTCGCCCAGCTCCTGCTCGGGCTCATCGACGAGGGCCGGCGCACCGCGACGTACAAGCTCGCGCTCCTGCTCGCCCTGCTCGACTGCAGCGTGCTGCAGACGGACGACGAAGGCCGGCCGGGCAGTCGGATCGGCACCAGGACGCTGGCCGCGCGGGTCATCCACCTCTACTGGCCCCAGGTGCAGCCCTTCTCGCTCGACGGTGCGCCCGCCAAGGTGTTGAGCCAGTCGAGCCAGAGCCGGGCTGTCACGGTCGACGCCGTTGCCCACCTTCGGGAGCTGGCGAGCGCCCGCCGCATCACGACGCTGCACGGTGCCCGGTCGGCCCTGTCCACCGAGTACGACGCCTGCCTGGACCGGGTCGAGCTGAACTTCGTGCAGATGCCGCTCGGGAAGCTCCAGCGTCCTGCGGGTGTGGTCGGCGACGGCTACCCGCGGTTCCTCTACCCCGACGCCGCCTTCACCGAGCGCGTCACGCTGGTCCGCCTGCGGGCGCGCCCCCTGGAGGTGGTGCTGGAGCCGGGCGTCGCCGACGCGCTGGTCTCGTTGAGCGGGCTCATCCGCCCGCTGCTGGAGCTGCACTGGACCCGCGAGGTCGCACGGTTCAACGCGGCGACCCTGGCCGAGGACCGTCTCCGCGACCACCTGTTCGGAGCCAGCCGGGTCTCGCTGCAGCGCGTCCTGCCGGGGCTGACCGAGCTCCAGCAGGGCAGGTGCTTCTACTGCCCCTCACCGTTGGCCAAGGGCCAGTCCGACGTCGACCACTTCCTCCCGTGGTCCCGGGTCCCGAACGACACCCTGGCGAACCTCGTCGTCGCCCACCGCCGCTGCAACAACGCCAAGCGGGACCACTTCGCCGCGTTCGAGCACCTCGAGAGCTTCGCCGAGCGAGACCGGCCGGACCTGGCCGAGGTCGCGCTGTCGCTGGACTGGCCGCTCCACGCCGCGGAGGCCCGGCGGACGGCCGTCAGCCTGTACGCGCATCTGCCGGTGGGCAGCCAGCTGTGGCTGGCGCCGGGGGTCTTCGAGGTCCTCGACCGGACGCGCCGGCAGCGCACGCTCGAGCTCCTGACGACCTCGCCGTGAACGGGTCAGACCTGCCTCCGGGCAAGCTCGTGCGGGACCGGATCCCTGAGATCATCCAAGCCTCAGGCCGATCCGCGTCGGTGCACCGACTGGACGCGACACAGCTCCGGCTGGCGCTCCGGGACAAGCTCCTCGAGGAGGCCGCCGAGGTCCACGAGGCGGCCGAGGACCAGCTCGAGGGAGAGCTCGCGGACGTGCTCGAGGTGCTCAGGGCCCTTGCTCGGGAGCACGGGATCGCCTGGCGGCAGGTCGAGTCGACCGTCGCACAGAAGGCCCTTGAGCGCGGGGCGTTCGCGCGGGGCGTCTACCTCGTGGCGGACATCGAGGCGCCGTAGGACGGCCCGCCGGGCCTGGGTTCGTGGCTCCGGTCCGTGAGGGTCCGGGCAGCGCTATCGACGGGCTTCCTCCCAGGACCCGCCCCACCGCACGAGCTCCTTCGTGCTGCCCTGGGGTCCCTTCGTGTCGCGGTGCCGCGCGTCCGCCGCCGGCTTCGCAAGGTGCTGCTCACCCGCGGGATGATCGGCACGGTCATCACGTCGGTCGACGCCGAGACGCCGCGGATGCTCGAGGGGCTCGTTGGGCCCGCCCGCGGATCGGCCGACGACGCCGTGCCGATGCAGGCGTAGGCCACGTCGACGGCCAAGGGCGTTCAAGTCGCTCCAGCCCCTTGACGAGGCAACACGGAGACCGCCAGACGGTGAGCCGCACTGGCCCACGCGGCGCAGCGTTCGCGGGGGATCAGAGTGGCGGAGCACGGCCGCGTGCCGGAGGGGATCCGGAGCTCCCGCACCGGCCGGGTCCCGCAGTGGGTCGTCGACGAGGCCATGGGCTTGACCGTGACGCCGGTGCCGTTCCGCGGGCCGACCTCAGCATCCGGTCACCTCACCGGCTCTCAGAAGCAGTCCGCCGGTCGCAGGGGCTTGCATCTGCTGGTCGCTCTCGCCTTCGCGGGATCCCTCGGAGCAGCAGCGCTCTACCTCGATCAGGCCCCCTCCGGGATGCCGGCCGTCGCGCCACCCGAGGTGGCTGCCCCGGAGCCCGTCGGACCTGTCGTGGGCTTCGATGAGGCCGGAGGCCCCCTCGGCTCACCTCCCAGCGGACCTGTCGTCGCGGAGGGTCAGGGCTTCCGGTTCCTCAGGCACGGAGACGATGGCAGCGCACCGGTCACCTGGTCTCCGTGCCGTCCGATCCACTACGTGACACGACCCGACAACGCACCCCCGGGCGGCGAGGCCTGGATCTCGGCTGCGGTGGCGAAGGTCAGCGCCGCAACAGGACTCCGGTTCCTCTCCGACGGTGCGACCACCGAGGGCCCGTCGGAGGACCGCTCGGCCTATCAGCCCAACCGTTACGGCGAGCGCTGGGCCCCCGTGCTCATCGTCTGGGCGACCAAGAGCGAGGTCCCCGACTTCGGTGTCGACATCGTCGGCGAGGCCCGTCCCTACGGCGTGGGGACCCCGAGCGGGGACGCGACCTACGTGACGGGTGAGGTCTACCTCGATCCGGCGAAGCTCGGCCAGATCGCCTCGCAGCTCGGCTCGGCGCAGGCCGGAGCCGTGGTCCTCCACGAGCTCGGGCACCTGGTCGGCCTTGCGCACACCGACGGCGAGACCGAGATCATGTTCCCCCGCGGTGGCGCGGTCGTCGATCTCGGCACGGGTGATCGGGCCGGTCTGGCCGCTCTCGGTGGAGGCCCGTGTCAGCCGGACATCTGAGCCGCAAGGCTGACAAGCTGCGGCATGCTCCCCCTGCGCTCCGGCCTGTACGAGCACCTGCTCACCGAGGCGCTCGCCCGGGACATCGCCGACCTGCGGACGATCGTCGCGTCGGTCCCCGAGGCTGAGTCCGCCGAGCTGCTGGGCGAGTTCGTCGGACGCGCCGTCGCCAAGGCACTCGCCGCCCTCCCGCCCGAGGGTCGCGTCGACCGGGCCAACGAGGTCCTGGCGAGCCTGGCCGCCGGGCTCCTCGAGCAGGGACCGCAGCAGCTGCTCGCGCTGGCCCGCGAGCAGGAGCCGGGCGTCTGGCGCCTGCTGCAGACCCGGCCGGCCGTGCCGTTGTCCCGCCCTGCCCTGCTCACCAACGCCGCCTCGGACCCCAAGCTCGGCGCGGAGCTGCGGGCCGAGCTGGTGACCGCCGATCGTGTCGACCTGCTGTGCGCGTTCGTGAAGTGGTACGGCCTGCGCGTCCTGGAGGCGGAGCTGAAGGAGCTGCCGCTGCGCGGTGTGCCGCTCCGGGTCCTGACCACGACGTACATGGGGGCCACGGACCGCACGGCGCTGGACCGGCTGGTCCGCGACTTCGGCGCTCAGGTGAAGGTCAACTACGAGACGCAGTCGACCCGTCTGCACGCCAAGGCCTGGCTGTTCCGCCGGCATAGCGGCCTCGACACGGCGTACGTCGGCTCCTCCAACCTCAGCCGCGCCGCACTGCTCGACGGCCTGGAGTGGAACGTCAAGCTCGCCGGCTCGCACACCCCGGAGCTGCTCGCCAAGTTCGAGGCGACGTTCGACTCCTACTGGGAGGACCCCAGCTTCGTCGCGTACGACCCGGACACCGACGGTGAGCGGCTGGACCAGGCGCTCGCCGTCGCGGGCGGCGCCCAGGACCGCGACACCGTCACGTTCACGGTCAGCGGCCTGGAGGTCCGGCCCTACCCGCACCAGCAGTAGATCCTCGACCAGCTCTCGGTCGAGCGCGAGGTGCACGACCGCCACCGCAACCTCGTCGTCGCCGCGACGGGGACGGGCAAGACCGTCATCGCCGCGCTCGACTACGCCCGCCTGACCGGCCGGCCGAGCCTGCTGTTCGTGGCGCACCGCAAGGAGATCCTCGAGCAGTCGCTGCGCACCTACCGAGAAGTGCTTGCTGACGGCGCCTTCGGTGAGCTTTACGTCGACGGGGCCACGCCGGAGCGATGGCGGCACGTGTTCGCCAGCGTGCAGTCGCTCCACAGCTACGGCATCGAGAAGCTGGCGGCCGACCACTTCGAGGTGGTCGTCGTCGACGAGTTCCACCACGCCGAGGCCACGACCTACCAGGGCCTTCTCAGCCACCTCCAGCCCGTGGAGCTGCTCGGGCTGACGGCGACCCCAGAACGCAGCGACGGCGTCGACGTCCGGTCGTACTTCGACGGCCGGGCCGCGGCGGAGCTGCGCCTGTGGGACGCGCTCGAGGCGGACCTGCTGTGCCCGTTCCACTACTTCGGGGTCAGCGACGCCACTGACCTGTCGAGCCTGGAGTGGCGACGGGGTGAGTACGTCGTGGCGGCGCTCGAGCGGGTCTACACCGCCGACGACGCGCGGGTCCGGATCATCCTCCGGGAGCTGCGGGACAAGGTCCTGGACCTGTCCCGGATGCGCGGGCTCGGCTTCTGCGTCTCGGTGAACCACGCCGAGTACATGGCCGAGCGCTTCACCGCCGCCGGCATCCCCGCGCTCGCCGTGTCGGGCAAGACCCGCCGCGACGATCGCGCCCGGGCGCTGCGCAGGCTGCGCGATCGCGAGGTCAACGTGCTGTTCACCGTCGACCTGTTCAACGAGGGTCTGGACATCCCTGACGTCGACACCCTGCTGCTGCTGCGCCCCACGCAGAGCGCCACGATCTTCCTCCAGCAGCTCGGACGCGGGCTTCGTCGTACGCCCGACAAGCCCGTCCTCACGGTGCTCGACTTCATCGGCCAGCAGCGCCGGGAGTTCCGGTTCGACCTGAAGTACCGCGCGCTCACCGGCACGACCCGCACCGGGCTGGAGCGGCAGCTCGAGCGCGGCTTCGCCTTCCTGCCTTCCGGATCGGAGCTGGTGCTGGACACCGTCGCGCGCGAGGTCGTGCTCGCCAACGTCCGCCGGCAGCTCACACTCAACCGCAAGGAGCTCGTCCGAGAGGTCCGAAGCCACGGCGATCTGGACCTGGCCCCGTGGCTGGAGCAAAGCGGCCACGAGATCGCGGACGTGCTCAAGACCGGGTCGTGGACGGCGCTGCGCCGGGCGGCGGGGCTCCCGACGGCGCCGGCCGGCCCGGCGGAGGACCAGCTGCTCAAGCGCACCGCCTCGCTCGTGCACGTCGACGACACCGAGCGTGCCCAGATCTACACGCGGCTGCTGTCCGGGCCGGTCGGCTACGACCAGCTCGGGGACCGGGAGCAGCGCTTCGCCCGCATGCTGTGGTTCTCGCTCTGGCCCAACGGTGGCGGGCTGGCCGGCTATCAGGCCGGCTTCGACCTGCTCGCCCAGCACCCGGCGGTGTGCGACGAGCTGCGCCAGATGGTCGACCTCGGGCTGTCCAGGGCTGAGCACGTGAGCGGCCCGCTCGAGGCGGGCATGCAGCACATCACGATGCGCACCGGCGCCCACTACAGCCGGGAGGAGTCGCTGGCGGCCCTGGACTGGGCCAGCCTCCAGCGCAAGCCCTCGGCGTTCGTGGCGGGCGTCGTCTGGTCGGAGTCCGCGCAGACCGACGCGCTGTTCGTGACGCTGAAGAAGGCCGAGAACGACTACTCCCCCACGACGATGTATCGCGACTACGCCCTGTCACCGGAGCTGTTCCACTGGGAGTCGCAGAACGCGACGGCCGTCGCCTCGCCTACGGGTCAGCGCTATCTCCACCACAGCGCCAACGGCACCCACGTCCTGCTGCTGGCCCGTGAGACCCGCGCGACGGAGTGGCGTGGACCCCGGCCGTTCCTGTGCCTGGGGCCGGCGGCCTACGTCAGCCACCAGGGCGAGCGACCGATCGCCATCACCTGGCGGCTGAGGCACCCCCTGCCCGTGGACGTCTTTCGGCGGGCCTCGCTCACCGCCTGACTTCTCGTCCGTAGGAAGACTTGAACTACTCCAGGAAGTGGGACAGACTCGGTCCGTGCCCACTGCCACGGAGGTCGAGCGCCTGCTGCGCGACGCCGGCCTGCGCGTGACCAGCCCTCGCCGGGCCGTGCTGGCCGCGGTGCACGACCACCCCCACGCCGACACCGACTCGCTGATCGGCGTCGTGCGCGAGCGGGCCGGCGCCGTGTCCCACCAGGCCGTCTACGACGTGCTGCGCGCGCTGACCGATGCCGGTCTGCTGCGACGCATCGAGCCTGCGGGGTCTGTGGCGCGCTACGAGGCGCGCGTCGGGGACAACCACCACCACGTGGTGTGCCGGTCCTGCGGCGTCATCGCCGACGTGGACTGCGCGGTGGGCGACACCCCCTGCCTGACCCCCTCCGACGACGTCGGCTTCGAGATCGACGAGGCCGAGGTCACCTACTGGGGCACCTGCGCCAGGTGCGCCGCCGCCCGCCCGAGCACCCCGAGTCCCGCCGCATGACCAGCAGAGAGGCATGACGTGACTGAGTACGACAAGACCGACACCGTCAGCACCAGCGAGAGCGAGAACCCGGCGATCCCGGCGCCGGAGCCGCAGGTGACCAACCGGCCCCGCAACAACCAGGACTGGTGGCCGAACCAGGTCGACCTGCAGGTCCTGAACAAGCCCGCCCGCGACTCCGACCCGCTGGGCCCGGACTTCGACTACAAGAAGGCCGTCCAGTCGTTGGACGTCGAGGCGGTCAAGGCCGACCTCGTGTCGGTCATGACCACCTCGCAGGACTGGTGGCCGGCCGACTACGGCCACTACGGCCCGCTGTTCATCCGCATGTCGTGGCACGCGGCCGGCACCTACCGCCAGGCCGACGGCCGAGGCGGCGCCGGCGCCGGCGAGCAGCGCTTCGCCCCGCTCAACAGCTGGCCGGACAACGCCAACCTGGACAAGGCGCGCCGCCTGCTGCTGCCGGTCAAGCAGAAGTACGGCCGCTCGCTGTCCTGGGCCGACCTGCTCGTGCTCGCCGGCAACGTCGCCCACGAGGACATGGGCTTCGAGACCTTCGGCTTCGCCTTCGGTCGCCAGGACATCTGGCAGCCCGAGGAGGTCTTCTGGGGCCAGGAGGACACCTGGCTGGGCGACGAGCGCTACAGCGGCGACACCCCGCTGGACCTCGACGAGACGCCGCTCGGCGCCGTCACCATGGGTCTGATCTACGTCAACCCGGAGGGCCCCAAGGGCCAGCCCGACCCGGTGGGCTCCGGCCACGACATCCGCGTCACCTTCGGCGCCATGGCCATGAACGATGAGGAGACCGTCGCCCTCATCGCCGGTGGCCACACCTTCGGCAAGACCCACGGTGCTGGCGACCCGTCGCTGGTGGGCACCGAGCCAGAGGGCTGCCCGGTGCACTCTGGCGGCCTCGGCTGGAAGAGCGAGTTCGGCAAGGGCAACGCCGAGGACACCATCACCTCGGGCCTCGAGGGCGCGTGGACCCCGACGCCCACGAAGTGGGACAACAGCTACTGGGACACGCTGTTCGCCTGGGAGTGGGAGCTCATCGAGAGCCCGGCCGGCGCGAAGCAGTGGCAGCCGACCGACCCCGCCTCGACGACCGTGCCCGACGCGCACCGCGAGGGCGTCGTCCACCGGCCGATGATGGCCACGACCGACCTGGCCCTGATCAAGGATCCTGAGTACCGCAAGATCTCCGAGCGCTTCCGTGACCACCCGGAGGAGTTCGCCGCCGCCTACGCCAAGGCGTGGTTCAAGCTGCTCCACCGCGACATGGGTCCGGTCTCGCGCTACGTCGGCCCGTGGGTGCCGCAGGAGGTCCAGCTGTGGCAGGACCCCGTCCCGGCCGTCGACCACGAGCTCGTCAGCGAGGGTGATGTCACCGAGCTCAAGCGCACGATCCTTGACTCCGGCCTGTCGGTGTCGCAGCTGGTGGGCACCGCCTGGGCGTCCGCGGCGTCCTACCGCACGACCGACAAGCGCGGTGGCGCCAACGGTGCGCGCCTGCGCCTGGCGCCGCAGAAGGACTGGGACGTCAACGCTGGGACCGCGGACGTGGTCGCCAAGCTCGAGGAGATCAAGTCCTCGTACGCCAAGCCGATCTCGCTGGCCGACCTCATCGTCCTGGCCGGCTGCGCCGCCGTCGAGAAGGCCGCCGCCGACGCGGGCGTCGCCCTCACCGTGCCGTTCACGCCGGGCCGCACCGACGCCTCGCAGGAGCAGACCGACGTCGACACCTTCAGGTGGCTCGAGCCCCGCGCGGACGGCTTTCGCAACTGGGTGAAGCCCGGCGCCAAGCTCTCCCCCGAGCAGCTGCTCATCGACCGGGCGTACCTGCTCGAGATGACTGCCAAGGAGCTGACCGTCCTGATCGGCGGGCTGCGTGTCCTCGGCGCGAGCACGGGCGATCTCCAGCACGGCGTGTTCACCGACAACGTGGGCGTGCTGTCGCAGGACTTCTTCCGCAACCTGCTCGACCTCGGCATCAGCTGGCGGACGTCCATCAACGACGAGGGCGTCTACGAGGGGCTGGACGCCGACGGCAACGTCGTCCGTACGGCCACCGCGGCCGACCTGGTCTTCGGCTCGAACTCGATCCTGCGGGGCATCGTCGAGGTCTACTCGGCCGATGATGCCAAGGAGCAGTTCGTCCGCGACTTCGCCGACGCGTGGGACAAGGTCATGATGCTGGACCGCTTCGACGTGAAGTAGTCCTTCCGACGCTGTCCGAGGGGGCAGGCGTTCCTGCGGGAACGCCTGCCCCCTCAGCAGTTCACGGGTGCGGTGGCACGTCGAGCCGGTCAGGGGCGTGCTCGGGGCAGAACCAGGGGGCTCGCGCACCGAGCAGCGGCTGACCCGCCGGCCGCCCGCGGAAGCGGGTCTCCCACGGCCATCGACCGCTCTGGTCGGCCCAGACCAGCTGCACGCCACGCACGGCCTGGCCGTAGAAGTCGCAGGCCACGAACAGGTGGTCCTCGGGTCGCTCGACCTGGACCGCCTGCAACAGCCACGGCCCGGTCTCCATCAGCTCCCCCGGCAGGACCACGCTCTTGTCCAGCACGTAGTCGGCGCAGACCTCGAGCAGGTGGGTAGCCCGGTCCTGCGGCAACCCCGTGACCACCAGCTCGGGGAGCCCGTGCTCGGACAGGCCCACGGTGTAGCTGAACTCGGCCACCTGCCTGGACCCTTCGACACCGACCACGCAGAACCGTCGGCGGGCGATCACCGCACGGATCGAGTCGAGCACGTCCTCCGTCGTGAGATCCGGGTTGTCACACCTCTGGCACATGGGCTGTCTCCTTCGTCGTCGAGAAGGCCACCGTGGGCGACACCTCCGACAGGACGGAGCGGGGCAGGAGCGCCCTGTGAACAACCGCCGGCGACATGTCGAACCGGACCTGTCAGCGGACTCGGCTCAGGTCCCGGCACGGCGGACGGCCAGCTCGGGCAGGCCCCTCAGCAGCTCCTCCAGCACGGCCTCCTCGTGCACCGCCAACCCGACCCGGCTCATGGCCGCACCGAGCTCGTCGTCCCAGGCGGCCTCCACCGGCGAGCCGCTCAGCGGCAGGCCGTCCGGGCCAGCGGCGCCCAGGTAGTCCGCAGCCGACATCCGCCACGGGACACCGCCGACGCGCTGCACCAGACGGTTGGCGATCGCGACGCCGGCCCAGTCGAAGTCCCCGTGGTAGCGCAGGTGAGCGCCCGCTGCAGCCAGCTGCTCCAGCAGTGTCAGCGCGACGGTGGCCGGCATCCCGGAGGTGCAGACGACGGCGTACGCACCGCCGTGCCGGATGGCGGCGGCCTCCAGCACACGGGGGTTCTCGCAGACCAGGACCGCCGTGCGCGTTGCGACAGCGATGGCCGCGCGGTCCAGGTCCCAGGCGGTCAGGTGCACCGGGTCGCCCACGGCGGCGGCGTCCTGCAGCCGGCGGGACAGCGCGCCGCTGCCGACCGGCTGCAGGCCCAGGGTCAGGACCGTCGTCGACACCCGGTCGCTGCTGACGCCGACCGTCTCCCACATCGCCCGTCGCTCGGCGGGCGACCGGGGCGACGGCGACCCTGCCGCCAGCGCGAGGGCGCGCAGCACCAGGGCCCCGCACACGGCGCCGTCGTCCAGCGCATGCGCGTCTCCGGTGTGCCGCGCGGCCAGCTCGTTGCGCGCGGGGCCGGGCGGCAGCGGGATGTCCGTGAGCTCCGCCGCCACCCGCGCGGCCTGCAGCAGCGCACGGCTGGCCGCGGCACCGTCCGGCATGCGCGACAGGATCCCGGCGGAGCGCACCGCGGCGAGCCACGGCTCGGTCCACTCCCGCCGAGCGTCGGGGTGCGCGTCCAGCCAGGCCCGCACCGCCGTGAAGGGCGCCTGCCTGGCGGCGTCCCGGTCGGACCGGAGCGCCACCCGATCGGTCAGCGGCCCGGTCAGCGCAGCGACCACGGCGACCAGTCCCCCGCCGGAGCGCGCGCTGATGACCTCGTCCAGCTCCGCCAGGTCGACCCGGACCGTCTCCCGCAGCACCGGCCGGCCCAGCAGTCCACTGACCGCGTGGCGGGCCGGCCGGTCCAGGTCACGCAACGTCACCTTGCCGTGCGGGTCGATGCCGTTGCGCTGCAGGCGCTCTCGCAGAGCCAGCCAGACCGGCTGCAACGCCGGCTCGCGCAGCCAGCCGGGCAGCTCGCTCACGCGCCGACGGCGGTGAGCCGGGCGCCGTCCCAGGTGTAGCGGTACTGCGCGACCCCGCGCTGAGCCGGGTCGCGCAGCGCCTCGTAGATCGCCAGCGACGGGACGGTGGCGTGGTCGCCCCACAGCCGCTCGCTGGTGATGACGAAGTCCAGGTCGAGGTCAACGAGCAGCCCGAACAGCAGCGGGTGGGTGCGCACGTCGATCTTCGGGAAGGCGTCGTCGAGCAGCACGAACCGGGGGGCGTGTGGGGCCGCACCGGCCAGCGAGGTGAAGTGGGCGGCCGCGGCGGCGAACAGCGGCAGGTAGCAGACGACCTTCTGCTCCCCCTGCGACAGCGGTGAGCGCCGGTGCAGGTCCTTCCAGGCGCCGTCGTACTCCGGCCGGGTGTAGCGGATGTGGAACACCGACCAGCGCCGGTAGTCCAGCGCCCGGGCCAGGTGCTCGGCGTAGGCGTCCTCCGGCGCCTCCGCCCGGGAGGCCTCGATCAGCCGGTGCAGCGCGTCCCGCAGCTCACTGCGCTCGGGCGGCGTCAGCGAGGTGACCGCGCGCCCGAGCAGGCCCACCGCGCGCCGCGCGTCCTCGGGCACGTCGTCGCGCAGCTGCCACGCCAGGCGCACGGCGATGCCCTGGGAGGTGGTGACCCCCGCCAGCAGGCGGTTCATCCCCTCGACGAGCTCCTCGGCCTCCACCCGGCGGGAGCGCAGCAGCTCACCCAGGTCACCGACCAGGTGCTCCTCGAACAGGCTGCGCTCACGGTCGGTCAGCAGTGCCCGGTCCCGCTCGACGGCAGCGCCGAGCCGTTCGGCGAGCAGCACGACCGGGTGCTCGCCCGCCTCGTCGCGGCCCAGCGCGGCCAGCAGCGGGCCGTACGGCACGACCCGCGGCTCGGCGTCACCGGCGTCGCTGCTCGCCGCCGCCTGCAGCGCGGAGTAGACCGACGCCGCCTCGCCGGACCGGGTCGGCTCCGGGACCTCGGCCAGCTGTCTCGCCAGCCGTACGACCGCGGCCGGAACCGCGTCGCCGAGCGCCACGCCGCGAGCCTGCTCGAAGGCGGCGGGGTCGACCTCGGCTGCCGACAGCGCGGCCGGGACCAGCCCCGGGACGTCGACGAGGGTGGCGAGGGACTGCGTCGCCGCGTGCAGGGCGGGCGCGTGGTCGCGCACCCGCTCCTGTGCGGCGCCGACCTGGGATCGGGCCTGCCCGAGCCGTTCGCGCAGGCTGTCGAGCCTGGGCCGCACCAACTGGAGTCGACGCCGACTCTGGCCGATCTCGTTGCGCGTGTCCCGCAGCCGGCGCTCGAGCTCCTGCACGCCGGCGCCCGCCGCCTCGCGCACGGTGTCGCGCCGCTCAGCGGCGTCGGCGGCGGCGGTGCGCTGCACCTCGGCCTCGGCCAGCAGCTCCTCGGCCTGGGCGCGCGTCCCCGCCGTGGCCGCGGCATCCTGGGCCCACCGGTCCAACGCGCGCCCGAGAGCGGGCAGCCGGTCAACGTGCCGGGCGACGTCGGTGTCCAGTCCGCGGAGCTGCTCACGCCGAGCGGCGAGCCCGTCGGCGGTGATCGGCAGCCCGCGGGCGTCACCGAGCTGCTGGAGCTGCCGGCGGCGGTCGGCGGCGCGAGCGCGGGCCGCGGTGGCGAGCTGCTCGGCGACGACGGCCTCCTGCTCAGCGCGTTCGGCGCCGGCGGTGCGTTCGTCGAGCACCGTCCAGGCGGTCAGCACCGGCTGGCCGGGCGGGACCTCCGCCAGCCACTGCTCGAGCTGCTGGAGGCGGGCGCGGGCGGCCGCCTCGGCCGCCGCCGCCGCGATCCGCTCGGCGTCGAGGACGGTGAGGCGCGCGTCCACGTCGGCCAGCCGGCGCAGCCGCTCCTGAGCGCGCGCGGTCGCCCCGAGGTACTGCAGAACCGGTTTGCGCGCCCGCCCGACGAGCGGACCGAGCCGCCAACCGCCGCGCAGGTCGACGGCGTCACCGGCGCCGGCGGCGACGTCGTCCACCACCGCGATGCGCCGCAGCAGACCGGTGACGACCGCCTCGGGCACGGCCGCGCCCGGCTCCACCCGCAGCACCTCGTGCAGAGCGCTTTCGTGGTCAGGGCTTTCGTCGCCAGGGCGTGCGTCGCCAGTGCGTGCGTCGTCAGCCGCGTCGGCGGCCAGCACGACGTCGAGCCGCTCGGGCCCCAGCACCGAGCCGTCCGGCCGCACCCAGGCGTCCAGCAGCCCGGAGGCCTCCAGCGCCGCCTCCACCGCGGCGGCGACCTCCCACGGGACCTGCTCGCGCGGCGCCACCAGCCGCCACAGCGGCGCACCGTCGAGTCCGTCCCGGGCCGACCGCTCCACCGCGGGGAGCGGCGGCGCCGGGTCGGACTGCGCCTCGATCACCCGACGCTCGGCGCGCAGGGCGGCAAGGGCCCGCTCCGCCGAGACCCGCGCCGCCCCGGCGACGGACTGCTCGTGCTGGGCGGAGACCAGGGCCGGGGCTGCCGCAGCACGCGCGGTCGACGGAAGACCCAGGACCGCGGCGGCGGTCAGCTCCGTCACCTCGACCGGCACAGCCCGCGGATCGGCCTGCCACTGCTCGAGGCTGCCGGCGAACTCCTGCTCTACCGCGGCGGCCAGCCGGGCAGCGTCGGCCCGCCGGCCACGCTCGCGCTCGGCCCGTCGCTCGGCCTCGGCAGCCCGCTGCTCGTCGGCCTCCCGGACGGCCGCCGCCTGCTCGGCCTCGACGCGCGCGGCGTCCACGACCTGGACGGCGGCCAGCAGCTCGCCCAACCCGGCGCGCAGCCGGAGCACCGCGTCGCCTTGCGCGCGGACAGCCTCACCCAGCACGGGGATGTCGCTGGCCGACGTCAGCACCGGGGAGCCCAGCGACGCCGGCAGCGCAAGAGCCAGCTGGACCCCGGCCCGGGCAGCCCGCGTCACGAGCTCCCCTGCACCGGCGGCCGCGGAGACCACGTCACCGCGGAGCGCCGCAGCGTCCGCGGCCAGCCGCTGCTCCGCGGCCTGAGCCCCATCACGCGCCTTGCCGGCCGTCGTCTCCGCCCGGCCGGCGGTCTCCGCGGTCTCTCGAGCCCGCCGGTCCAGCTCGAGCAGCTCGCGCTGGCTGCGGGCCTCCGGACTTGCTTCGAGCTCCTGCTCGCGAGCCCGGGCCGCCGTCAGCTGCCGCTCGGCCTCGGCGAGCTCCTGCTCACCGGCCTCGACCTCGGCGACGACGCCCTGGAGCCCTGTCTCGGCGTCGCGCACCCGCTCGACGCGCCGACCGAGCTCGCGGGAGGCCTCGACCAGCGCGCCGCCCGCTGACCGGACGGTCGCCTGCGCGTAGCTGCGGTAGGCCTGCGCGAACAGCGCGATGCCCTCGGCCGCTCGCGCCCGGCGGTCGATCTGCTCGCCGAACGCCGCCAGCTCGTCGAAGGTGTCACCCGCGGCACGCAACGCCTCGTCATCGACCTCCGGCAGCGCCTGCGCCAGCTGCTCGGCCAGCTTGGCCGGCTCGATGTCCTCGCCGATCTGCGGCTGGCGGAGCCAGTAGAGCAGCCGCAGCAGCTCGTCGTACTGCCCCGCGTCCAGGCCGAACAGCAGCCGCCCGACGTGCGCCTTGTAGGACCGGGCCTGCTCGAACAGCTGACCGTCCGGCAGCACCTGCTCACGGCACCGCTCCTTGGTCAACGGCCCGCTCTCGTCCTCCAGCCGCAGGTCGGGGCCGACCGACCGCGGGCAGGTGAAGTACCAGGTCGTGGCCTGCCGGGCGCTGGAGGAGGCCCGGATGCCGACGCCGCAGGTGAGCACCTCGCGCTGCCCGTCCGGCCGCTGGCGGGCGAACTCCACCCAGACGTAGCCGGTGCGGGTGCCTTCGTAGCCGTCGGTCATCAGCCACAGCAGGCTGGTGTGGTGGCGTCCGGAGGCGGTCATCCGCAGCTTGTCGCCGTCGAGCACGAACGGCAGGAGCATCTCGAGGGTCTTGGACTTGCCGGCGCCGTTCGCCCCGCGCAGCAGCAGCCGCCCGTCGGCGAAGTCGAAGACCTGCTCGTCGTACTGCCAGACGTTCAGCACACCGGCGCGGGACAGCCGGAACCGCTCGGTCACGCCTGCTCCTCGTCGAACAAGGAGGCCTCGCCGGTGACGGAGGCCGCGGCGAGCGCCGGCCGGGCGGCGTAGCGGGCCGCCGCCGCGCAGACCGACCAGCCCTCGGCGGTGCTGCGGAGCAGGCCCATCGCGACGAGCAGGTCCTGCGCCTGCGCCCGCACGGCGGCGGCGTCCTCGCGGTGCTCGCGCTTGAGCCCGCTCCCCCACCGGGCGAAGACGACCTCGGCGGACGCGGCGACGACGGACGCCTCCACCGCGTACCAGCTCCGCTGCTCGGCGGAGCGGGCGCGGTCGCGCACGGTGTTCACGACCTGCTCCAGCCACAGCAAGGCGAAGTGCCGGGTCGATCCGGCGCCGGGGAAGGCGAGATCGGTGAGGTCGTCAGCAGGATCGACGGCGAGCGCACCCTCGGCGCGGAGCTCGACCTCCAGTCCCAGCCTGTCCCGGAACCACTCGCGCTCGCGGTTGCGGTTCTTGCTCCACCACTCGAGCTGCTCCTCGCTGAGGTCGTCGGTCGTCAGGACCGGCGACTCGACCAGCCGGCGACGAACCGCGACGCGCGCCCCGCCCGACGCCGACGGAAGCGCGGCGACGTCGAGCAGCTCCTCCGGTCCGGCGGCGGCCCCGAGCGGGGCAGCCACGAGCAGGGCCAGCCGGTCGCGACGGACGTCGAGGAGCGACAGCGTGTGCTGGTCCGCCCAGTGCTCGAGGTCGCCGTCACGCTCCCGCAGCACGCCCCAGCGGACCAGCACGATCAGCGCGGCGTGCAGGGCGCGCCGGTCCGCGATGGCGTCCAGGTCGACGTCCACGCCGGCGTCGACCGCGGCGGCGCGCACCTGCGCGACGAGCTCGTCGACCAGGAGCTGGTTCTTCGTCCGGCTGAGCGCGGCGATGGCCAGGCAGAGCATGGCGTACGCGCGAGGAGGAAAGGGCTTGCCGCTCGCGCGCAGCAGCGGTCGGGAGGGGTCGCGGCCGAGGCCGGCTTTGAGCAGCCGGGCCGTGCCTGGCTCGACGACCAGGCGGTAGCCGAGCCCGTCGGCGAACAGGCGGGTGAGGTCCTCCCGGTGTCGCCGGACGAGGCGCAGCAGGTCCTCTTCGTCGTGCAGCAGCGGCTCGCGCAGCAGCGCCCGCGCGGCCCGCCGACGCTCCTCGCTGGCGTGCACGTCGACCGCCGGCTGGGGCCGCTCTACCTTCGGGCTCACGCGCTGGCCTCGCACGCCTGCTCGGCCAGGACGACGTCCAGCGTGAGGTCGGCGAGCTCGAGGCGGCCGGCGGGGCTGCTCAGCACCGTGCCGCGACCCGGCGTGCGGCGGACCTCGAGGCGGAACACGTCCGTGACCGCCTCGGCGACCTGATGGGGGGCCAACGCCCGGCCGCGGGTCGTGAGCGCGCGGGAGTAGAGATCGAGCAGCACGCTGCGGGCGTCGTCGGACAGCCGTCGATGGGCCGGGTCACCCGGCGCGGCGGCGATCTCCTGCAAAGCACGTCGGCGGCGCTGCTCGGCGGCCTCCCGCTGCGCCAGCGCCGCGGCCTTGGCGGCGCTGTAGTCGACCTTGCGACCGGACCGGCCGGAGATCCGACGCTCCCCCGACTGGCGCAGCATCACGGGCACCTCGGCGACCGGCGTGCGCCACCACGAGGCGGTCGGCGGGACGGGGTCGGCGTCGTCATCGGCCGGGAAGGACAGGTGGCGGCACGAGTAGAGGCCGAAGGCTCCCGCCCAGAGGGCATGCGCGGTGTCGTCGTCGGCCTGGTCGAACCAGCGGGCCAGCCGGACGAGGTCGGCGTAGCGGCTCTGCTCGCGGTCGGTGCTGGCGGCGATCCGCCGAAGGTTGACCAGCAGCGCCCTCATCGCGTCGGTGGCCAGCCGCCGCACGCCGGCGGCATCGCTGTCCCGCCCCCCGCCGCCGACGAACCAGGCGTGCAGGCCGGACCAGTCGGCAGGGTCGAGGCCACGGGACCGGCGGGCGGCCGTGCCGTCGAGGGAGACCAGCCGCTGCCCGGCGTTGGCGCGGGACGTCAGCGCCGGCACGCGGGCCCCGAGCTCGACGAGCACCTGCGCGACCTGAGGCATGTAGCGCGCGATCTCGTCGACGAAGCGCTGCAGGTAGTCCAGCAGCGCCGTCTTGAAGACCTGGAACTCCGCCCGGTCGAGGTCGTAGCGGACCAGGACCTGCGACAGGTAGGTGTAGAACTCCCGCGTCGACTCGACGAGGGTCTCGAACTGCGCGAAGACCGTGGCGATCTCGCGGGCCACGACATCGGGATCGGTGCCGAGCAGCCGCACGTCGTCGAGCTCCTGCAGCTGTTGCAACCCGGCGAGGATGCCGCCGAGCATCTCGCTGGACACCTCGTGCGCAGCGTCGGTGTGGGCGAGCAGCTCCTCGACCTGGCGCTGGACCAGCTCCCCGAGCTGGGTGAGCTGGTAGCGCGCACGGTTGGACAGGTAGTCGCGCAGGCTCCGCGCCTCGGTCTCGCGGGGGCTGCGCGCGAGGTTGCCGTGCTCGACGAGGTAGGACAGCCGGGCGTCGACGGTGTCGACCTCGAGCTCCATCCCCTGCTCGGCCAGGTGGGCGTGCACCTCTGCCGCCGACTGGTCGGAGAGCAGCCCGCTGATCGCCCCGGTGAAGGTCCGCATCACCGCGAGGTAGCTCGCCGCCTCGTCGTTGACGGCATAGCGCAGCGCCTCGAGGCGCAGCCGGTCAGCGTGCGGGAGGCGGGTGCGCTCCTCCACGACCCCGACGTCCGCCACGCCGGCGACCCTAGCCGCGACCGAGGACAGACCGCGGGAGCCTCGACCGCGGCTCGGGACGGCGCCGTCCTAGAGTCGGTGCCGTCCGGTCCTTCCCCCGGGCGATCTGGCGTCGAACCGGGAGGACACCGATGTCGCTGATGCGCCTGCTGCCCGTCGAAGGAGCCTTCGCATGCAGGAGCTGAACGCCTGGCTCAGGCAGCTGACCTCGGACCAGCTGGACGCCCTGCTGCGCGCCCGTCCCGAGATCCCGCCGTCGGCCCGGCGTGAGCCGGCAAGCCTGGCGTTCTGGCTGGCTCAGCCGAGCCTGGTCTGGAGCGCGGTGGGCCGCCTCGACAGCTTCGGCCTCCAGCTGCTCGAGGTCTGCCGGGCAGTGGCCGCCACCGACCCGCTGGACCGGGCCGCGCTGCTGGCCGCGGTCGGGGACGCCGCGACACCGGCCCAGGTGGACCGGGGCCTGGCGGAGCTGCAGCGACTGGCACTGGTCTGGCCCGGCGGCAGCAGCCTGCACCTGATGCCGTTGCACGCCGTCCTGTCGCCGCGACCGCTCGGCCTCGGCAGCCCGCTGCGCCAAGGGCTGAGCCGCTGCGACGCCGGGAGCGTCCGGGAAGCGGCCGAGCGACTCGGGCTTGGCAAGCCTGCCAACAAGGGCACGGCCGTGGAGCTGCTGATCCGCCACCACGGTGATCCGGCCCGGGTGCGGGCGGTTCTTGCCGCGGCACCGGTGTCGGCACGGAGCCTGCTGGAGCAGCTCGACGCGGGGGCCGGCGTCCTGCAGGACCCCGCGGGCGGCTACTACGGGGCGCGTCGGCCCTCCAGCAGACCGGGGGTCGACTGGCTCGTGGAGCGCACCCTGCTCGTCCCGGCCGACGGGTACCTGCTCGAGGTCCCGCGCGAGGTCGGCAGGTCCCTGCGGGGCGGGCGGCTCGTGCGCGAGCTCCACCCCGAGCGACCCGACGTGGTCGGTGCTCCACCGGCACCGTCGGAAGCGGTCGACGGCGCCGCCGCCGGCACCGTCGTGCGCCTGCTCGACGCCGCGACTTCCCTTGGCGACGCCGTTGATGCCGCTCCGATCACGATGCTCAAGGACGGGGGCGTCGGGGTACGCGAGCTGCGCCGACTGGGTTCGGCGGTAGACCAGGACGAGCAGGCCGTCAGCGGTCTGCTCACGCTGCTCGCCGCCGCCGGGCTGCTCGACGCCGACGACCGGGTGGTGCTGGACGCGAGCTATGACGACTGGCTGGGCAGGCCGGCCGCGGAGCGCTTCAGCGAGCTCGCCCGTGCCTGGCTCCGGCTGGGTCAGCCCCTCAGCTTGCACAAGCCCGATGGCAAGCTCATCCCGGCCCTGGTGCCGGTCTCCCTGCAGCCGCCCGTGCAGCTACCGGCGCTGAAGCGCAGGCTGCTCTCGGCCCATGACGGGGCGGCACCCGCCGTGGACGACCTGGTGCAGCAGGCGGCTTGGGACGAGCCGCTGGTGTTCACGTCCGGAGCAGAGGTGGTGATCCCCGACATGCTCGCCGAGGCCGAGTTGCTCGGGCTGCTGGCCCACGGCACGCTGAGCGCGGCCGGCCGCGGGCTGCTGACGGCGCGGCCCTTGCCCGACCTGGGCGTGGGCGGCTGGTTCCCGCCGGCCGTTGAGGATCTGCTGCTGCAGGCCGATCTCACGGCCGTCGTGCCCGGTCCCCCCGGCGCTCCCCTCCGAGCCCTGCTCGACAGCGCCGCCGAGCGGGAGTCCCGGGGCGGCGCCTCCACCTGGCGGTTCAGCCCGGCCTCGGTGCGTCGCGCGCTGGATGGCGGCCTGTCTGCCGGCGACCTGCTCGACCGGCTCGGCGCTGCGGCCCGGCACGGCGTCCCCCAGGCCCTTGACTACCTGGTCCGGGACGTCGAGCGGCAGCATGGCCGGGTGCGGATCGGTGCCGCGGGGTGCTACCTGCAATGCGCCGACGCGTCGCTGGCAACGGAGGTACTCCTGTGCCGGCGGCTCGGACGGCTCGGCCTGCGCCAAGTCGCGGCGGCCGTGCTGGTCGCGCGCACCGATCCGGAGACGACGCTGCGGGCGCTGCAGTCCGCCGGTTACGCGCCCGTGGTCGAGGACGAGGCGGGCGGGGCCGTCCTGCGGCGGATCGGCGGGCATCGTGGCGAGTCCGGGGGCGAGCTCGCGCGGCTGCTGGTGCACCAGCGGTGAGCCGGCCGGTTTCGCCGGCGGAGCTGGCCGCCGAGCTCGGCCCGGATGGCGAGGGGCTGCTCAGCACCGGATCCGTCGGCGCCCTCCGCGTGCTGCTCCTGGCTCATGGTCGCCGCCGCACCTCCTGCGCGGACGCAGTGGTGCTGCTGCGGACTCACCACACCGGGGCCCCGGGCGCGCTGGACACCGCCCGGCTGCTGGTCACCGACCGCCGGTGGGACCGGCTGACCGGCCGGCTGGTGCGGGATCTGGTCGGCACCGGCCTGCTCAGCGAAGCCGACCTCGACAGCCTGGCTCGTGAGCTGCTTGCGGACGAGTTCCTGCACTACCGGCTTGATGCCCGCACGTTCGGCGAGGAGGTGGTGATTCTGCTGCCGGGTCCGGACGGGGAGCAGGAGGTCGAGGAGGAACAGGCACAGGAGGAGGAAGCCGCAGCCGCGAGCGAGCTGATCGCACGGCGCCGCATCCGGCCGCCCCTGCGCCGCTGGGCTGCAGCGCGGGCGGCGGAACGCTCGCTGACGCCGATCGCGGAGCTGCTGGCGCTGGCCGACGACCTGCCGGCCCGGGACGCCGCCGAGGCGGTCCGAGGCGTCGTGGACACGCTGGACAGCCTGCCGCCGCGGGTCGCGGAGCCACTGCTCGAGCTCGCCCTGACCTGGCCGGCGCGCTCGGTCCGGCGTAGCGCCTTGCAGCACCTCGTGGCACGCGGCGAACAAGCGCGCGCCTGGCGACTCGCCGCCGCCGACAGCGACGAGACCGTGCGGAAGACGTTCGCCGACCGGGACGAGCAAGCTTCCCTCTTCTGACCTCAGCTCGCGGCCTCCGTGAGCTGCGCGCCGGTGTCCAGCCGGGCCAGATCGGCCGCGGCCCGACCGGCAGCCCAGCCCTGGGCGTTGCCGATCGCCGCTTCGCGTGTCACGAGGTGCGGGAACATCTGCTCGGTCGCAGCGTCCAGCTGCTCGGCGTGCCGGTGCAGGACCGGCACGAGCTCGCCGGACCTGCCGGTGCTCTGCACGGCCTCCTCGGCGGCCGTGTGCAGCCGCTCGCTGATGCGGGAGGCATACGACACGAGGAAGGACTGCCGGAACGACCTGGTCCGGGACGTGCCAGACCGGTCGGTCTGCCGGCCGTGCCGTCGCATCGCCGTGCTGGCCTGCACGAGCAGCGAGGTGACCAGCAGATCGATCGCGACGAGGTCGGGCTCCTGTCCCAGGACTGTGCAGAAGCCCAGCTGCTCCGATACGACTGAGCGGCAGCGGTTGGCGTCAGCGACGGCACCGACGAGCATGGCCTTGGCGAAGACGTAAGGCGGGTCGATCCACAGGCGCCTGGCCGCCGGGGCCTGGTCGGCAGCCGGGTCGGTCTCCACCAGCAACCGCTCGAGGGCGTGCCGGCTGATGAGCTCCTGCGCCTTCGCCGAGAGCGCCTCAGCCTCCTCGTCGAACTCGGTGGACTCGGCCTTGGCGAGCAGGGCGCGGACCTTGGCCAGCAGCTTGGGGTCGCCCGCGGCCGCGTCGTGGCCGCCCGGCGCCGCCGCACCCGGCGGTGGCAGCAGGACGGCGACCGGCGGGAGCGTGGCCAGACACAGGGCAAGCTCGAGCGCCGCCTGGACCGTCCTGACGTCGCGCAGATCCGCGGCCACCGCCAGGCCGGCGGCGGACAGCTCGTCCCGCCAGGACTGGGCGACCCGCTCGCTCGGGTGCCGCGCGGTCTCAGCCTCGAGCAGGGCGAGCACCACAGCCACCCTCGCTTCACCCAGCCGACGCGTCACGATCTGGACGAGGTCGCTGGGCCGCCAGCCGTGCGCCACCACGCCAGTGGTCAGCTCGGCCAGCAGCCCGTTCAGCGCCTGACGAGCCACGTCGGGAGGGACGTACGCATCGGGCCGCAGGAGCTCGGCGGCGCGCAGCGCCGCCGACCCGGGATCGGCCTCGATGTCCGCGAGCGCAGCCATCAGATGCCGGCGCGCCAGCTCGGGCGTGACCTCGGGGACGAACGGCTCCCATGCGTCGCGCGGCCGCTCGCGCTGCTTGGCCCTGGACTTCTTCTTCGCCGCCCGGCGCTGCTTGTTGTGGACGCCCACCGTCGCTCCCCTCGGTCTGCACCCAACCCTAGGCGGGGCCTCGGACAGTCGTCGGTAGCAACACGCGGCGTCGTGGTCGTCCGGCCGCACAGAACGCAGCCGTCGTCGACGATCTGGTCGCCCGAGCGGTAGCAGTCAGCGGTCGAGCCGCTGACGACGCCCTTGATATCCACTCGGATATCATCCGCGAGTGGACGCCGCATCGCTGCTCCGGATCTCGCGAACCCGCGCCGGGCTCAGCCAGCGCGCGCTGGCCACAGCCGCCGGCACATCGCAATCGGCCGTCGCGGCCATCGAGTCGGGCCGCAAGCGGCCAACCGTGGCCACGCTCGACCGTCTCCTGCTGGCGACGGGGACCGAGCTCGTCCTGGCCGACCCGGAGCAGGCCGCGCTGCTCCGTCGTGCCCGCCGGCTCGAGGACGTGCTGCACCTGGCTGAGGCCCTGCCGTTCCGGCGCCCAGGCGGTCTGCGCTTCCCCCGGGTGCCGACGTGACGACGCTGGTCGACAAGATCGTCGCACTGTCCGAGTCGTTGACGGCCGCAGGGGTACCCCACGCCTTCGGCGGCGCCATCGCCCTGGCGTACTGCACGGAGGACCCCCGCGGCACACGCGACGTGGACATCAACGCCTTCGTGCCTGCGACCTCGCCCGAGCCGGTGCTGGCCGCCCTCCCCTCCGGAGTGGCTGTGCCGCCCGGCACAGCGGGGGTGATCGCCACCGAAGGCCAGGTCCGACTCTGGTGGGGCGACACGCCGGTCGACCTGTTCCTGGACTACGCACCGCTTCACGCGCAAGCGGCGCGGCGCAGTCGCGACGTCCCCTTCGCCGGACGGCAGATCCGCGTCCTGGGGGCCGTCGAGCTCATCTTGTTCAAGGCCCTGTTCGACCGCCCGAAGGACTGGGTCGACATCGCCGCGGTCGTGGAGGCCGGGTTGGTGGCGACGCAGGGGGTGCGCGAGGGGTTGGTCGAGCTGGTCGGGGCCGAGGATCCGCGCGTCCGGCGCTGGGACGCGCTGGTCAGCTGATCAGCGCCTGGGTCGCCGCAGTGGTGGACGCGGCGGCGCCTTGTCGCCAGCTCCCCGAGCCTGATCTCGACGCCGGCCTTCCGTCGCAAGGGGCTGAGCGACATGCTCGCCCCGACGGACTGACGCCCACCTACGGACGGCCCCGACGTGATCGAGCTTCCCGAGCTGCTGGTGCCCGACGTCGAGGCGTGGCGGGCATGGCTGGCCGAGAACCACCACAGCTCCCCCGGCGCCTGGCTGGTGCTGACCCGAAGGGGTGGTTCGCTCACCGACGTCACCTACGCCACCGCGCTGCAGGAGGCGCTGTGCTTCGGGTGGATCGACGGGCAGGGGCGCAGCCGCGACGAGCAGTCGTCGCTGCAGCGCATGACGCGGCGCGGGCCGCGCAGCCGGTGGTCGGCACGCAACGTCGCCTTCGTCGCCGAGCTCGAGGCGAACGGGCGGATGCAGCCGGCCGGGCGCGCGGCCGTCGAGACCGCCAAGGCAGACGGACGCTGGGCGGCCGCGTACGCACCTCCGTCCGAGGCCGTGGCGCCCGATGACCTGCTGGCGGCGATCGCCGCCGTGCCCGAGGCGCAGGCGATGTACGACGTGCTGACCCGCACCAACCGGTACGCGCTACTCCACCGGCTGGGTGCGGTCAAGCGCGCCGAGACGCGCGAGCGCAAGATCAAGGGCTACGTGGCGATGCTGGCCCGGCACGAGACGCCGCATCCGCAGAAGGCGCGACCCAGCTGAACGGGCAGTGGTGCTGGCTGGACACGGTCCTGTGGGCGGAGGCCAACGGGACTCGCACGACGGCGGGTCAGCGCAGCGGGTCCTCCCAGCGCAGTCCAGGGAAGCGTGCGAAGTCGCTGTCGGTCGACCAGATGCCGGTGCCGTGCTCGAGCGCGAGCGCAGCCAGGTGGGCGTCGCTGACCAGCGGCCCGATGAGGTGGAGCTGGCGCAGCAGGGGAAGCAGGACCTCCGCGTGCCCTTCTCCGGGCACCGGCACCCACGCCGCAGGGGCCGCGAGCCAGGCCTCGACCTGGTCGGCGGCCGCCACGGCGGACAGCGGGACAGGGAAGACCCGCGGGTGGGTCGCGATGCGGACGAACGCCGTCAGGCTCTGCCACGGCAGCCCGACCCGGCGTGGCCCGTTCAGCACCTGCTCGAGGAACGACGACGCCCTCGCCTGCCGGGGATCGGAGGAGTTGCGGGCGTAGAGCAGGAGGTTCGCGTCGAGGATCAACGCGAGGCGGGCCCGTCGAGCACGTCCAGCAGACCCGCGACGTCGTCCAGCGGCAGCAGCGGATCCCCCATGGCGCTGGCCTTCTGCCGGAACTGCTTGCGGCTGTCCGGATTCGCCAGACCCCTGCGGATCAGCTCGTTCACCGCATCGCTGACCCCCCGACCGCGCTCACGCTGAAGTCGAGCGACCGCTGCAGCGACATCGCTGGCGAAGGTGACCGTCGTACGCACTCGAGCAACTTAGCATCATGATGCGATGTAGCCAGCATCTGCGTGGGAGTGCCATCCGGCTCCGGCTACAGCCCCAGGACGAGGCGCAGGCCGTCGTCGAGCCGCCGGCGCGCCGCGGCGTCGAGAGCCCCGACCGGTTCGTCCAGCGTCGTCCTGTCGAGGGTCAGCAGGGCGGTCACGTTCACGCTGCAGTCGCGGTCGAGGCCGGCGGCACCGGCCTCGAGGACCACGTTCCCCGGTGACGCGGCGGCGCCCGGGCTCGTCGTCACGGCGGAGACGACGACGGTCCGGATCTTGCTGCGGTTGAACCGATCACTGGAGACGACGACGACCGGTCTGCGGTAGCCCGGCGCGCTGCCGCGGGGCTCGCCGAGGTCAGCCCAGCAGACATCGCCCCGCCGGACCCTCACCACTCCCACTTGCCGGCGTCGATGAGTTGACGGCCGGCGGCCACCCCTGAAGGAGCCGCCTGCTCGATGTCCCCGTGCAGTGCGTCGAGGGCGGCGGTGACGTCGTCGACCTCGTCGTCCAGCTCGGTCAGGTAGGACGCCAGGGCCTCGGCGTAGAGCGCGCTGCGGGACCGACCGAGCCGCTGCGCAGCGCGCTCCGCCCGTTCGTACAACGCATCCGGCAGGCTGATGGTCACCTTCACCTGACGGAGTATAACCGGTATGAACACCCTCAGCCGGCCCGTGCCAGGTCCGCGGCGATGGCGTCCTCGAACCGTCGGCGGCGCGCCTCGATCCGATCCTGGCGCGACTCATGCTCCCACTCCGGGCTGCGATAACCCCAGTCGTCGGTGCCCTCGGCCCCAGGTACGAGCACGCGGCGCTGGACGACGTTCTTCCGGACGACCAAGGCGAACAGCTCACCGGTCTCCTGCCGCTGTCCGACGAGCATGCCGTCCAGCAGGTGGTCGAAGGTGAGCCCGAGCCGTTGCGCCTGGGGATCGTTCGCCAGGGCGGCACTCGGCCGCAGGAAGGTGTCGATCAGGAAGCGGAGCCATTCCTGCGGTGCGTATGGCTTCTCCAACCCGTCCCAGTGCAGGCAGCACCCCGTGCCGCAGCACGTCCACGGGCACCACAAGCCGGGCCTGCCGACAGCGGGCAGGTTGTGGGCGTCGACATCGCCGGTCGGCTCGTTGTCGGCCGGGTGCTGAACGACGTCCAGCGGTGAGCGGTCACCGCAGTGCCGGGTCTCGTTGAAGGAGCGCAGGAACTCGACCTCGTCGGCGTTGAGCGCTGGCGTGATCCGCGCATGTCCCAGGTAGTCGGTGTGCAGGCCCACGTCAGGGGCTCCTCTCGTCGAGGCGAAGCGAACACGACGACGGGGCCCCAGCGGGACGTGTCCTTGCTGGCTGTGGACAACCCGTCCGCGCGCCAGCCGCGGAGCAAGATGCACCGCATGGACGACGACGAACCCGGCTGGGAGCTGCGCCGGCCCGACCTGGTGCTGCAGGCGATAGCCGAGGAGCACCCCTTCGACTGGCCACGCACGCTGCTGGCTCGCGTCGACGGCCCCGACGACGCGCAACGGCTCACGGCAGCGACCCTGCTCTGGCACGAGCCTGCTGCCGACGAGGTGGAACGCACGGAGCTGACCGAGCAGGCACTCGATCGGCTCGGCTTCACCCGTACGGCCGGGGCCTATCGCAGCTGGCCACTGGCCGTACCGGTCGTCGTGCGGCCGGGGTCGAGCTCGGCGTCGTGGGACGAGGAGGAAGCCCTCTTGGGCCTGCGCTACGGCTCGAACTGGGTCGACGCCCGTCACGGCGACGTCCTGACCGTCACGACGAGGGGCTGGTCCTCGTGGCTGGACGGCGCCTGGGGGACGACCCCCCGCGCCCACTGGTCAGGATGCCGCACGGGATGAGCTCCACCGTCGACCGGTGGCGCCGGGTCAGGCGAGCTCGAGCGCGACGCGCAGCAGGTCCCCGACCTCGAGCCCCTCCCTGCGCCGGACGTCCTTCTTGACTGGCAGCAGGTAGGCACCTCGCTTGGTGTCGGGGAAGATCGACGTCGCCCAGCTCGTGCTCCCGACCGTGACGCGTACGCGCACCGCGCCGAACCCGCGCCGGCTGCCGTCGGCGCGGTCGGCGATGTCGTCGCTGAGGTCGGCGGGCAGCGTGACGAAGCACCACGCCGCCTCGCCGTCGTGCAGCCACAGCTCGGCGTCGAAGGTCGGCACGGCGCCGACGCTACGGTTCCCCGCATGATGCGCGCCAGGTCGTCGGCCGCCGAGCTTGGCGCTGCGCTGACGGCCGCCCTTCCTGAGGGTCGGGCCGTCCTCGACCCCCAGGTTCTCGTCGCGTTCGCCCGCGATCGGGCGGCGTTCCCGGCCGCGGGTGCGCCGCTCGCGCTGGTGCGCGCCCGCGACGTCGACGACGTGGTGGCGACGTTGCGCTTCGCCTCGGCGTACGACGTGCCGGTGGTGCCGCGCGGGGCCGGGACCGGGTTGACCGGTGGCGCCAACGCCGTCGACGGCGGGATCGTGCTGAGCCTGGCGGCGATGGACCGGGTGCTCGCGGTCGACGTCGCCGGGCGGACCGCCACCGTCGAGCCGGGGGTCCTGACCGCCGACCTCGCGGCCGCCGTCGCCGAGCGCGGCCTCTGGTATCCGCCGGACCCGGCCAGCCGGGCCATCTCGACGATCGGCGGCAACGTCGCGACCAACGCCGGCGGGAGCTGCTGCCTGAAGTACGGCGTGACCGCCGATGCCGTCGCCGCCCTCACCGCGGTGCTGGTCGACGGCACCGTGGTGCGGACCGGCAGCACGACGCGCAAGGACGTCACGGGGCTGGACCTCACGAGGCTGCTGGTCGGGTCGGAGGGGACGCTGGCGGTCGTGGTCGAGGTGACGGTGCGGCTGCGACCCGCGCCCCGCCCGCCCGCCACGGTGGTCGCGTCCTTCCCCGACGTCGCCACGGCCGGCGAGGGCATCGTCGCGGTCATGGCCACCGCGGAGCCGTCGCTGCTCGAGCTCCTCGACCGGACGACCGTGGCTGCCGTGGAGGCGATGACGCACATGGGCCTGGACGCCGGCGTCGGGGCGCTGCTGCTGCTGCAGTGCGACGGCGCCGACGCCGACGAGCAGGCCCGGCAGTGCGCGCTGGCCTGCGAGCGCGCCGGCGCGTCGTACGTCGCCTCGACCGACGACGTCGCCGAGGGCGAGGCGCTGCTCGCCGCCCGGCGCGCGGCCTACCCGGCGCTCGAGCAGCTGGGGACGACGCTGCTCGACGACGTGTCTGTGCCGGTGCCGCGGGTGCCCGACCTGGTGCGGGCGGTCGAGCAGATCGCGCGGGAGTGCGGCGTCGTCATCGGCACCTTCGGCCACGCCGGTGACGGCAACCTGCACCCGACCGTCGTCTACGACGCGACCGCCCCGGAGCAGGTGCAGGCGGCACAGGACGCCTTCGAGCTGATCGTGACGGCCACCCTCGCGCTCGGCGGCACGCTCACCGGCGAGCACGGGGTCGGGCTGCTCAAGCAGCCCTACCTGGACCGGCAGCTGGGAACTGCGGAGCGGGCGCTGATGGCGCGGATCAAGGCCGCCTTCGACCCGTCCGGGCTGCTCAACCCGGGCAAGGGGCTCTAGCGGCAGGGGGTTACAGCGGCAGGGGGTTTGTAGCGGCAGGGAGTTTGTCGCGGCAGGGCGTTGTCTCAGCGCACGAGGTCGGCGGCTGCGCAGCGGACCGGGACCGGGCCGGGCAGCGGCGTCGGCTCGCGCAGGTCGACGGGCTGCTCGACCAGCCGGCCGTCCTGGAGCACCCATGCGCGCACGGTGAGCTCGACCGGGTCGACGACCCAGTAGCACTGAACGCCGGCTTGTTCGTACAGCTCGCGCTTGAGCACCAGGTCGACGATGCGGCTGGACGGGGACAGCACCTCGACCGCCAGCGCGAGCGGCATCGTGACGGCTGTGAGGCCCGGGTCGTCGCGCGTGACGACCAGCAGGTCGGGCTGGAGCGACCGCCTGAGAGTCGGCTGGTAGGGGGTTCTGGGGAGGAAGACCTCGAGATCGTGCGGGCAGACCGCGCGGAGCAGCAGGTGGAGGTTGCCCAGCACGCGCTGGTGCTGCATGTTCGGCGCAGCGCTCACGAGCAGCGTCCCGTCGACCAGCTCGTAGCGCAGGCCGTCGTCGGGCAGCAGCTCGAGGTCGGCCACGGTCCACGGGTGGTCGCGCGGCAGGACGGACATGGGTCGCATGCTCTCCGGTGATGTGCACAGGGTCCAGTACTGCCCGCTCAAGCCGCGGCCACCAGCACCCGCCAGCAGGTTGTGGACGAAGGCCCCGCTGTGGACACCGCCGCAGTCCTGTCGCGAGGCCGGACTACGACAGCAGCATGCGCATCGACGAGCACCAGGACTGGATGGACGGCTTCGACACGTGGGAGGAGGTGTGGCCCTGCCTGACCGACGACTGGCTGCGGGTGGTGGACCTCCGGCAGCGGCTCGAGCTCGAGCGCGAGGTGGACGACCTGCTCGTCCTCGAGGTCGACCGCCGGCTTCGCGCCCGGCAGCGGCGCGCGCTGCACCGGCTCGGCTTCCGGCCGGTCTCCTCAGGCTGCGTCACGCTCTGGCGCTGGGAGTTCGAGAAGGCGGCGCGCGGCGTCGATCCCGCCGGCGTCCGGCACCCGCTGCGGGCCATCGACGAAGGCCTGGACCCTTCCGGCCATCCGTGCTCCTACGAGCACCGGACGGCACGGATGATCACCGAGGAAGTGATCATCCAGCAAGCGCAGCGGGTCCTGCAGGACGTCTTCCGCAGCTCGCCCGACGAGGTGGCCGTCGTCGTCCATGACGAGCCCGTCGGGTGGGAGGACGACGAGGACTGGCAGTCGTCGACCGGTTGAGGTGCGGGACACCGTCGCCAGCGGCTACGTGCAGCTACGCCTCGGGCGCAACCGGCGGTCCTGCTGTCCGGCCCCTGACGACCGTCAGCCAGGCGTGGCTTCGAAGACGACGACGGCGGTCTCGCCCGGCCGCCGGGCGGCGTAGCCGTCGAGCTTGTCGTCGAGGAAGCGGAACTGCTGCCAGAGGCGGACCCGCTCCTGGCCCACGGCGGCCCGGCCGCGCACTGGGCGTCGCTCTCCGCCGCGGAGCTCGACGACTGCCTCGGGCTCGGCCTGCAGGTTGAGCCACCACGCCGGCTCGGCCGCCCCCCAGCCGTTCATGGCCAACGCAACGAGGTCGTGACCGTCCTCGAGGTAGCCGAGGATCACGCTTCGGGGCTGTCCGGTGCGGCGTCCGGTCGTCGTCAGCCGCAACGCGCCCCAGTGCCCGGGCCGCGGCGCCCACAGCCCCGTGCGTCCACCCGTCACTCGATGGATCGCCCGATGGACGCGCCAGGCGCCGACGACGAACCATCGAGGCGGCACGCGCGGCGTGCGGTTCGGCGAGCTCATGCCGGATCCGCGACGACGAGGAGGAAGGTGCGCCCGGGCTCGTGTCGAGGCGCAAGCTCGGCTGGGAGCCGCAGGGGCGGCCTTGTCACAGCAGCGACGCTGGCCTCACGGCCACCGGGAACGGCAGGTCGGTGCGGAACTCCTCGTCACCGCTCGCGCGGCGCTCGTCGCTCCAGCGGCCCTCGCGCAGCACCCAGCCGGTGATGCCCGGCTCGTCCAGATCCACCACCCACATGGCCGCGACGCCGCTGTCCTCGTAGAGCGCGCGCTTGACGAGCAGGTCTTTGGCACGGGTGGACGGCGACAGGATCTCCACGGCCAGCAGCAGTGGCCGTTCGATCGCGAGCTCCCCGATGTCCTCCTTGCGCACGACCAGCAGATCGGGCTGCAGGCTGCGTCGGCTGGTCGGCTGGAAGTCCAGGGGGGCGGGGAAGACCTCGAGCTCCGGCGGGCACTCATCGAGCAGGGCGACGAGGAGCCGGACGAGCGCCCTCTGGTGGGCCGGGCGTGGCGAGGGGCTCACCAGCAGCACCCCATCGGCCAGCTCGTACTGCAGACCGTCGTCCGGCAGCGCGCGCAGGTCCTCGACCGTCCAGTCGCGGCCATGCCGCAGCAGCGTCACGCTGGTCATCGTCACCTCTCCCGCCGCGCGCGTCCAGCGCCAGCCGGCACAGGCGCGCCCTCATCTGCGCGACATCCCGCCGGACGATGGCCGTTCGCAGCAGGGCCGAGGCAAGCGCCTCGAGCGCAGCGCGACGATCCGGATGTGGTTCTTCGCCAAGGGCAGCGGCGACGTCGGCGATGGTGGGCAGCATCCCGACACGATGCGGCCTTCGCGTCACCCCTGACCGCTTGATGCAGGGGTTGTGGACGACGACGAGCTGTCCACAGGTTCCGCGCGTCCACGACAGGCCTTGCGTTGGACTCCTCTCTCCTGCTGCAGGCCCTCGTGGGAGCGCTCGTTCTGGGTCGACGCCGCGGCGCCCCTGCGGGCCGAACGGGCCATCGACCGGTTCCAGAGCCTGGGCCGAACGGGCAGTCCTGCCACAACCGCCTGCACCGGCGGCTGTCCTGCGCCAAGGTGCCCGGGTGGACAACCGCTTCTTCGCCCCTGCCGCACTGCCGTTGGCCCGACCCTTGACCCAGCGGGTCCCGGCTCAAGCGGTCATCACCGAGCTGCTCGACCTGCAGAAGAGCGCTCCACCACGCAGCACGACGGCTCGGCTGTTCGGGCGGTCCCCGCTCGCTGGCGAGGCGGCCCCCTGGTACCGCGGCGCGCTCGGCGAGCTGCACGTCGGCCGCCTGCTCACCAAGCTCCCGCCCGGCTGGCATGTGCTGCACGCCGTCCCCGTCGGCAAGGGCGACGCTGACATCGACCACGTCGTGGTCGGCCCAGGCGGCGTGTTCACCGTCAACACCAAGAACCACTCCGGCCAGAAGGTCTGGGTGGCCGGCCGGACGTTCATGGTGAACGGCCAGAAGCAGCCGCACGTGCGCAACGCCGAGTACGAGGCCCAGCGCGCGAGCCGGTTGCTCTCTGCCGCCGCCAACTCCCCGATCACCGCCATCCCGGTCATCGCTGTCGTCGACCCTGCCTCTTTCACCGAACGGGAGAGGCCCGCCACCGTCGTCGTGCTGACCGCGAACCAGCTCGTCCGATGGCTGCAGAAGCGTCCAGCCGTCCTGGCGCCGGACCAGGTGGAGGCGGTGCTGACTGCGGCGGCCCACCCGGGGACCTGGCACGTGTCGCCGTCGGCAGCGCAGGACACGGCCGCTCTGCAGACCTCCTTCACGATGGTGAACAGGGAGGTCCGCCACGCACGCTTGGTGCGCCGCCTGTGGGGGCTCGGTCTCGTCGGGGCGGGTGGTCTCACGGCCGTGACCGCCGGACCTTCTCTGCTGGGCGCCTTCCTCAGCAGGCTCGTCGCCTGAGCGAACCCGTTGCGTCCGACGAGCTGGTAGACCTCCCGGGTGCTGCTCGACGAGCTCGACGTCCGCCGGTCCGCGGGCCTACCTCGCCGAGGGGATGGCTGCCTCCGGCGGCGTCGTGACGCGGGCCGAGCTCGAGGCGTTCCACTACGGCGACGAGCGGCTCAAGCTGATCGACCAGAGTCGCGGCATCCGCAACCCTCGGCAGCTGGGCGCGACGCTGTCAATCCTCAGCCAGCCCAAGGGCCCGTACGACGACGTCGAGACCGAAGACGGCCTGCTGCGCTACGCCTACCGGGACGGCAGCCCCGATGCCGGGGACAACCGCAAGCTCCGCCGGGCCGCCGAGCTGGGCGTCCCGCTGATCCTGCTGCAAGGGATCGCCGCCGGCGTCTTCGTGCCGACGTTCCCCGTTTACGTCGTGGCCGACGACCCGGTCGGCCGGTACGTCGAGATCGCGGTCGACGAGAACCTCTGCTTCCTGGCGGGCAGCACGCCGACCGCTGACACCCGCGAGTACGCCGAGCGGCTGACCAAGCTCCGCCTGCACCAGCCGGTCTTTCGCGCGCGGGTGCTGCGCGCGTACGAGCAGGCGTGCGCGATCTGCCGGCTCAAGCACGTGGACCTGCTGGACGCAGCGCACATCCTGTCGGACGCCGACGGCGGTCAGCCAGTGATCCCGAATGGCATGTCGTTGTGCAAGATCCACCACGCGGCGTACGACCGCGGCATCCTGGGCGTCCGGCCGGACTACGTCGTGCAGGTACGCCCGGACGTCCTGCTCGAGGTGGACGGTCCGATGCTCAAGCACGGCATCCAGGACGTGCACGGCTGGAACCTCGAACTGCCGAAGCGGATCAGCGAGCGACCCGATCGGGACCTGCTGGCGCTGCGCTACCGGGCATTCTCACGCTGAGCGCGCCGCGGGCGTCGGTACGTCACGCTGCAGGGCACCTGGGCGAGGATCTACGGCGTGTCCACAGTTCCTCACCTGGGCGTCGCCCTCCGCTCCGGAACCAGTCAGGATGACCCGCATGAGCGGCGATGGGGAGCGGACGGGCGGGCTGCGTGGGTTGCTTCGGCCCTGGATCACGCCTCGGTTGACACACCCTGGCGGCTTCCGCTTCCACGACGCGAAACCCGACGTCGTCCGTCGGGCACTGGCGTCGGTCGACCCGTCCTGCGGCGCATGCCGGCCCAACGGTCAGCCACCGGGCGACTGGCTCGTGGACGTCGCCGAGCGCCTGGACGGCACTCTCGCCGGCCAGGTCGGTGATGACGGGGACCTGCCCGAGCGCCTGCGCGTCGACGCCGTCTGCGTAGCAGGCGGCCGGGCGGCGGAGCTGGCCCGTGCCATCGCCCGGGACTGGCCCCAGGACGCACTCGGCGGCACGGCCTTGGACCTCGCCGTGGCGGAGGGCTGGCCTGGCTGGGACGCGGAGCAGCCCGCCTGGGTCGGCAGCGGCCACGACGTGCTCCTCGACGGGCAGCGAGCCGCTGTCGTCGGACTATGGTGGGACTGAGGTGCATCATGATGCAGGCAGGTGATGCTAAGGTGCCCGGCATGCGTACGACGGTGAACCTGCCCGAGGACCTGCTGCGCGACGCCAAGCTCGCCGCGACCCGGAGCGGGCGGTCCCTGAGCGACGTGGTGGCGGACGGCGTGCGCCTGCTGCTCTCGCGTCAGGAGCAGCTCTCTGCACCGACGAGGCCGGCCTTGCCGGTCTTCGGCGGCAGCGGTCTGCGGCCAGGCGTCGACCTGGAGGACAAGGACGGGTTGGCTGAGCTGCTCGCGGAGACAGCGGGGTCGCATGCTGCTGGCTGACGTCAACGTCTTCCTCTACGCCCACCGCCCCGAGAGCCCCCGTCACGACGAGCACCGGTCGTGGCTGGACGCAGCACTCGGTGGAATCGAGCCCTTGGGCGTCAGCGAGGCGGTGCTCGCCTCCTTCGTGCGGATTGCCACGCACGGCCGGGTGTACCGGGAGCCGACCCCGACCGAGGTGGCGCTGACCTTCTGCGAGGCCGTCCTCGCCGCCCCGGCCGCAGTCGTGCTGCAACCCGGACCCCGCCACTGGCAGCTGTTCTCCTCCCTGGTGCGCACCGTCGGTGCGCGCGGGAATCTCGTGCCGGACGCCTACCTGGCTGCGCTCGCGCTGGAGCACGGCGCGACCTGGATCACGACCGACCGCGGCTTCGCTCGCTTTCCGGGCCTGCGCTGGCGGCTGCCGCTGGAGTGACGAAGGGCTCTGGCCACGTCTTCACACCGCTGCGCGTCGTCGGAGTCGGGCATCCCCAGACGATCGGGCGCGCAGCCGGGGCACCGCAGGACGGGCAAGGACCGGCCGCAACACGGACCTGCTCCAGCTCGTCGCTCACTCGCCGCACTCGTGCTGGTGCCCGTGCTCGGCGGCGTCAGGGAACGCGACCCGCCCGCCGTAGACGGCGGCGAGCATCGAGCCGAGCTTGTCGGCGGTGTTGCCGACCTCCATGCAGACAGCGCCGACGTCGCGGACCTGCAGAGTCTCCAGCGGCAGGCAGCCCTCGACCCAGACCTCGCTGTCGTTCGCCCAGACGCGGGCGAAGGTCAGACCGGCGTTGACCTCGTTGATCTCGCGGAGCACCGGCTTGTTCACCCGGATGCCGACGACCGCCCGCGACCACGCCCTGAGCACCCGACCCCGGCGCGAGACGGACAGGTAGAACCACGCCGTCCCGCAGGCGAACGGCAGGTCGCCGGCGCTGTCCACGACGACCTCGTCGAGCTCGAACGCCTCACGCACGAGCTGCTTCACGTGCGACCGTGCCATGTCCTCGTAGGACAACCGCTCACCCTCTTCCCTCGACCAGAGAGCAAGTTTGTGAGGGAGGTACGACAGAACGGTCCGCCCGGGCGCGCGCTAACCGGACCCCACCAGTCGCAGCGAGCTGACCGCGGCGAGGAGCTCGACGTCGCGGCCTCGAGCCAGGACCGGCACGTCCAGCCGGAGCGCGACAGCACCGACGAGGCAGTCGACGAGGGACCGGACGGTGTGTCCGGTGCGACGGACATCGCGGTAGAGCGCCGCCGCCAGGTCGTGGTCGGCCGGGGAGGACACCGGCAGGGCGGTGAAGCGGGCCAGCATCCTGCGCAGGTCGTCGACCGCGTCCTCCGATGCTCCGGCGAGCAGCTCCAGGCGCACCACGTCGGGCACCCTGACCCCTGCGTGCGTGCGCACGGCTTACTTCAGGGCCACGTCGGCCTCAGACCCGGTCGCTCGGAGGAACTCCACCCACGCCGAGGTGTCGACGACGATCACGAACGCGGTGCGCCGGCCCGGCGCAGCTCCTCCAGATCGCCCGCCCACCCGGTCCCGCGCATGGCCAGGACTTCGGCGTCGGACATCGGCTCGACCAGCAACCGCCGGAGCGCGAAGTCCACGGCTTCCCGCTTGGTGCGCAGGCCGTAGGTCTCCTGGACGCGACGAAGCACCTCGTCGTCGATGTCGATGTTCGTCCTGGCCATGTGCACAACGATACACATCGAGGTGTGCGGTTCCGTCGGCGGATGTGGCCGCATCGCACCGGGCGCGTGGAGCGAGTTCGGGGGCGCCAGCTCCTGCACCGTCGAAGCCTACGAGCTCGTATTGGTTGTCGCGGACGCGCACGTCCGGCCACCTCTCTAGGCTGCCGGGCATGGACGCTGCCAAGACGACCTTCCTCTTCGGCACGGCGACGCCAGGCTGCGACCTGGACGATCCGGACCAGTGGTCCGCGCTGCTTCGCCGCCACCACGGCGACGACTCCGCCCTGCAGTCGGCCGTCCGAGATGCCGTGGCCACTCAGATCCTCCAGGACCAGCCGCCCGAGACCTGGCAGGCCGCCCAGCGGCTGCTCGACCAGGGGCTGGACGGGCAGGACGTTCTGCGTGAGCTCGTCCTGACCTTCACGCCGTACGTCCTCGATGCGCTGGGTGGCGAGCACGCCTTCGACACCGAACGCTATGCCGAGTCTCTCTCGCGCCTACCCCTGCCCAGCGCGGACGCCGTGCGTGAGGCGCTGCTCGCGGCGGCCGGCCGCCTGGGCCGGGCGAGCACGGCGGAGCTGATCGCGGACGCCGCCGGCGCACTCGGCGTCGTCGCCGACGACAGCGGGGTGCAGGCGCTGCTCGAACGGCTGCTCGACGACCTCCTGGACGAGGCGTCGCACGTGCAGATGCTGGCGGGAGACCTGATCGTCGACGTCCGGGGGCTGCTGGAGGGAGCCGTGCTCACGACCGTGCTGGCCGCCCCCACCACAGACCTGCTGCGCGACGCCTGGGTCGACCTGGCGGCGTTCGACCAGCTCGACGCCGAAGCCTCGCCGTGGCCTACGCGCAGCCGGGGGCGGTCGCGGTCCGGCTGGTCGACGGCACACCGGACGTCACGGCGCTGGCCACCGAGCCTGCTGTCGACCCGGTTCTGGTCTCGTTGCTCCGTCGCTGCTACGACCGGGCGGTGGAGGAGCCGTGGCTGCCCGTCGTTGTCGAGGAGCTGGTGCTCGCCGCACTGGCCGAGCAGCCCGGCTGCTTCGCCACAGCGCAGGCACCGCTGACCCTTCTGGTCGTCGAGGCGGGCCTGAAGCTGCGTGGAGGTGAGGTCGCGCACGAGGCGTCGGTGTGGCGCAGCGCCGAGGACTTCCAAGCCGTTGCGCGGCTGCGCACCCAGCTCGATGACGAGGACTTCTCCGCCGTGCTGCACGTGTCCGGTCTGGTGGGAGTCGATCTCGACCGGGCCGGGGCGCGCGCGGCGCTGGATCTGCTGGAGGATCCGGTGGTGCTGGAGACCGCCCTTGACCTGCTGCTGGGGCGCGCCGACGACCCCGAGCGGCTCGCCACGACGGCCGAGCTCGCGACGCGGTTGGCTTCGGCGGCATCCCGGCCGGTGCAGCACGCCGTCGCCGCCTGGCTGCTCGCCGTCGTCGCCGAGCGGGAGGGCCGTCCGCAGGACGCCGAGCGGCTCCTGCGGGACGCTGTCCACGCCGATCCGGGGTGGCCGCCCGCGGTGGACCGTCTCGCGTGGTGCCTGTCCGACCGCGGCGACGCGGCCATAGCGCTGGCCCTGTGGGAGGGGCTCGGCAGGACGGCCGAGGACTCCGACGACGTCCGCGAACTCCGCTCGCTGCCAGCGGCGCCCGCGGTGGAGCTCGGTCGCAACGACCGCTGCTGGTGCGGTTCCGGTCGCAAGTTCAAGCAGTGCCACCTCGGCCGACCCGAGCCGCTCCCCCTACCCGACCGGGTCGGCTGGCTGTGCCGCAAGGCGACCGCCTACCTGGAGCGCCGCGGCGGCGCCTGCCGGGACGACGTCGTCGACGCCGTGATGGCGCGGGCCGTCGACGGCGACCAGGACAACGTGCTCGAGGCCCTCCAGGACCCGCTCGTGCTGGACACGGTGCTGCATGAGGGCGGCTGGTTCGGCCGCTTCCTCGCCGACCGCGGGGAGCTGCTGCCCGCCGACGAGCTGCTGCTCGCGCAGGCGTGGGCGCTGGTGGACCGGACCGTGTACGAGGTGGAGCAGACCCGCCCCGACGAGGGCGTCACCGTCCGCGACCTAGCTACCGGCGAACGGATCGAGGTCCGCGAACGCACGTTCAGCCGGACGGCCAAGGTGGGAGCGCGGGTCTGCGCCCGGGCTGTCCCCGACGGGCTGACACACCAGTTCATCGGCGGCCTGTTCGCGGCCGAGCCCGGCCGGGAGGAGCAGTTGCTCGACCTGGTGGCGACCGGGGACGGCGAGGTGCTCCTGGCGTACGTCGCAGCGCGCCACCGACCGCCCGTGCTCAATCGGGCCGGACGGCGAGCAGATCGAGCTGGGGGCCGCGCCGGTCGGCTCGGCACCCCCGCCCGTCGTCCCGGATCCGGACATCGCCCGGCAGGTCATGGAGCACCTCGAGCAGCGCTGGTGCACCGAACCTGTGCCGGCACTGGCCGGCCTCACCCCCGAGCAGGCGGTCGCTGATCCGACCCGGCGCGACGACGTGCTCCGGCTTATCGACAGCTTCCCCGAGCCCGACCCCGCCCGCGGCCAGATGGGGCTGCGGCCGTCGGCGTTGCAGGAGCGCCTCGGTCTGGGCTGACGGTTCGGTGGGACCCGGCCGACGATCTCCACTGATCTGTCCAGCGAGACTCAGCCGGCTCCACGAATGGCGTCGAGGTCGAGCGTCGCCGCCTCCAGAGAACAGGCGCCGACCAGACGTGGTCGATGGCGGCCACCTGCTCTCACTCGTCGCGACCCAGGACCTCACCGCGGGCTCGCCGTCACTCAGCTCCAGCACACGCTGGTACGCCGTCACCTCCGCAGCGAACGCCGAGCAGTCGCCAAGCCTGCTCGTCCATCGTCAGGCGAGCACGCACCGGCGCGACGTTGCGACCGAAGTGCCGCCCGCCTATCGGGGCGTAGACGAGCTCGTAGCGTCGGCCGTCGCTGCTGCCGGCTTCGAGGTCTGAGATCCAGCTCTGGACCGCGGCCAGCTCCTGACCGATCTCACCGGCGCTGGGCCCGCGCACCGGCAGGTTCAGCTCTGGCAACGTCTGCTCCTGCGCCAGTGCGGTCAGCAGCGATCCGTCACTCCACCGACGCTGCACGCGGACCTTGAGGTCGGCCGGGGTCGTCCGGACGCGCGTCATCCGGCCGACGCCGTGTCCTCACGACGAGCTCGGAAATCCGCGATGGTCAGCATCTGCCGCCGCGAGCAGCTGCCGGTCGGGTTGTCGACGAAGCCGATGGCGCGGACGTAGGGCTCGATGACGTGCACCTTCTGCAGCGGGGTCAGGATGAGCAGCTGCAGGCCGAGCTTTCCGAACAGGTCCCGGGCGTAGCGGGTCGACACGTCCGAGCCCCGTCCGAACGCCTCGTCGATGACGGCGAAGCGGAAGTCCCGCGATCGCCCCACACCCCACTCGAGCCCGAACGGGTTGGCCAACGACGCGGCGAGGACCGTGTGGTGACCAGGTCGAGGCGCGCAGCGCTGCCTCGAGCTCGAGCGCCGGGGTGGCGTCGTCGTGCACCTCGTCGGAGCTGACCGGGCAGAAGCGGCGGAGCCAGCCGGTCTCCGCCCAGCCGTCGAGGTACTCCTGCGGCGGGCGCGGGAAGGGTGCCTCCTCGGCCCCGGCGTGGACCGCAGCGAGCTGATCGTCGAGCGCATCGATCAGCTGGGCTATGAGGCGTCAGCGTAGGGACAGGCTCCAACAGGAAGGGCGCGTCACCAGCGAAGCCGCAGTCCGCTGATGGCGCTCATCTGGCTGTCCGAGGTCACGAGCGTGACGTTCTCCAGCAGACCCTGAGCCACCAAGATGCGATCGAACGGATCGCGATGCGCCCACTCCAGCGAGCCGGCGAGCAAGGCGTGCTCGGTCGAGACCGGCAGCTCCACGGCACGCAGATCCTGAACGCGTGCCGACCACGCCGCAACCAGGGGGCGTGCAGGATCGAGCTTGCCGAGACGGACCTTCGTGGCGACCTCCATTGCCGAGACCGCCGACACCAGCAGGTCGTTGTCCGGCCGCGCGAGGTCCTCCCGCACAGCGGCCGGGACGAGCTCCGGAGTTCCCAGCAGCCACAGGAAGACGTGCGTGTCGAGGAGGAACCTCACTCCCACGCCGCCAGCTCCTCCTCGCCCAGCGGCTCGAAGAAGGACTGCGGAACGGACAGCTCCACGAACCCGAACGCGCGCTGTGGGGCGGGAGTCACGGCTGACAGGTGCGCGACGGGCCGGCCGGCGCGAGCGATCACCACGTCCTCGCCTCGCTCCACGCGCACGAGCAACTCAGACAACCGGGTCTTCGCTTCCTGGACGTTCACCACGATCGACATGCCGGAAGCCTAGTTGACCAGACCAGGCTGGTCTATTACCCACGATGGGCCATGTGGACGCCATCAACCCAGGCTCAGCACCAGAGCCGAAGCCCCTCGTCGACGCGCCGGATCGTCCTGGCGTCCAGCAACTTCGCGCTATTCATCCGAGGGGGTGGGGCTCATGAAGCTCCTCGACCTCCACCTCGGCCGCCCGGTCACCCGGGGCGGCCTCACGCTCTTCCCGATCCGGAACGGCGGCGCCGTCACCCGGCGCGGCTACGACCTGCGGTCCGCTCACGTCACCGTCAGCGAGCGCTCCGGATCGGCCGTGGTCGCCGAGCTGGTCCTCACCAACCGCGGCAGCCGCCCGGCTCTGGTGCTCGAGGGCGAGCTGCTCGAGGGCGGCCAGCAACACCGCGTCGCCGCCCGCTCCGCGCTGGTCGACGCCGGCGAAGCGCTCGTGCTCGACGTCCGCTGCGTGGAGGAGGGCCGCTGGCACGGCGCCGGCGCACACGTCCGCAGCGGGCGGCGCGCTCCGGTCGGCGTCCGCGCGGCGCAGGACCAGGGCGGTGTCTGGCAGCGCGTCCGGCGCTACGAGCAGCAGTACGACAGCAGCGGCACGCACTCCCTGCTCGACGCCACCCGCCGGGTCGAGGCGCGCGCCGCCGCCTCCGTCACCGACCTTCGGCCGTTGCCCTTCCAGGCAGGGGTGCTGGTCGGCGTCGGCGGTCAGCCGCTCTTGCTCGAGGCGTATGACTCCCCCGTCACCTTTCGCGCACGCCTGGGACGCGCTGCTGCGGTCGGTCGCCCTGGACGCCGCATCCGCAGCACCGGTGGCCACCCCCGGTCGCCGGGCCCGGCGGTTCCTGGAGCGATTGGACGACGTACGCCTGGCGGGCTCCCCCGCCGGCCTCGCCACCGGGGTGAGGGGACGCTCCCCGTACGCCCGGCTCGACGGGCTGGTCTGGCGCGACCGGGCGGTGCACGCCGTGGCCGTCAACCCGCGGCACGAGCTGGTGGCCGCCTGATGCGCCTGTCCAGCAAGCAGAACGACCGCGCCGTGGGAGCTCTGCTCGGCGCGGCGGCCGGCGACGCGCTCGGCGTGCCGTACGAGTACGGCAGCCGGCGGCTGGACGGTCAGGCACAGATGCTCGGCGGCGGACTCGGTGGGCTCGCCCCCGGTCAGTGGAGCGACGACACCGAGATGGCCGCGGTGATCGCCCAGGTCGCCTCGACCGGCGCCGACCTGCGCACCGAGGACGCGCTCGAGCAGATCGCGCAGGGCTTCCTCGACTGGTACCGCGACGACCCGCCGGACGTCGGCACCCAGACCCGGCGGCTGCTGTCGCAGGCCGCGCGCGAGACCTGTCCGGTGGCGCCGCTGTTGCGGAGGCTCGGCGCCGAGCTGCACACCGAGACCGGGCGCACGACCGGCAACGGCTCGCTGATGCGCACCTCCCCCGTCGCGCTCGCCCACCTCGGCGATCCCACCGCGATCGCCGAGGCCGCCCGCGCGGTCAGCGCCCTGACCCACCACGACCCGGTGGCCGGCGAGGCGTGCGTGCTGTGGTGCCTGGCGATCGACCACGTGGTGCGGACGGGGGAGCTCGACGCGCGCGTCGGGCTGGAGCACGTCAGCGACATGTGGCCGGCGCTGCTGGACGACGCGGAGACGGTCGAGCCGGCCTATTGCGCCGCCAGCAACGGCTGGGTCGTCGCGGCCCTGCTCGGGGCGTACTCCGCTGTACACCAGGCCATTTCCCTGCCCGATGGGCTGCAGCGCGCGGTGGCCGGTGGCGGGGACACCGACACGGTCGCCGCCATCGCCGGCGCGCTGCTGGGCGCGCGGTACGGCGGCAGCGCGGTCCCGTTCGGCTGGCGTCGGCTGCTGCACGGCTGGCCGGGGCTGCGCAGCCCCGACCTGGCCGGGCTGGCCGTGCTGACCGTCCGCGGTGGCCGAGCCGACCCGCAGGGCTGGCCGACCGTCGGTCGGCTCGACTACGGCCGCACCTCCTCGACGACGGTGCCGCACCCAGAGGACCCGGGAGTGCTGCTCGGCGCGGTCGGTGCGCTGCGCGCAGGCGTCGCCGATGCGGTCGTCAGCCTGTGCCGGCTGGGCTTCGACGAGGTGCCGCTGCAGGGCGTCGCTCCCGAGGACCACGTCGAGGCGTGGATCGTTGACAAGGAGGACGCCAACAACGACCGCGCTTTGCGTTCACCGACGCCGCGCAGGCGGTGCGGCAGCTGCGGGCCGAGGGCAAGACGGTGCTGCTGCACTGCGTGCACGCGCACACGCGCACCCCGGTCGTGGCCGCGGCGTACGGCGCGCTCGTCGCGGGCGGGTCGGAGCGGGATGCGCTGCGGCGGGTTCAGGAGGTGCTGCCGTCGGGGCGGTCGCCGCGGGCATCGATCGCGGCGGTGCTGCGGTGACGGCGGGCCTGAGGAGGACGTCAGCCCGTGCTCAGCACCAGCCGCAACCCGTCGTCGACCCGCCGGATCGTCCTGGCATCCAGCACACCCACCGCCTCCCCCAGGTCGGCGCGGTCCAGTGTGAGCAGCTGGCTGACGTTGACCGTGCAGTCGCGGTCGAGGCCGGCGGTCCCGGCGACGAGCGGCACGTTGCCGGGGCTGCCGCGGCCCGTTCACTTGTCGTGACGGCGGCGACGACCACCGTACGGATCCGACTGCGGTTGAAGCGGTCGCTCGACACGACCAGCACCGGACGGCGGTAGCCAGGAGCGCTCCCGCGTTGCTCACCGACTCTCGACCGCTGCCCTTCCAGGCAGCCGCGCGACGATCACACCAGCCGGAGCGGGTAGACCTGTCGCAGCACCTCGTAGTCCCGGTTCCGGGCGAGCACCGGGGCGTCCAGGCGCACCGCAACCGATGCCACCATGCAATCGATCATCGACCGCACCGTCGTGCCGAAACGGCGGGCGGCCCTGTAGAGGCTCGCCGCGTACTCGTGGTCAGCCGGCGACAGGGTCGGCAGAGCGACGCCCCGCGCGAGCAGTCGGGAGACGGTGAAGACCTGCTCGTCGCTGCCCGCGCCGGCCAGCAGCTCCATGCGGACGACGTCGACGACCCCGAGCTCGTCCTCCCGGTCCAGGGCCTCCTTGAGCGTCGTGTTGGCCGGCGAGCCGGTCCGGCGCAGGTAATCGACCCACGCCGACGCGTCCACGACGATCACCGTCGCGGAGCCGTTCCCCCGCGCAGCTCGTCCAGGTCCCCGTCCCACCCGCTTCCCTCAGCGGCCAAGGCCTCCCGCCGCGTGAACGGCGCGACCAGCAGGCGGCGCAGCGCGAAGTCGACCGCCTCCCGCTTGGTGCGCAGCCCGTAGCTGGCCTGCACCCGGCGCATGACCTCGTCGTCGATGTCGATGTTGGTGCGGCTCATGTACACCAACGTACACGCGAAGGTGTGCCCCGACCGCCGTTCGAAGGTCTACGACGAGGCGTGGCCGGCGAAGACACCCGCGGCATGGGCACGCTTCCCAGAGCGTCTCCGGTGGTACGGTATCTCGTACTACTAGAAAGAGGTGCGTCATGTCCGTGACCGCGAGCGAGGCGCGCAAGCGCCTGTTCCCCCTCATCGCCGAGGTGAACGACGACCAGCAGGCTGTGGAGATCGTGGCCAAGGGTGGCACGGCTTACCTGGTGCCGGCTGACGAGTACCGCGGGCTACTCGAGACCGTGTACCTGCTGAGCTCCCCCCGTAACGCCGAGCGTCTGCGCGAGAGCATCGCCGAAGTACGCTCCGGCGCCGTCACCGAGCACGAGCTGGACCGCGGTTGATCGCCTTCTCCCAGCACGGTTGGGAGGACTACTGCAGTTGGTCGGACAACCGGAAGATGCTCACGCGCATCAACCGGCTTATCGACGAGTCTCATCGTGATCCGGCCGTCGGCGCCGGCAAGCCGGAACGACTCAGAGGTGACCTCTCGGGGTACTGGTCCCGTCGCATCGACCAGGAGCACCGGCTGGTCTACACGGTGGACGGCGACCACCTGATCATCGTTCAGGCCCGCCACCACTACTGAGCACTCCGTGCGGCTTCGCGAGCGATCAAGCGCTGTTTTTCCCCGCCGATCGAGCTACGCGGCGCCTTCCGGAGGTCGCGCCGAGCCGCACACGGCTTCGTCCGTAACATCGCCGCCGTGGATGCGGACAAGATGGCCTTCCTGTTCGAGGACCCTCCGAGATGGGCGGACCCCGACGACCCGGACGAGCGCGGCCCGCTCCTATTCGGCCGGATCGACCCCGATCAGCCAGGAGCGACCCTCCAGAACACCGTGCGCGAGGTGATCGCCAACCAGATCGCCGACGACGACCCGCCGCAGGTGTGGCGTACGGCGCGCCGCCTGCTCGCCGCCGGCCTCGATCGTGAGAGCGTCCTGCGCCAGCTCGTGCTCTGCTTCACGCCCACGCTCATGGCGGCGCTCGACGACGACAAGGCATTCGAGGAGGCCGACTACCTCACAGCGCTGGAGCGGCTCCCCCTCCCCTCCGGCGAGCAGGTCGAGCAGGCGCTGATCGACATCGTCCGCACACACCGCGCCCTGCCGATCGACGAGCTCGACCAGCTCCTCGGTGACCGGCTCGGGGTCTCGGTCGACGATCCCGTCGTCGAGCTGCTGTTCGACCGCGTCGAGCAGCACGTCATCGACAAGGACGGCCCGCTCGAGCTCCTCGCGGGCGACGACGTCGTCCACGTCGAGACGCTCACCGACCACATGGTCCTCACCCACGAGCTCACCCCGGAGGAGCGTGACGACGACCTCCTGCTTCTCGGCCCGGACCTGCACGGCTTCCGGCGCCGCGACGAGGTGACGCTGGAGGACGGCGCGTCCGTGTCGGTCACCCCTGACACGTGGGTCGGCCCGACCGGCTGGCTGAGAGAGGTCCCGGCGTACGGCGTCGTGGCCGTCCATCTGCGCGACGGCCGCGTGTCGTGCACCCACCTGCCGGAGCGACCGGAGGTCGACGACGCGATCGTGGCGCTGCTGCGTTCGGCGTACGACGAAGCCGTCGCCGAGCCGTGGCTGCCCGTGCCCGTCGAGGAGCTCCTCCTGCAGGTGCGCGTCATGGACTCCGCGGCGTTCGCGACGCCGACCGCTCCGGTGTCGACGCTGCTCGCCGCGGCCGGACTCGAGGTGCGCGGCACCGAGGTGGCGCACGAGAAGTCGGTCTGGCGGAACGCCAGGCAGGTCAGCCGGACGTACCGCCTCATGGACCAGCTCGACAGCGAGCTGCTGGGCGAGGTCACGGACGTGCTGGTAGCCCTCGACGAGGAGCAGCCGGCTGCGGCCGCGGCCCGGCGCGCACTCGAGCTCTTCCACGACCCGGCGCTGCTCGAGGGCGTTGCCGACGAGCTGATCGGCGGAGAGGACGACCCGGAGCAGGTCTCCCGTGCGGCGGCGCTCGTGCCGCGACTGCTGGCTGCGGCGTCGCGACCGGGACACCTGGCGGTGGCGCACTGGCTGGCGGCCGTGGTGGCCGAACGCGAGGGCCGCGTCGAGGACGCTGAGGCGAGCCTGCGGTCCGCCGTGCGGGCCGAGCCGTCGTGGGGGCCCGCGGTCGACCGGCTTGCCTGGTATAGCTCCGACCGGGGTGACGTGGAGACGGCGCTGAACCTGTGGCGAGCCCTCGGGGCGACGGCCTCCCTCTCCGACGACGTGCGCACGGTGGAGCCGTTCGCCGTGTCGGTCGGGCCGACGCCCGGTCGCAACGAGCCCTGCTGGTGCGGGTCGGGACGCAAGTTCAAGCAGTGCCACCTGGGTCAGCGCGCGCTGCCGCCGCTGCCTGAGCGGGTCGGCTGGCTGTGCCGGAAGGCCGCGGCGTTCCTGGAGCGGCGAGGCGACCGCACCGGTGCTGTCGTCTACGAGTACGCCGCGGCGCGTGCGCAGGACCCGACCAGCCGCGAGAACCTGGCGCAGGCGCTCGCGGATCCGATGGTCATCGACGTGGTATTGACCGAGGGCGGCTGGTTCGACCGCTTCCTCGACGAACGAGGCGCACTGCTGCCAGGCGACGAGGAGCTGCTCGGCCGCGCGTGGACGCTGGTCGACCGCACTGTTTACGAAATCGTCGACGTGCAGCCCGGAACCGGAGTGCAGGTCCGCGACATGCGCACGGGCGACGTGTTCGACGTACGGGAGCGCACCTTCAGCCGCGCCGCGCAGAAGGGCTCGCTGCTGTGTGCCCGCGCGGTTCCGGACGGGCAGACGCACCAGTTCGTCGGTGGGCTGTTCACGGTTCCCCCGGGGCGGGAGCGGAGCCTGCTCGACCTGCTCGACGAAACAGACGGCTTCGAGCTCCTCGAGTGGATCGCCGCGCTCGAGCGTCCACCCGTCCTCGTCGGTCCTGACGGCGAGGTGCTCGACCTGGACGACCTACCCGAGTTCCCCGTCTCGGACGTGTCTCCGACCGATCCCGAGGTGCAGGAGGCGATGCTCGCCTTCGTCGAGGAGCAGGAGCAGCGGTGGTGCGAGGAGGCGGTTCCGGCGCTGGGCGGAGTCGCCCCGCTGGAGGCAGCAGCCGACCCGACGCGTCGCGACGAGCTGCAGCGGCTGATCGCCAGCTTCCCGCCGGCTGACTTCTCGACGGGCGCCTTCTCGCTGCGGCCGGAGAAGCTGCGCGAGCGGCTGGGCCTGCCGGCGAGCTGAGGTCACGGTCCCTGGCCGGCTCGACTGCTCTACCTCGGCGGGGCGTACGCGGACCGGATGCACCTGCGCGACAAGCAAGAGCTGCGCGCCGGCATCCCTGATGACGGGACCACCGCCGCCTGGCCTTCAGCTGCGCGGCAGGCAGGCGTCGTCAGGCGACGTCGGTGAGACGGCGCACCTTCGGCGCCCCCGAAGCCCGTTCAGCGGCCAGGTCGTGGGCTGACTGCGACGCCAGCCAAGCCCGCGCGGTCCCCACCCCGGCCTCTTCCAGTCGCACCGCCAGGTTCGGGCTGATCCGGGCATGCTCGTGCAGGACCCGGCTCAACGCCACCCGCGAGATTCCCAGCCGCGACGCGGCCTCACCCACCCCCAGGCCGAGGTCGGCCAGCACGTCCTCGCGGAGCACCGCACCAGGGTGCACCGGCTTGTTCATCACCACGATCCTCACCTCCTGCTCAGTGGTAGTCCTGATAGTCCACAAGCTCGACATCGCTGTCGACGAATCTGAAAGTCACCCGCCAGTTCCCGTTCACCCAGATCGACCAGTGCCCGGCCAGATCACCCTTCACCGGGTGCGTCCGAAACGACGGGATCGCCAGGTCGGCAGGGGCTTGTGCCACGTCCAGCGCCGACGGGACGCGCAGCAGCTTCGGGACGCGGGCCGCGACGAGCCTGGGTCTAGGCTGCCGTCGAGAACCTGCGCGCGGACTGCGCCACAACGGGTGTCGCTGACTCGCTCGTCGGGCCGCAGTGCTTGACCCGGCGCAACCCACGCGATCCGGCAGCGGCCTGTGGACATCGCACGCGGGTTGTCGGCGGTCGGCCGGAGGACTTGGGCAGCCGACCCGAGGAGGAACGACGGAGGACGTCGAGGCCGCCGTGATCGCCGCGGCCGAGGAGCACCTGCGCGCCTGCCAGGTGGCCGACCAGCTGCCCAGGCCGGACGACTGCCTGCCCTGCTACCTGCACTGCGCGCTCCGCGGCACCGGGTGCGACGGAAAGCTCAGCCTGACGCACGAGTGGCAGGGGCATCAGCGCGTGCGAGGCCGCCGTACGGGCGGACTCACGGCGTACCTGAAACGGCGTGGCGGCTTCTGCGACTGCGAGGTGCTGATGAACGTCTACCCGGACCGCGAGCCCGACGTCGGCCCCGGTCGCGGCCAGTGCTCGCACCCGGCATGGCACTGACGTGCGGAGGATGCTGTCCTGCCGAGCCCCTGCTCCGCCAAGCCCTTGCCCTGGCTCATTATGTGGCGCACAATGACCGGGACGCAGGTTCGGTTCTCTCAGTCAGCGCGGCGGCATCGCATCGGCAGGGCGCACGCCCTGCACGTGATGAACACCGTCGTACCGGAGGTGATCGACGCCGATGAGGTGAACCGTTCGCGCCTGCTGTGGATCGGGCCTGATGACCGCGGGCTGAGCCTCGAGATCGTCGCGGTCCAGGAGCCGGACTACCTGCTGGTCATCCACGTCATGCCACACCAGTTCCGGAGGTCGCTGTGAGCGCGAAGTACGTCGCCGGTCCCGACATCGACCTGGACGTCGACGTCGTCACGGACAAGCGCGGCCGGCGCATCACCGAACAGCGCGCCCAGCAGATGGCAGCCGACGCACTCGCACGAGCGGGGGTCGGTCGACCGTCCTTGACGCGGCCGGGCGCCCGCTCCCCCGAGATCAAGGCTCGCGTCCCCGAGGAGCTCCGAGAGCGGCTGACGGCAGCAGCCCGGGAGCGCGGCACCACCGCCTCGACACTGATCCGCGAGGCGCTCGAGAGCTACCTCGCGTCCTGAGCTCCGCAGCCGCACTACGTCGTGATCCTGGAAGCCTCCTGGCCTGCAGCCGGAACATCTCGCGCCGCTTTATCCGGCGGCGGCTGGGCAGCCCGTGGGATCCGAACGCCAGGTGTCGGTGGTCGGCGGTAGGACATCTGCAGCCGACCCGAGGAGGAACGATGGAGGACGTCGAGGCCGCCGTGATCGCCGCGGCCGAGGAGCACCTGCGCGCCTGCTTGCAAGCCGATCGACTACCCAGCCCGTACGACTGCCTGGCCTGCTACCTGCACCGCGCGCTCAACGGCACCGGGTGCGACGGAAAGCTCAGCCTGACGCACGCGTGGCAAGGCCAGCAGCGGATGCGATACCGCCGTACGGGCGGACTCACGGCGTTGCCGAGAAGTCGTGGTGGCTGCTGCGACTGCAAGGTGCTGATGAACGTCTACCCGGACCGCCGGCCCGATGCCGGCCCTCGTCGCGGCCCGTGTTCACACCCGGCGTGGCACTGACACCGTGGAGTCCACGATGACGACCCTGCCGCTGTCCGAGGTCAGGGCTCGGCTGTCCGAGATCGCGGACGAGGTCAACCGCACGCACGAACGCGTACACGTCACCCGCAATGGCCGCGAGTACGTCGTCCTGCTCTCGGCGCAGGACCTCGAGTCGCTCGAGGCGACCACCGGGCTGCTCAGCGATGCCGCCGCCATGCGACGCCTCAAGGAGGCCGACGCTGCTGTGGCTGCGGGCGACGTCACCGACTCGGAGGAGCTGGCGCGGCTCATGGCCGAGCGGCGCCAGCGCGCGACTGGTGCCGGCTGACGCCGCCCTTCGCGACCCGGCTCGCTCAGCACACCCAGCAGTGAGCGCCAAGCGCTTGGCGGTGGCACTACATCCACCTACACTGTAGTGCCATGGGCTCCCCCTCCTCCATTCGCTTTGAGGCCGGCGTCAACGACCGGCTGGCGTCCTACGTCACGCGGCACCCGGGCTGGACGCGATCGTCCGCGGCGGCGCGGCTCGTCGATGAGGGACTGCGCATGGACGAGCACCCGGGTGTGATCTTCCGCGAGGGACCGGCCGGCCGGCGGGCGTGCTTGATCGGGGGCCCCGATGTCTGGGAGGTCATCCGGTCGGTGGCGTCCTCCCGCGCAGCTGAGCCGGACCTGTCGCGCGCCGACCTGATGAAGCTGCTCGAGGACAACACCGGCCTGCCGGGGCGGCTGGTGAGCCTGGCGCTGGCGTACTGGGCATCGTATCCGGAGGAGATCGACGCCCTGGTCGCCCACGCCGAGCGGCTCGAGGACGAGGGGCTGCGGGCAGCCGAGAAGACAACCGAGCTGCTCGGCCGGTGAGCGGTCCGCGGCTGCTGCTGGACGAGATGCTCTCGCCCAAGATCGCCGTGCAGCTGCGCGAGCGCGGCATCGACGTCCAGGCCGTGCTCGAACGCCGTGAGCTGGTGACCCACCCGGACGAGGCGCTCCTCGAACTCGCGACCCGCGAGCAGCGCATCCTGGTCACCAAGAACGTCGTGGACTTCGGTCCGCTGAGCCAGCAGTGGGCCGCGGACGGCCGCAGCCACTCTGGGCTGGTCCTTGTCAGCACCAAGACCTTTCCCGAGGCCAGGGACTGGATCGGCGCCGTCGCGTCGGCGCTGGCACAGGCGAGCGAGCAGGGGCAGCTTCCGGGCGTCGGCGAGGTCGTCTGGCTCAGCCGCCTCCAGGACACCCGCGACTGAGGCGGACTCGTCGTTGACGACGCAGCGCGGGGCGGTGAGGCGCTCGCGAGCTACCTCGCGTCCTGAGCCGACTTCCTCGCCGAGCGCAAGGAGAACAGCGCCTTGCGCGCCGCCTTGCTCAGCACGGTCGGAGCGGAGGTGGCCAGCGCCTGCAGCACCGGCTCGGTGAAGGGCGAGTCGACCCGCCACAGCTGCCGTACCAGGTCGATCTGCACGTCCTGACCATCACCCGGCAGCTGGGCGACCAGCTCCTCCGGACCGGCATGGCCGAGGATGAGGCCTGCGGTCTCGACGAACAGCAGCCCGTCGTCCGAGGGCTGCCGGTAGGTCTCCGCCACGTCGTGCCCGTGGGACTCGAGCCACATCCGCGCGTACGGCCGGGCGACCGGGTCGTCGAGCAGCGACCGCACGGCGCCCTCGGCAGCGGGCAGGTCGTCGAGCACGAACAGCGCGAACTGCCGCCGACCGACGTCGGGATCCCCCAGCAGCGAGGCGATCTGCCGCGCGGGCTCCTCGCTGCCGCGTACGGCAGTCCAGGCGGCGATCTCCGCCTGCCCGTCCTCCCGCGAGTAGCCCTGCAGTCCGTCGGCGAGCCCACCCGCCGACGCGACGGCCAGCTCCCCGAGCAACGGCGCGCGTAGGCCGTTCTGGACCAGCAGATCGCGCAGCCACCACACGCCCAACGGGGTCAGACCGACGCTCGTTGCCCGCTGCTCGGACAGCCCGAGCCGGGCCAGCTCGGGCGGCACGTGCAGGCCCGTCCGCGTCAACATCCCCAGCCGGTCGAACCTCGCGAACGCCGACTCGAGGTAGGAACGGACCGCGCTGCGCCACGAGCTGTCCGCAGGCAGCCCGATCTCGTCGGCCAGCTGCCCCGCGAGCTCATCGGTGCCCACCGGCTCACCCGCGGCGTAGAGCGCGGCCAGCATGCCGGGCAGCTCGTCGTCGACCGCCTCGACGACGTCGGCCAGGTGATCCGGGACGTCTCCGACCCACACCCCCACCTCGACCGCAGCGGCGGCCAGGCCTGCGGCCATCGTGGCCGGGTCACCGGCGGCCGGCGCGCGCCGCACCCGGGTCGAGCTCAGGTGCAGCAGGCCGGCCCGCACCGCCAGCTCGTACGTCTCGTGGACGCCAGGCAGATCGGCCATCCGCCGCACCTCACGCTGCCAGTGCTCCGGCCGGTGCAGCCGCTCCTCGTCGCCGCAGGTCTCGGCCAGCGCCTTGGCGTCGAGCACCCGCAGCGCCCCGGTCTGGGTCACCGCCCGCCCCTGCGGTCCGATGTACGCCATCAGCGCGTTCACGCGCTGGATCAGTGGCGCGGCCTCGGCGGCCCGGCGGAGCTCCTGCTCGCTCGCGAGCGTCACCGGCGGCAGCACCAGGTCGGGGGCGGGCGGCTCCGGGGCTCCATCGTCGGTGAGCGCGGCCCGCTCGGCGTACGGCCGGGCGTTGAAGCCCTCGATCCACTGCTGCATCCCGTCCGGGTCCTCGAGCTCCACGCCGTCGGCGCTCATCGACCCGAACAGCGACTTGGCCATCCCGAAGCGCGACGGGTCCTCCATCGCCGCCGCGAACTGCGGACCGACCTCCGTGAGCTCGGCCTCCAGCTGGTACAGCCCCGACCCACGCAGCTGCCGGGTCTGCTCGAGGTAACGCAGGTAGGAGAGCAGCACGCCGGGACCGTCGCTCAGCAGCGACGGGCCGCTCTGCACCTTGCGCGGGAAGACTCCGAGCAGCAGCTCGCTGATCTCCCCTTCGCGCCAGGTGAAGGGCTCGGCGTCGAGGTAGTCGCGGCGGACCATCAGCATCAGGTCCAGGTTGCCCAGCGCCTCCTGGTCCGGCCGACCACCGAGCCACGCCGCGTACTGCCCGACGAGCTTCTCGATCGGGTCCGTCTTCCTGCCGGCCATCTGTCCTCCCACACGCTGACGCCACGTCTGGGGAAGACGGTAGTCAGGTTACGGCGAGGTGGAGTGGGAGCGGCGGCGGCGCGCCGGTCGAACGTGGGACGCAGGACTGGCAGCTGTGTGCGCTAGGAAGCCGCGCACTTCTGCGCTGCTTGGTAGCGCATGCCCGTCAACCCCTTCCGCTACAGCGCGCCGGTCGGCGGTGACGATCTCGTCGGCCGGGAGGTCGAGCTGGAGCAGCTGCTGCGGAGGTCGGAGGTCGGAGGTCGGCAGGTCCTCGAGCAGCGAGGCCACGCTCCACTGCTTGAGCTCGACCACGACGTACGACGGCTGCCGGGTCCTCGGGTGCACGCCGCACAGCACGACGTCGGCGCGCTTGCTGGTCAGCGGCAGCTGGTACTCGACCAGCACCTCGACGTCGTCCAGGCCGGCCTGCACCAGATCGGCGGACAGGGTGTGCAGGCTTCGCTCCCACGACCGGATCTCGGCCGGCGCGGGCGACTGTTGAGCCGGACCCCGACCAGCGTGCTGCGCGCGGCCGGCGACGTCGCACCCGTCGAACTCACCAGCCCAGACGAAGCCCGACGCGTCCCACCGTGACTGGCGGCGTCTGCGCAGCAGGGCTACCGGACGGCCGGGTCGGCCTGGGCGTGCTCGCGGCACTGCACGACCAGTACGCCGACAACAGGCTGTACGCGAGTCTGGCAGCCATCGACATCAGGCTCCCGAACGTGGACGACGACCTGGCTGATCTGTGACGCCAGTTCCTCCGCCGTTCCTGCTCGACACCTGCAGCATCATCAATCTCTCCTACTGCTCGCCGGTCGCAACGCTGATCAAGCAGCGATACGCACGCAAGGCCGGCTGGACGCGCGCAGTCCATGCCGAGCTGACAAGGCAGCGCGTTCGCAAGCCGCCGAACCCGCAGGCGGGACGGGCCGGCAACTGGGCCGCTTCCTGGCTCCCGCTGGGCTGGCCATCGCGATCCTGGACGAGGACGACCAGGCAGCCCTCGCGACCATCCAGCAGCAGATCGCTCTTGGCAGCGCCGATGACAACCTCGACCACCTGGGTGAGGCGGCGAGCATCCACCTGCTGGCGACCGCCCGGCCCGGACGCTTGATCAGCGACGACCACGAGGCCCGCGCCGTCGGCCAGGGCAGCTCCACATCACGTGCGGGCGTCATCGACCGTGGGCGTGCTCAGCGAGCTGATGAGCCGCGGGGGCCGTCCTGCCTGCCACGGTCGACCTGTACCTGGACACGCTCCGCACCAAGCGCCGCATGCACGCCCAGCTCACCGCATCCGACCTGATGCAGGGAGAGCTCGGACCCTGGGCGTAACCCAGGACTGGCCGCTCAGGTGCTCACCGCCGGAGAACCGGGCCGCTCCCTCGCCCGCTCGTCGCTGCACGGCATGCTCTGCCGGTGCCCGACCTTCCCCCCTGCCGGCACCACGGCCGCGCTGCACCGGCTCGAGGAGCTCGGCCACGTCCAGCGAACCCCGGCGGTCCGGCCGGCGCGGTGGTCGTCCGCGACGGTGGTCGTTCCGTCCGGGCGGTGCTCGATGAGGCAGCTTCGATCGTCGAGGCCGACGGTCCTGATGCCCTCGGGCGGCGAGGATCGCTCCGAGGTCGGTCGAGATCACCTTGGCGGTGATGCTGTCGTCGAGGGTCCTCTTGGGACTCGCGTCCGAATAACCTAGGATCTGACGAGATTTGATCTTAGCCTTGTGTTATGGCAGAGCTCGTAGGGTCGGCGGAGTCGTTCGCGCAGGGGTTCGTGGATGCGGTCGCCGAGGTGGCGGTG
>Ga0335397_10000175_pt1 | contig 73350 bp, 52 predicted proteins | sample MAT04_FD_205740 | JGI IMG/M metagenome (GOLD analysis project Ga0335397, IMG submission 205740) | Freshwater microbial communities from Lake Fryxell liftoff mats and glacier meltwater in Antarctica - MAT-04 (spades assembly) (version 2) ...
CAATCCGCAAAGTTACATCGACGGCGCGCCAACTCGAAAAGTTGCGCGCTTCCCGGGGCGCAGACGTCCCGCGGGACTTCGGCGCCCCAACCCGCAAAGTTACATCGACGGCGTGCGTAGGTCATTCCACAACTTCCAACTTGGATCACGGGCTGAAATGCGCGAACGCGTTCCGTGGGCCCCGTTTACGGGGCTTCTGCGGCGAAGCCGTCCTAGGCCCGTGCTTTAGCACGGGTTCGATGCAACACCCCCTTCCTTCCTACGACTGCCATTTCAGTTGCGACGGCTGCGGCAAAGCCGCAGCCGTCGCAACTGAAATGGCGGGGTGAATGGAACGCATTCGGCGTGAACCCGTGCTAAAGCACGGGCCTAAGACGGCTTCGCCGGAAGCCCCGTAAACGGGGCTCAAGGGCGATGGCGACACCCATTTCAAAATCCGAGATGCCCACACGCGTTGCTCCGAGCGGATATGTCGACCCTTTCAGTTACACGGACGGCGTGCCAACCCGAAAAGTTACGCGCTCCCCGGGGCGCGGACGTCCCGCGGGACTTCGGCGCCCCAACCCGAAAAGTTACGCGCTTCCCGGGGCGCAGACGTCCCGCGGGACTTCGGCGCCCCAACCGGCAAAGTTACACGGACGGCGTGCCATCTCTAATACGGAGTGAAGTAGTGGTACTTCACCGTCGGCGAGATCGTCTCCCCCGGCTTCAGCTTCAACCGCCAGATGACGGTCGAGTGATTGTTGAGCGCGGGATGGCCGTGGTAGTTCACCCAGTCGTTGGGATCGAACGCTCCCAGCGTCACTTTGCCGTCATTCGAAACCTCACCCACATTGCCGCCCAACTGGCAGGTCACTTCCACGTCCACCGGCACGCTCTTGTTGTTCGTCAGGGTCAACGTGCCTTCCTTATCGATCCGGGCGTAGCTCGTGCTGTTCCATTGCAGCGCCTTCAGCGTGCGATTCGTTTCCTTCTCCGTATAGCTGCCGCGGGTATCCACCGAAACCGTCACGGGCACACGCACCGTACTGCCGGGCGAAGTATAGGTCAGCAGTTCTTGAGCCAGCGGCTGCTGCCCCTGCATCAGCAACACCGGGCCAGTCGTCCAGGGCATCTTGGACTTGTTGACCAGCTCAAGCTGGTGCCAGACCTGATTCGTCGAGAGGACCAGCGGACTGGACTGAGCGCCGCCTGTCGCGGCCGCGTGCGTGTCTTGTCGTTTCAGACGCAGGTCCCAGGTGTACAGCCCTTCGACCGGAGCCGGCGAGGTAAAGATCGGCACGGCCGCGCGATGTCCCTTGGCCAGCGTGATCTTGGGCAGCTTGTAGATGAACAGATCCTGCGAGCCCCCCATCGCCAGCTCGGGCGGAAGGGTGGGCACGCCGGCGTCGCCTGCGTCGTTGGCATGCGCGACATGCCGCACATGCTCGCCCGAGCGCTGGGTGAACAACGCGTTCGACATCATCTGTCCCTGGCCCATCAACTGCGGCGCGGCTTCCGCCAAGGCATTGCGGATCGTGGCTTCGAGACTGAAGGGGCTGATCGTACTCTTGAAGCGGAAGTTGGGGACACCCACCACGAGGTCGACCGGCACATCAATCAGGTCTTCACATTCATTCAACAGTTCGGCCTGCAGCGAGAGCTGCACCGACGCGGGCTTCTCTTCCTGGGCCAGTTGCGCCCGGTAGGTAGGAATCCAGCGGATGCCCGGCACGAAGTAAATGATCGACAGCTCCTGGTCGCCCGGCTTCTCAAAACGGAACGTCAGCCGCTTGGCGACCCGCGTGGTGGTGAAGACCCGATCGTTGGTCAGCTTTAGTCCCTTGATCGTCAGTCGGCGGATCTGCGCGATGGGGATCACCACGTCGCCGTCGTTGGCTTCCAGCACGAACAGCGAACCGCTGACGCCGGCCATGGTGATGCGGTCGCTGGTCGGCGCGGCGGTCGGTCGGACAAAGCTGCTCCGTCCGCGCGGCAGGGCGCCGTGGGCGAGCAGCAGGTCGGCGTCGATGTCGGGCAGGGCCGACAGCACGCCCGGCGTGGGGACCTCGCTGGTCTCTTGGGTCAGTACATCGCGGATCGTTCCGGTCATCGTCTGGTTCCCTTCCAGCTCGACCGTGCAGACCTTTCCCTTGTTGGCCTGCAGGATCTCAATGTGCTGCGTGCAGGGGACCGGCTTGGTGGACTTGTCGTGCGTGGTCACCGTCCCGGCGTTCATGTTCACCAGCCGGCCTTCCTTGGGCGTGGCCCAAAACGAGCCCAGCACGGCGGCATCCGGGACCTGCTCGGTGAAGACCTCGCCCTGGGCATCCGCCTTGGCGATCCCCTTCTTAATGAACAGGCAGTAGCCATCCTTGAAGATGATGACCCGCTCGGTCGACAGTTTGAGTTCGCCTGGGCGAAGCTCTTTGGGCTTGTCGGCCTCTTTGGGTTTCTCTTTCTCGGCCGGGGTCTTCTCGACCGCTTGGGCGAGTGTGGCAGCCGGCGGAGTGAGTGCCAGCAGTGCGAAGAGAGACGCGGAGGCGACGGCCGCTCGAAACAGGGACGCTGCATTCATCGGGGCACCTGAAGTTCGCGTTGAGTGTGGGGGGGCTCGGCACGCGTGCAAGTCTAAGCGTGAATGGCGGGCTGCGGTGTAACGAGGGTGTAAATGCGGAATTCACGGCGTCTTCACCCCGAATACGGCCAGCCCGAACATGCCTTTCGGTCGAAAGTGCGAAAGCGACAACCAGTCGTGCCTGCCCGCCGGGCACTGCTGCATGCGGATTGGGCAAGGCGCTTGGCATTTCTCGCCCCCTGAAAGGGCGTCGGCAAAGCTCCCATTTTTGGTAACCCCACCAGCGGTGGCACTTTAGCAATGCTGGCATCGGCAGCCAGCGCGGCTGGCATGCAGATTGCTAACTACTACATCGCGAGTGCAAACGACAGCCAAGCACGGGGCTGGGGCTGTCGCGGGAGAGATCGCCAAGTCTCCCAGCACTCAAAACTTTGGTACCCCACCGGCGCCGCTCGGACGAGAGGTTAGCGGAGGGAGAGGCCGCTGGCTTTGAAGCCGTAGCGGCGCGGTGTGGTGCCGGATTGCTTGGTACCAAAAAAGGGACGGCTTTGGTCGTCCCTTTTTTGTTCTTTGAGCCCTGGGGGTTGGGCTTTCTTGTGGTGCAGGCGTCTCGCCTGCCTTGAAGGGGGACCGAGGTTCCAGCAGGCGCCTAAAGTAGCAGGCACACTCCGTGTGCCGTCCGCCGGAAGCCTCTCCAACTGTCAGCGACGCAAACTGAGCGGCACGGCACTAGCCGCCGGTACTACCCGGTTCGAGTATCCCATCCTTCGTTCTCATCGGCGACCTCGAGCGTCCTACTCGCAAGCGATCGGGAGAGCGAAACCTGGGGCCACCGGCGGCTAGCGCCTGCCGCTCAGTTTGCGTCGCCGACAGTTGAAGAGAATCCAGGCGGACGGCACACGGAGTGTGCCTGCTACTTTACGCGCCTGCACCCTTATCGCGTGCCTTCTCGCTATCGCGGCGGGTGTCATAACCGGCAAGATCTACCTTGTCGTTCAGGATTCCCCCTTCTTTCTGACTTGAATCCCCCGCCAATCGGAGAAAGAATCATAGTAGAGCGGTCGTACGTCCCGAATGGATGGTGAGCGGACCCTCCGAATTCATCGCGACGCGATGAACTGGCGCAAAATTCCTCGTTTGACTTGCGGAGCAGACCCATGCCGCGCGGCCTTGAAAACTGGCTTTCGATCGGTTTCGCCTTGATCCTGGCCCCGATGCTTCTGTCGCTGGCATTCCGCATTTCGCAGCAGGACCACTTGGCTTGGTTGATGGTGGCCGGCATTCTCTATCTGGCGATGCTTGGCTTCGACATCGTCTCGAGGAACCGACTCGGCCTGGCCGGCGCCACCGGGCGCTGGGTCGTGCTGGCCTTCGCGATCATCGTCACCTGCTACGGCGGCTTCGAGATGTACCAGATGTTCGGGCAGAATCCGCCCGTGCGAGTCTCGCCGATCGGCCAGAATCTGACCACGTTCGGCTGGCTGATGGCAATCATCGGCCCGTACCTGATCTTCGGCCAGTTGGGCACCCGTCCCGCGGTCGCCTATCTGACGCCTGAGCCAAAGCCGGCCGCTGCCTAAGGCACGCCATGAGCGATTCACCTGACCGTCCCGTCGGTTCTGGTCCGTTGTTGATTCGCCATGAAGGGCATACACCGCGCGAACGAAGTGCTTGCGGCTGGCGCGATCGCTTGATCAGCCACGAAGACGCGGCCGTGTCGCCCGCAGCCTGGGCGCATGCCGTGGATATCGATGGTGCCCGGCTGCACTATCACAAGCGCTCGACCGAACTCTATTACGTGCTGGACGGCGCGGGGAGCGTCAGTCTAGATGGCATCGAGCAACCAGTTGCCAAGGGTTCGCTGGTTCACATTCCGCCCGGTGTGGTTCATGGGGCACGGGGGCGGATGCGCGTCTTGGTAGTCGGCATTCCGGATATTGCCGACGACGATTACTACCTGGCAGAGTAACGTTGTGGTGCAGGCGTCCCGCCTGCTGGGAAGCGGTTTCGATGCTCCAGGCAGGCGGGACGCCTGCACCACAAAAGACGTTCCGTTCAGCTCGCTTCGTGCGGCCGCGCGTCCAAAACCACTTGCGTGCGGAACAGCAGATCGTGGACGCTGCGCCCTGCCGGATGGAACATCGCTGTGACGGTGTCGACCGCCACGATCATGGCCGTGAGCACCGCGCCGGCGATCGGCAGCAACTGCAGGATGGGAGGCAAGGCGTCGCTGGCCGTGGCGGCCGCCACCAGGCTGGCCGTAGACCACAAGGGGAACATCTGAGCCAGCATCCGCAAGGCCAGGATCGGTCCGGTCGGGGACAGCCCGTGCTGATCGACCACGCGGATCTGCATCAGCTTCTTGCCGGGCGAAGTTCCCCACCAGGCCTGCAGATAGCAGGCGGCTGCGATCATCGCCACCCAGCCGCCTAGATAAACGGCCAACTCGCGGGGCAATCGCGATTCAAAAGGAATGAACTGCGGCAGCGGCAGGATGCCCATCACCAGTCCATGCAGCGCCAGGATCAGGATCAGATCGATCGCCCAGGCCATGGCGCGCACGGTTCGTCCGGCGCGAGGCAAGGCGATCGGCTTCAGGCGGCGCAGTTCGACCAACAACTCGGCATGATCGCGGTAGCGCTCGTCGGGCGTCTTGGCCAGCAGGCGCTGCAGCACGCTGCGCCATTCAGCCGGCACTACAGCGGGCCAGACCGGGGGGAACTCGACCGGTGCCAGCTGATGCTTGCGGAGCCGCTCCTGAATCGAGCTGTCGGCAAAGGTGTACGGCAAGCGGCCGAAGGTCATCTCGAACAGCGTCACCCCCAGGCTGTACATGTCGCTGCGCGGATCGCCCGCCTCGCCGCGGGCGACTTCCGGGGCGACGTAGTTCGGCGTCCCTCCCAGCGTCGAGTTTGCATCGGCCACGCGCGACATCCTCCGGGCCAGGCCAAAGTCCGACAGCTTCGCCGAGCGCGGACCGGCCAGCAGGATGTTCGAGGGCTTGATGTCCCCGTGGATCAGATCGAAGCGGACCACGTGCTCCAGGGCGCTGGTCACCTGCAAGGCGATCTCGATCACCTCGGCAAAGGGGAGCGGCCCCTGCTTCAGACGTTCAGCCACGGTCGGTCCCTGCACCAGTTCCATCGCCAGGAACGGAGAGTCCCCTTCGGTCCCTACATAATAGATGTGGACCACATGCGGATGATTGACGCGCGCCTGAGCACGGGCTTCCTGACGAAGCTGGTCCCAATGATCGGAATCGCCGGGCGACTTGCGGGCGCCGGTCAGAACTTTCAAGGCGACGTAGCGCTCCAGCGACTCGTCGACCGCACGATAGACGGCCCCCATGCCGCCGCGACCCAGCCGGTTCTCGATGCGAAAGTGGCCCAGCGTCTGCCCGATCAACGGCTCCGTGGGATCACCCAGCCGGTCGGGCGGAGTGGCCGCTTCGCTCCCCTGGAGCGACGCCAGGCTCACCGTGTCTCCGGCGGCCCCCTGCAGCAAGGCGACCGAGATGCGACGCCGGCAGACTGGGCATTGCCCACCCGTTTCGCGGTTCAGCTCCACGGCGGCCCCGCAGACGCAACGGTAGCGAACCGCAGTCTCGACGGGGAGATACTGCGCCGTGGCGTCATCAGGTAGTGGTGAGGGAGGAGTCATGCGGGAGATGCTTGCGCGCCGCGTCTGATGGACTTTACCCCGCAGACGCCCCCGCAGTTTTCTCAGGCTTGGTTTTCATGGTCGAATGGTGGACCTTCTCTACCTGGATCGTAGGCAATTTTCTCGACTTTGCGACGAGCGACGGACATAATGCGGCTTGATTTCTACTGGCGAATCGGTCGGAGGGCGAGCACTATGCGGCGGCAATACCTGGCGGCAATTGCGGGCGTTTTTTCGGTAGGCATGCTGGCAGGTTGCGGTGGCAGCACTCCGCCGGCAGCAGCACCGGTCGCTGCCAACACGCCCGCTCCCCCGGTGAGCACGCCTTCGAGCTCGCCGTTTGCTCCCTCGCCCGTCGCGCCGTCGCCGGCTGCCAACCCCGTGGCGACTCCCCCCAAGACCAGCCCCGTTCCTCCGCCCGTGTCGGCTCCTCCGGGAAGTCCCCCTGCCGTCGCCGCCCCTCCCGCAAGTCCGCCCTCGATCACTCCGCCACCTTCGGCTCCGCCGACCATCACTCCGCCGGTCGCTCCCCCGGCAGTTCCTTCCGCCCCTCCGGCCGTGGTTCCGCCGCCGGTCGCACCCCCCGTCGTGCAGCCGATTCCGTCGGCGCCGCCAGGGGTCGAAAATCCCGGCAATCCGAACTCCGGCAACCCGAACGACCCCAACGCGAAGTATCCGCCGGGCTTGAAGGGGACGGCCATGCAACTGCAGGACAAGGGCTACTTGAAGGATGGCCGAGAGTACATGACGGCCGCCGCGGTGATCGATCCCAAGGACACAGACCTTTGGCAGAAGAAGGTCCGCTGGTGCGCCAGTCTGGAACGCCCTGTGCTTGGCCTTCGCTTCGCCGTGGGGCTGACCGTGTTGGGGCTCAAACCCGGCCAAGGGCAGCCGGGGCAGCCCAATCCCGGCGGTTTCCCGCAGGCCATTCCCGGCGGCGGCATTCCGGGCCAGGGGGATGCTCAGCAGGAGGCCCAGATCCAGCAGCAGCGCTCGCAGGCCTTTCAACAGGCAACCGGCGCTGTGGGGGCCAAGATCTTCGAGGCCCTGACCGTCCGCCAGATGGCCGGTTTGCTTGGGCAAGAGCGTAAGGCTGGCGCTCCGAATCAGGGGCAGCCATCGCAAGGTACGGCTCCCGCCGGGACGAGCTTTCTGGGCGAAGGAGACAAGAAGACTCTGGTCGACGCCGCTCGCAAGGACGACGCCGACGTGCTGTTGTGGTACGAGGTTTCGCTTGGGCACAACAAAAAGACCAACGCCACGAATGCCACCATCACCCTCAAGCTGATGGATCCGATCACGGGCAAGCAACTCTACACCTCCAAGGGGCTGTCGAGCGCCCAATTGAGCACGAACCCCGGCAATCCGAACCTGGCGGCTCAGCCGAACGCCGTGAATGACCCGCTGCTCGGCTTCTTGGAAGGGATCACGGGCTACATCGACAAGCACCTGCAACTGACCGACATGCCCGCCTTGGACGCCGAAAAGGTCCAGAAGCGGCTGACCACGCTCACCGCCAAACTGCCCGAGAATCCGCTGTCGCTGCTGCTCGAAGTGCGCGCCTATGAGCGCGCCAAGACGATCACGCCCGAGCAGGCCAATGAGATCTACAAAAAAATCCTGGGGGACGAAGCCCAGGGGCTGAGCAGCGACAACCGCCGCGATCAAGAGCGGGCCTTAGCCAAGTGGCTCCCCAAGCTTCCCACCGACGTGGCCGCCGCAATCGCTGCCCAGCCGGGGGCCGCTCCGCCAGGCGAGATTGGCGCGGCAGCCGGCGGTCCCCTCGAAGGCCGCGCCCTGGTGGACGAGAAGCTCCCGCGGATCAAAGTCCCCACCACGGCCGGTCCGAACTTTGAGCTGGCCGCGCTGGAAGGGCGCGTGGTCCTGATCGAGTTCCGCTCGGCCGCTTCCGCCGCGGACGTCAAAGCAATCCCCGATCGCAAGAGCCTGTACGCCAGCTATCAGCCGCGCGGCTTCGAGATGCTGACCATCTCGCTCGATACCGACCGGGCCACGCTCGACAAGCTGGTGACCGATCAGCAGATCAACTGGCCGCAGTTCTTCGACGGCCAAGGGGCCAATAACGAAGTCTCGCGGGCTTTGGGGGTTCGCAGTTCCGGCGTGACGCTCCTTCTCGACAAGAAGGGGGTCGTGCGGCACGTGAACCTGCCGACGGCCGATCTGCAGCGGGCCGTCGCTGCACTGATCGACGAGAAGTAGTCTTCGCTTCTACGAGTCTAGCGTTCTTCCTCGCCCCTTTGGGTAGAGGGGAAATGCGCTAAACCAGCGTACTCAGCAGTGTCTGAATCCGCTTGCCGCCCGACGATTTGAGAGAAGCCAGCGAGATCGCGTCGGCAAAGGTCAGCTCGGGATCGGGAAAGGGGAGCAACTCCAGCCAGGGAGTTCCCTCGTTCATCAGGACGTACTTCTTACCGTCCAACTCGACTCGGATCCCCCCATTGCCGGAGGATATCGAGATCGCGGTAGAACGTCCGCATCCCCACCTTCAGCTTTTTGAGGAGCGTACGCCGTGTGCCTGGCTCCGCTTCCAGGATCTGGAGCAACCGGTAGAGCCGCGAGGCCCGGTCTTGTGAAATGCTGGTGTGCTGCCGGCGCAGGGTGGTCTTCATCGACGGTTCCGAGGTTCGCTTATCTTAAGCGAGATACAACCGCTTAGGTGCGGTTTGCTAACCATTTCGACCAGACTAATAGGGGGGTAGCATGAAATCAAGGGGGTGGAGATGTTTTCTTGTAAATGCGTGGCCGAATCAGCCACGCGGAACGAATCGAAGCCACCCTTGGCAGCCCAGATTCTTTGTCGCAAGCACCACTGGCATCCTCTTGCTGATGGTCAGCGATTGCGCCTCAAGTTCCTTTTCATAAAGCGTTTGAGCCGAACTGCTGGCATCTGCCGTCAGCCAGCGCGTGCCATTTACGTTGTATTGACTCACCCCGACAATGCGAGTAACGTCTCGGGCCTTGCTAGTGGAGTGGTCTCGGCTCGGAGGAGCTCGAGGCTTTGACTCTCTAGTAAAAGACGTTTGGCTTGCCTTGAAAAACCTGCTGATTCGGGTGAAGTCCCGCAACTTCGCTCGCTGGCCGCGGGTAACACACCGCAGTAACAACACGAGTTCCAGCCTGCCGCCTGGCGACCGTCCGCAACGGTTGTCATGTGTCAGGCGAGTCGCGATCAGGGATGACGTGACTTGCTCGCCTTCCATTCGACCCAAATCATCGAGGACCCGGCATGGATGCCAGGAAGCTTCTCACTCCGCTAGGCGCCGCGTTGGCGCTGGCCTTCGCTTTCTTCGCCTGGGCCTATGGCCCGACCTTCGTCGGCCTGGTGACCGCGTGGAACCGCGAGAGTGACAACTCGCACGGGTTCTTTGTGATCCCGCTGTCGATCTACTTTCTCTACGCGCGACGGGATCTGTTTCCCGAGGTTGAGTGGCGCGTGCATTGGGCTGGGCTGGGCATTGTGGCGCTGGCCTGCGGAGTCCGCATCGCCGGCAGCCTGTATTCGCTCGATTCGCTCGACGGCTGGTCGATTCCCCTGTGGTTCGCCGGCGCTTGCTTCCTGGCGGGCGGCTGGCCGCTGCTGCGGTGGTCGATGCCGTCGCTCGTGTTCCTGCTGTTCATGGTGCCGCTCCCCTTCCGTATCGAGACCGCCCTGTCGGTGCCGCTGCAGAAGATGGCCGCGCTGCTCAGCACGTTCATGCTGCAGGTGCTGGCCCAGCCGGCCATCACCGAAGGGAACACCATCATGCTGGGCGGGCAGGAGCTGGAAGTCGAACGGGCTTGCAGCGGCTTGCGAATGTTCATCGGCACCGCCGCTTTGGCCGCCGTGTATATCGTGCTGACTCGCCGGGTCTGGTGGCAGCAAGTGCTGTTGGCCGTAAGCCTGGGCCCGATCGCGCTGTTGGCGAACAGCCTGCGGATCACCGCCACCGGGCTGCTGTTTCAATTCGCCTCGGGCGATGTGGCTCGCAAGTTCTCTCACGATGCCGCGGGCTGGTTGATGATCCCGCTGGCCGGGGCCTTCTTCGCCGCCATGCTGTGGTACCTCGACCGCGTTATCGTACGGGTCGAGCACCTGGAAGATCGCGACTTGATCGATCGATCGATGGCGCGGACCTAACCGCGCCTTGCCGGCATCGACACCTCGTCCGCACTTCGCTGCGGGCCATTCTTCCACTTACGTACGTCAGGGCCTGAGATGCGAGAACTGCAACCTTCGGAACTGCTCAGCTTGACCGGCCCCAGCAGCGGTGCGCGGCCGATCGCGTTGGCCTCTTCGACTCCGTTGTCTCACCCGGCTCACTCGCATCCGCCGGCCATGCCGGCCGCGGGCGGGGGGATCACGCCGGCCTTTGTGCTCTATGCCTTGCGGCGATGGGGCCTGGTCGCGGCCCCGATTGGGCTGATGCTCGCTCTGCTGCTGGCGGGCGGTGCCTGGTTCTATTTCACACCGCAATTCCGTTCGAGCGCGTGGCTCAAGATCGAGAATCGCAAGCCGGTTCTCGTCTTCAAGGACGATACGGAGTCGCCGATCTTTGTGAAGACGCAGGTCGAGTTGCTCAAGAGCCCGCTGGTGCTGGGCCGCGCGTTGGCTCAGGCCGATGTCGCTCGCCTGCCCGAGGTCCGCGCTCAGGATGCTCCGCTCGAATGGCTCTCGCGGCGGATCTCGATCAAGGCGATGGGCGAGAGCGAACTGTTTCAAGTCGCCTACGAGGGGCCCGATCCCGAGAGCGTCCCCAAGATCGTCAACGCCGTGGTCGAAGGCTACCTGAAGATCCAGTCCGAATTGGCAGACAACCAGGTGCAACGGACGATCGAACTATTGGAGAAAGAGCGCGAGCGCCGCAGCGTCGACCTGGATCGCCTGCGCGAGAACCTGAAGACGCTGGCCCGCACAGCCGCCGGCAAGGACCCCTCGGGCGCTGGCCGTGCCGACGTGGTCGTAAACACACACAGTCCGATCGGCGAACTGCAAGACCGCCTGACCGCCGCCGAGGTGGAACGCGAAGTGCAGGAAGCCCGCTTGAAGGCCTTTGAAGAGATGGCCGCCAAGGGAGAACTCCCGTCGCAGGTGAACGTTCCGAAGCTGGTCGCCGAGTCGCCGACCTACGAACGGTTGCGGTTGGAAGTGGAAGCTCTGAAAGACAAACTCAAAGCAGCCGAACTGGTGGCGGCTACGCCCGACACCAACCCGGCCATTCTGCGCTATCGCAAAGACATTGAGCGGGGCGAGAAGCTGCTGGAAGAACAGCGCGAGAGCCTGAAGGAATCGGTCTCGAAAGAGGTCAACACGGTCGCGCAGGACCAGCAGAAGACTGCCGTCGCACAGCTCAAGGCCGAGATCGGCAGCCAGAAGATGCTGGAAGGGCTGCTGAAGGAGCGGATCGGCAAGCAGCGAGAAGAAATGGAAGCGGCCGGCGATCACTCGCTGGAGCTGGAGTTCGCCCGCGGCGAGCTGGCCCGGGCCGAAGAGGTCTATCAGAGAATCTCGGAACGTGCCGTGCAGTTGCGGACCGAAATGCGGGCCCCTGCGCGGGTCACGCTGCTCGAGGCCGCCAGTGCGCCGGTCTCCCCGTCGGTCAAAGACCGCATGACCAAGGCTGGCGTCGGCGGCACGGCGGGGTTCTTCCTGCCGTTCTTGCTGGCCGTCCTGTGGGAACACCGACTGAAGCGCTGCTCGGACTCCGACCAACTCCGCAATGGAATCTCGTTCCCCGTGCTGGCCGAGATCGTGGCCACGCCCACTCGCCAGGCGATCACCGGATCGGGCGGACAGGTGGCCGACAACGATCAATCACGCCGGACCTTTGAAGAGAGTATTCACCAGCTTCGTACGCGGCTCACGCTACCCGATCATCTCCGCGACTTGCGGGTGATCGCGGTGGCCAGCGCCGTGAGCGGCGAAGGCAAGACCTCGGTCGCCACGCAGTTGGCCTTGAGCCTGGCGCGGGCCACGCACGAGCCCGTGCTGCTGATCGACTCGGACATGCGCGCCCCCGATATTCACCAGATCTTCGATCTGCCGCTGGGTCCTGGTCTGGCCGAGGTCCTGGACGGCCGCGCCAAGCTCGAGACGACGATCGTCCGCGGTGCCAGCGAAAGCGTCCACCTGCTGACCGCCGGCAAGCTGAACCGCAATCCCAACGAGCTGCTTTCGTCGGAAAGCCTGAGCTTGATTTTGGACCAGCTCCGCGCGACCTACCGTTACATCGTGATCGATGCTCCTCCTTTGCTCGCTGCCAGCGAGGCCTTTGTTCCCGCGAAACTGGCCGACGGCGTGATCCTGTGCGCCATGCGGGATGTCAGCCGCATGCCGCAAGTGAAGCTGGCCCGCGACCGCCTGGTGGCCAGCGGCGCTCGCGCCTTGGGTGTGGTTCTGAGCGGCGTTCCTTGCCAGCAATACGCCCGGAATTACGGCTTTTATCAGTACGAGACCTCGCGCGACGTCTAACTCCTTAGAAGTCGCTGCCGGGTGCCAGCACTTTCGCTCACAATTCACGAATCTGAGATTTGAGATCGACGCGAAATCTGGTTGAATCTCCGCCCCCGCCGATTTGGCTGACGACCGCCTGCCGACGACCATTGCCTGCTGCCCACCGTTGACCCGCCCTGCCGAGTGACTATGAACCTCTCATCACCATCCCAGAGCGTTCCCGTATCCTCACCCAGCGGCTCGCGCCGCACGGAGCCTTTGGCCTCGGAAGCCAGCGAGTCGGTCCCCGGCGCACGCCGTATCGACCCTCGCAAGCGCCGTTCGCGCGTGACCTGGGTCTGGAACGTCCGGCTGCTGGTCATCACGTTCGCCACGCTGGTAGTCGTGAGCCCGACCGTTTGGCTGTGGCATCGCTACCAGGTTCGCAACAACTCGGTTGCCTTGCTGGAGCGCTCGCAGCAACTTGAAGGAGAGCAGGAGTGGGGCAAGGCGGCCAGCTATCTCAATCGCTACCTGAGTCTTGTCCCGCAGGACGACGCGGCCCGCATTCACCTGGCCGAGGTCTTCGATAAGACCGCCCACAACGAAGCTCGCAAGACCCGCGCCTCGGAGTTGTACGCCCGGGCGTTGGCCCTGGCCCCTGATCGGATCGATCTGCGGGCGCGGCTCGGTGTGCTGCTGTTGGATCTGGAGCACTTTGCCGACGCCGAGAGCGAAGGCCGTGCGATCCTGTCACGCAGTGCTGCCGATCCGGTCGGCCTGCGTGTGCTGGCCATGGCCTTGGCCGGCCAAGCCCGCACCGGCAAGACAAGCTGGGAGACGGCCGCGGAAGCTTGCCGCAACGCCTTCGACGCCGACCCCAAAGACATCGAACTGGCCCAGACGCTGGCCCGCATCTATCGCAAGGAACTGCGCGAGCCGGCCGAAGCCCATCGCAAAGCGGCGGCGGACGCCGTGATGAACCGGCTTGTTGAATCGACCGACAAGAGCGTGCCGGCGCTGCTGGCCCGCTATCACTATCGCCGCGATCTGGGCATTCCGGGGAGCGACGCCGACCTGGACGTTGCCTTGGAGAAAGGGCCTGGCGAGTTGGACGTGATTCTGGCTGCCGCGCAGCGCGAAGGAGCCCGCAACGATCGCGCCAAGGCGATGGAGCTGTATCGCCAAGCTCTGACCGCGGCCCCTCGCGATCGCCGTGGCTACATCGGCCTGGGCCGACTGGTCTCGGCCGAAGGGAAGTTCGACGAACTGGTCGAGCTGCTCTCCGACGGCTTGAAGCAAGTGGGCCGCGACGATGTGCCGCTGAACTTCGAGTTGGCCGCCGCGCTCACGAGCGCTGGCAAGCTGGAGGAATCGCAGGAGCAACTGGAAGTGCTCACCTCGCTGGTCTCCGTCATCTCTCCGCGATTGACCACGGCCGAGCGCCTGCAGTTGTCGACCGGTGTCGATCTGTTGCGAGCCAATCTGCTGATCGCCAAGAAGGATTTCCGCGGCGCAGTGGTGCTGTTGCAGCGGGCCATCACGTCTCAGCCGATGGGTGCCGCCTCGGAGCAGGGAGTTCAGCAGCACATTCAAGCCTGCGTTTTGTTGGGCTCGTGCCATCAGGCGCTGGAGCGTGCCGATCTGGCCGCGGCCGCCTTCGAGAAGGCCGCGCAATTGCAACCGGCTTCGCCCCGGCATTGGCTGGCTTCGGGCCAAGCTCAGGAGTCGATTGGCCGCTTCGATCTGGCTTTGCGATGCTATCAACAGGCCGCGCGGCACGACCGCACGCCCGCTTCGTGGTTGGGTGTGGCCCGGCTTCGTTTCCGCGAACAGATGCGGGTCTCGAAGCAGAACCGCAATTGGAACCTGGTCGAGAAGGCCCTGGCCGAAGCCCGCAAGGTCTCGCCCGACTCGAGCGAAGTGAATCTGCTGTTGGCCAACCTGGCTGCCCTGCAAGGGAAGCCCGAACAGGCCATTGAGGCTCTGGCGCAGCTCGAGAAGACGGGCGAGCTGGAAACGTCCCTCGCTCGTCGGCTGGCGATGGCCTACGAGGAACTCGATCGCAAGGCAGACGCCGACCGCGTGGCCGCGAATCACCGCAAGCGTCATCCCGAATCGGCCGACGCGATCCTGTTGGGCGTGCAGCTGCTCCATCGCCGCAAGCAGTTCGACGTGGCCGGGCGTCTGCTCGAGGCCTCGCTCGAAACGCTTCCCGAGTCCGAACGTCCGCGAGTGCTGTTCAATCTGGCCCAGAACGATCTGGCTCGCGGCAAGCAGGCTTTGGCGCGCAAGCGTTTCGCGCAACTAGGGGCGGAAAAGTTCGGTCCCTTGAGCCTGGTGGAAGAAGTGGCCGCTCAGGCCTTCTCCATCTGCGAACCGGCCGAGATGAAGCCCTGGGAAGACCGGCTTCGCGAGATGGAAGGTCCCGATGGCTGTCTCTGGCGCTGCCTGACCGGCCGGCGGATGGTTCGCGAGATCAAGACCACGGCCGACCCGCGTCTGGCCGAAGCGATTCAACTGCAATCCGAAATTCAATCGATCCGCCCCTCGTGGGCCGACGGCTATCTGCTGAAGGCCGAGTTGGCCGAGAAGCGCGACCGGCCCGAAGAAGCGGTCGAGGCCTATCAGCAGGCGATCACGCTGGGAAGCCGGCAGACGACCGCCTTCCAGCGACTGGTGGCGCTGCTGCTCCGCAAGGGCCGTCTGGCCGAAGCCAATCAGTACCTGGCCCGCCTGGGCGACGGGTTCCGTCCCGCGCCGGTGATGGCCATCGAAGCCTTCCTTCACGAAGGGGAAGTGGAGCGAGCGATCGAAATCGCCAAGGAATACGCCGACAAGAATCCCAAGAACATGGAAGCCAAGGTCTGGCTCGGTCAGACGCAGATGCTGGCCGGCAAGAACGACGAGGCCGAAGCCAGCCTGAACGAAGCCGTGAAGATGTCTCCCGACGAGATGGTCCCCTGGCTGGCGATGCTGCAGTTCTCGGTCCAACGCAAGGACCACGAGGCCACGCGCAAGATGCTCGACGATCTGAAAAGCCGCGAGAAGGTGCCCGTCAAGCAGCGTAGCTTTGTGCTGGCTCAGGGCTACGAACTGATCGGCGATCTGTCGACTGCCGGCGAGCAGTATCGCGAGGCCGTGAAGCACTCGCCCGATGAAGTGGCGGTGTTCGAGCGGTACTCGTCCTTCTTCGTGGGCCGCGACGCCCGCGAAGCCGAGAAGGCCCTGCGCCGCGTGCTGGAACTCGATCCCAACGCGAAGGCCGCCCGGCGGACGCTGGCCGCGATTCTGGCTTCTTCGGGCCGCGACTCCGACTGGCAAGAGGCCTCGCAGCTTCTCTCCGACGGCGGTGCCGACGAGTCGGCCATGGCCGAGAGCGACCTGCGAACCAAGGCCCTGCTGCTGGCTCACAAGGGAACGCCCGAGTACCGCCGCGAGGCGCTGGGCATCATGGAGCGGCTGGTCTCCTCCGAGCGCGACGACGTGCCGCCGCAGGATCGCCTGCTTCTGGCCAAGCTGTACGAAGCCACGGGCAAGCCCCGCAAGGCGCGCGAGCAGCTCAATATTCTGAACTCGGCCGCCACACCCGAAGGGGATCACGTGGCCGCATTGGTCGAGCATCTGCTCCGTCAGAAGCAGTACGGCGAGGTGCCGGCTCTGCTGAAGCGATTGAAGGAGATCACTCCCAAGTCGCAGCTGCACACCCTGCTGTCGGCCCGCTGGCTGAAGAGCCAGGGGCAGGCGGACGAGAGCGAGGCCATGCTCGAGACGATGCTGTCCGAGCGAATGAAGACGCTGGACAACGACAAGGCCAAGGTAGAAGTGCTCAAGGACGTAGCTGACCTGTACCGAACGATTGATCTGCCGGCGGCCGCTGAGCGGACCTTCCGCAAGTTGGTCGCGGTAAATCCAACCGAGTTCAAGCCGCTGGCTCGCTTTCTGATCGATCAGAATCGCGCCCACGAGGCAGTCGTTCTTTCGCTGCAAGTCGGCCGCGACAACCCCTCGGCCGATACGGCGGCCAGCATGTGCCACATTCTGGCCCGCTGCCAACTGACGGCCGACGACTGGCAAAAGGCCGACGAAATCGTGGCCGCCGCCACGAAGGACAACTCCAAGCACGTCCGACTGCTGTTGGCCGTGGCCACGTTGAGCCATCTGCGGCATCGCCAGGACGAGTCGGTGCGGATGTACGAACAGGTCCTGGAGATTGACCCCCGGCATGTACAGGCCTTGAACAACCTGGCGAACCTGCTGGCCGAGATCCCCGGCCGCGAAGCCGACGCTCTGAAGGAAATTCAGAAGGCGATTACCATACAAGGGCACGACACTGAACTGCTCGACACCCTGGGCATCGTTCTGCTGCGTCGCGGCGAAGATCAGCAAGCCATGGCCACCTTCGAGGAAGCCGTGCAAGGCGAATCGGTCGACCCGCGGCATCGCCTGCACCTGGCCATGGTTTACGACCGGCTGGGCAAAACCGAAGACGCCAAGAAGACGCTGGAAATCGCCTTGGCCGAGCGCGTATTGCGGACACCGCTGACCCCGATGGAGCGAACCACGCTGCGAGACATGCAGGAGCGTCTGGCCGCCAAGACACCGTAACCCCCGACTTCCCCGCGCATCTCAAATCTCAGATTTCAAATTTGAGATTTGAGATTTGAAAACAAAGTCAAAGACGAAGGCCCCTCCCGCCCCTAACCCCCCGCGATCCACGCTCATGGCCAAGACCCGCTACCCGACACTCTCGTTGATGGTTGCCACGACCGTTGCCCTGGCCATGACCGCCGGCACGGCCCTGGTGCATGGCCGGCTCACGAACCGCTGGGGTCAGCCGGAAGGCATGCTGGCCGCGGTCGCGCGGGTCGACGCCTTCCCGCGTCAGATCGGCGAGTGGCAGGCCGAAGACAGCTCGGAGCTGAGCAGCGGCACCGTGGAGATGCTGCAGTGCCAGGGCTACATGCAGCGCAATTACACCCATCAGAAGACGCAAGAGACCGTCAGCGTGGCGCTGCTGGTCGGTCCTCCGGGACCGATGTCGGTTCACACTCCCGAGGTCTGCTATCCGCGTCGTAACTTTCAAATCACCAAGGATCCCGAACGGCTGTCACTGGCGGGAGACGACCAGATCTGGGGAATCACGCTGCGCAGTCCGCAGCTCGACGCCCGCACCTTGCGGGTCTACTACGCCTGGACCGACGGCAAGCAGTGGGAGGCTCCCGACGAGCCCCGACTGGCTTTCGCGGGCCGAGACTATCTGCTGAAGATTCAACTGGCGAGCTATGTCGAGGCGCGGAGCGCCGCGGCACAGAGCGACCCGTGTCTCAAGTTCCTGCACGATGCCATGCCGACTCTCAATCAGGCCCTCGGCCGATCTGAGTCGACGAAGTAGGTTTCGTGCAACTTTCAAGGAGGAGAGTGCGTACGTCATGATGACATCAACCATTGAAAACACTTCAACGACTGCCGCCACGGGCGCGCGGGTCCAAGCGGGCCAGCGCTATCTCGCGGCCACGGTTGCCGCCAATCGCGTGCTGGCTGCGCTGCTGCTGATTCCCGGCTTGCCCATGATGGGGATCCTGTGGGCGCTGGTACGGCTCACTTCGCCCGGCCCGGCCCTGTTCAAGCAGCGCCGCGTGGGCGTGGGGGGCCGCGTCTTCAATCTGTACAAGATCCGCAGCATGCGGATCGACGCCGAAGCCAAGACCGGCGCCGTGTGGGCCCAATCGAACGACCCGCGCGTCACGCCGATCGGCAAGCTGCTCCGCACGCTCCACCTGGACGAACTGCCGCAGTTGTTCAACGTGATCGCCGGCGACATGGTCCTGATCGGACCGCGTCCCGAGCGCCCTGAGTTTACACAGCAACTCGCCCTGGCGCTGCCCGATTACCTCGACCGCCTGGCGGTTCGCCCTGGCATCACCGGCCTGGCCCAGATCAACCTGCCGGCCGACACCGACTTGGAAAGCGTCCGCCGGAAGCTGGACGTCGACCTGCAATACATCGCCGAGGCTAGCTTCGGTCTCGACCTGCGAATCGTGCTGGCCACCTGCCTGCGTCTGGTAGGCGTCTCTCGCGAGACCTCGTGCCGTTGGCTGAACGTGAAATGCCGCCTGCTGATTCAGGAAGAATCGCAGCCGGAAGTTCTGTCGATGGCTACGGCCGTGGCGCAGCCCGCTCGTGAAATCGAGCGAGCCGTACCGCAAACGGTTCGCGCTGCTGCTTAAGTAGGTTGGTTCCCGTGTCGGCAGGATGCCGGCACTCCAAGGATCCGGAGGATCAGACCATGGATGGTCGTGCGATCAAAAACGCCTTTACCGTCGACGTGGAAGACTACTTTCAGGTTTCCGCCTTCGAGGGAAACATCACCCGCAAAGACTGGGATGCCTATCCCAGCCGCGTGGTGCGAAACACCCGCAAGGTCCTCAACCTGATGGAGCGCCACTGCGTCACGGGCACGTTCTTCGTGCTCGGCTGGGTGGCCAAGCGCTATCCCTGGCTCGTCCGCGAGATCCACGAGGCCGGGCATGAGATCGGATCGCACAGCTACTGGCACCGGCTGATCTACGAACTGACCCCCGACGAGTTCCGCCTGGACCTGATGGGCTCCAAGCAGGTGTTGGAAGACATCACCGGCGAGCCGGTGCGGGCTTATCGCGCCCCCAGCTTCTCGATCACCCGCGAATCGCTGTGGGCTCTCGACATTTTGGCCGACGAAGGGATCCGCTGCGATTCCAGCATCTTCCCTGTCCATCACGATCGCTACGGCATTCCCGATGCCCCCCACGGCATTCATCGCGTGCCAACCGTAACCGGCGAAATGTACGAGTTCCCTGCGTCGGTCCTGCGCGTCGGCCCGGCCAACCTGCCGGTCTCGGGTGGCGGTTACTTCCGACTCTATCCGCAGTCGATGAGCACCTGGTGCCTTGATCAGGTGAACAAGACCGGCGCGCCGTTCATGTTTTACATCCACCCCTGGGAACTGGACCCCGAACAGCCCCGCCTGGCGGCCGGCTCACGCGTCTCACGCTGGCGGCATCATGTCGGCATTGAGAAGACCGAAGGCAAGCTCGAGGCGCTCCTCTCGCGGTTTCAGTTCGGCCGCATGGACGAAGTCCTGGCCGAGAGCATGGGCCACACGAGTGACCAGACCAACGAACTAGTCACCGCCCAAAGCGAACCGGTCTATCTGCGGGGGGCGGCCTGATGATTGCCGTGGCCAACCGTTTGCCGCAGCCCGAGCAGGAGACGGCCGTCTCCCGCCAGCTTCCTTTCATCTCCATCATCTGCCCGGTGCGGAACGAGGAGAAGAACCTGGGGAACGTGCTGCTGCAGCTCCTGGCGCAGGACTACGACCCGGCTCGCTTCGAGATCCTGGTTGTCGACGGCGCATCGACTGATGGCACCCGCGATCTGGTGCGGGCGTTCTCGGGCGGCTCTTCGCACTTGCGGCTGCTGTCGAATCCCAAACGCTGGTCGTGCGCCGCGCGAAATGTCGGCATCCGGGCGGCACGCGGCAGCTTGATCTTGATCATCGACGGCCACTGCGATTTGCGGAATGATCGCTACCTGAGCCAGTTGGCTGAAGCCTTCGAAGACCCCGGTGTCTCCTGCATCGGTCGGCCGCAGCCGCTGGAAGTGGGCGACGCCAGCCCGCTGCAACGGGCGATCTCGGCCGCGCGATCCTCTCCGCTGGGGCATCATCCCGACTCGTTCATCTTCTCAAGCGAGTCGCTCGATGTCCCCGCACACAGCGTGGCCGTGGCCTACCGCCGCGACGTGTTCGATAAGGTCGGCATGTTCGACGAAACGTTCGACGCCTGCGAAGACGTGGAACTGAACCACCGTATCGATCGAGCGGGGCTGCGATGCCGCCTGGAGCCCGAGTTGCGGGTCTTCTATCACCCGCGGGCGAGCCTCAAGGGGCTGTTCTTTCAACTGATGCGTTACGGCCGTGGCCGAGTGCGCCTGCTGCGCAAGCACCCCGAGACATTCTCTCCGCTGGGCTTTGCTCCGGCCTTGCTGGTCAGCAGCTTGATCTGCGGCGCGGCGCTGGCCCCCTGGCATCTTGTGTTGGCTTTGATGTTTGGCCTGATGTTGGCCTTGTACGCCCTGCCGGTGATCGGCATGTCGGCCGCGTTGGCCGTCAAGCATCGCGAAGCCTCGTTTGCTGTCAGCGTGCCGGCCGTGTTTGCCGCGCTGCATTTTGGCGCCGGGTGCGGAGTGCTGCTGGAAACCGCCCGAGGCATGTTCGGTAAGAAGTCCCAGGGCTGGCAGCCAGGGCAATTGGACCTGGTTGATCGTTGCTGAGTAGCCGAACACGTCCTGTAGGGAACGCCCTCCGTGGCGTTCCGGGCGTCACGATAGATAACGATTCTTGAAGAAAATCCCGCTAGATAGAGAGCCCTTTTGCAGTGCACGGAACGCCACAGAGGGCGTTCCCTACAGTCAGAGTGGCTCGAAGCGATACTACGGAGACCGACGTGAACATTGAGTTCTGCGAATTGACGAGCGAAGAGACCGCATCCTTGGCCGCGCCGCGCCGCCTGCATGTGGGCGTGATCGACGAAGAGCTCCCCTTCCCCACGAACTCGGGAAAGCGGATCCGCACGCTCAATCTGCTGCAGCGGCTGGCCGCGCGGCATCGCATCACGTTCTTCTGCCACCAGAGCGTTGACCCCAGCGAGACGCAGGCCGCTGTGGCCCATCTTAACTCGCTCGGCATCGAGACGATCATTGTCGATCGCCAGGTACCGACCAAGTCAGGCGCGGCCTTCTATGGCCGGCTGTTCGCCAATCTGTTCTCGCCCCGTCCGTACTCAGTGGCCACGCACGACAGCTTGCCGCTCCGTCAGGCGGTCGCTCAGTACGCCCGCACGCACGAAGTCGATCTGTGGCAGTGCGAGTGGACTCCCTATGCCGAGGCCATGCGCGAGCTCCCCGGCACGCCCTATCTGGTGATGGCCCACAACATCGAGACGCAAATCTGGGAGCGCTACCATGCCTCGGAGCCGAACCGGCTGAAACGCTGGTACATCGGCCACCAGATGCGCAAGTTCGCCCACTACGAGCGGCGCGTCTTGGCCCAGGCCCTGACCACGATGACCGTGAGTGACGAAGACGCCCGCCTGGCCCGTCACCGCTTTGCGGCCCGCCATGTCGAAGTTGTCGACAACGGCGTCGACACCGAGTTCTTTCGCCCCGGCGAGATCAAACGGGACCCGCGCAAGATTCTGTTCCTGGGCTCGCTCGACTGGCGCCCGAATCTGGACGCGGTGCGTGTGTTGCTCGACGAGATCTTCCCCCAGGTGCTCCAGGCCGAACCGACCGCGCGGCTGCAACTGGTCGGCCGCAAGCCGCCGCCGTGGTTGACCCGCGTGGTTGAGAATGCCCGCGGCGTGGAGATGTTCGCCGACGTGCCCGATGTGCGCCCCTTCCTGCATGGTTGCGGTGTGCTGGCTGTGCCGCTGCGAATCGGCGGCGGCTCGCGGCTGAAGATCTTGGAGGCCTTGGCCACGGCAACGCCGGTTGTCTCGACCCGTGTTGGCGCCGAAGGCCTGGCACTAGAAGCCGATCGTCACTTCGTGCAGGTCGAGCGGGTCGAAGAGATGGCCCCGGCCTTGGTCGCCGCTGTGAAAGAGCCCGCCTCGATTCAGCCTCTGGCTGACCTGGGACGCCAGGTGGTGCTGGATCGCTACGACTGGAACGCGCTGGCCGCAAAGCTGGAGCAGGTCTGGCTGGCCGCCGCATCCCCTGCTCGATCGAGCCTCTCTGGGCCACATCGCCCACGCACTACACGTCCCACTACGATTTCGAGGGCTGCCTGATGATCACTCTGGCGAATCTTACCAGCTCTCGTTTTGTCGGCGGCCCCGAGCGGCAGATGCTGGCCTTGGCCGGCGCGCTGTCCGAGAACTACCGCACGCTCTTCTGGTCGTTCCGCGAAGGAGGCCGCTGCCGCGAGCTCCTGACCGCGGCCGCCAAGCAGGGCTTTGATACCTACACGCTTGAGTACGATACGCCCCGCCTGATGTCGGCCGCCAGGGAACTGGCTGCCAAACTGCGGGCGGAGAGAGTCGACCTGCTCATTTGCCAGGGCTACAAGGCCGACCTGTTGGGACGCATGGCGGCCTGGCAGGTGGGCATTCCGGCCGTCGCGGTTTCGCGCGGTTGGACCGCCGAGACTTTGAAAGTGCAGGTCTTCGAGTCGCTCGACCGCCGCGTGTTGAGCTGGATGGATCACGTGGTCAGCGTCTCCGAAGGGCAGGCCGTGAAGATCCGCCGATGGTGCGGGGTCCGCGAAGACCGTCTGTCGGTCATCCGCAATTCGGTCAACGCCGAGCGATTTGCTTCGCCGGAACCGGAGGGCCGCGAAGAGCTGGCCCAGATGTTCGCCGGGCAGAACGTGACCAAGATCGTGGGCGCAGCCGGCCGCTTGAGCCCCGAGAAAGGCTTCGAGATCCTGGTGCAGGCGGCCCAGACCGCGCTGAAGGAAGATCCCACATTGGGCTTTGTCCTCTTCGGCGAAGGAGTGCTGCGAGACGCGCTAGCCCGACAGATTCAGGCGGCAGGTCTCGCCGGGCGATTCATCCTGGGCGGATTCCGCAAGGATCTCGACACGTTGATGCCCCACTTCGATCTGTTTGTGCTCCCTTCTTATACCGAGGGGCTGCCGAACGTGGTCCTCGAGAGTCTCTCGGCCGGCGTTCCCGTGGTGGCCACGGCCGTCGGTGGTACACCCGAAGTGCTGGATGACGGGCAGAGTGGCTTCCTGGTTCCTTCCGGCGACCCCGCGGCTTTGAGTCGCCGGATCGTCGATGCCGTCTCGTGCGGGCACGCCCGTCAGGCGATGGGCCAATTCGGCCGCGAGCGTGTGGACCGTGAGTTCACCTTCGCCGCGCAGGCGGAAGCCTATGATCGGCTCTTCCAGCGGCTGCTGAGCCAGCGGCACGCCAACCGCACGCGCCGCAAGAAGCGCGAGATGGCCAGCTACTCGCGCATCTAAACTTCCCTCCGTATCTCAAATTTGAGATTTGAGATTTGAGATTTAAGATCTAAGCCTCCGTGCCGGAATTCCTATGGCCGTGACTCCCGCTCCGAAGACCCCCGCCACGATGACCCGGCCCATTCGCGTCTGCTATGTGATCGATCGCCTGCAAGTCGCAGGGACCGAGAACCAGTTGCTGGCCCTGATCGCCGGATTGGATCGCTCGCGCGTCGAGCCGACGCTTTGCCTGCTCGATGGAGAGGACGCAGTTTCGCGTTCCCTCGAGCCGGCCGATTGCACGGTCATTCGCCTGGGCGTTCGCTCGCTCAAATCGCCGACCACGCTGGCCCGGGCGTACAAGCTGGCCGCGTACCTGCGTCGCGAAAAAATCGACGTCGTGCAGACATGCCTGATCGACAGCACCTACTTCGGCGTCTTCACGGCGCGTCTGGCTGGCGTGCCGTACATCGTCCGCAGCCGACGGAACCTGGGGCACTGGATGACCCCTGCGCACCGCTGGATGGGCAAGCTCTGCAACCGATTCACGCACGCGACCGTGGCCAACTGCGAGGCCGCCCGGCAGTCGCTGCTGGCCGATGAGGCCCCGGATCCGGCCAGCGTGATCGTGGTCGAGAACGGCCTGGAACTCAACGCCCTGGCGTCGCTTCCCGCTTACATTCCGCCCAGCGAGCCGCGGACCCTGCGTGTCGGTTGCGTGGCCAATCTGCGGCCTGTCAAGGCACTCGATCTGCTGGTGCGGGCGATGGCCCACGTTTCCGCCTGGTTTCCGGAGGCCGTCTGCGAGATCGTCGGCGAAGGAGACCAGCGGGCGGAATTGGATAAGCTGATCGCCGAGCAGGAGCTGACTGGCAAGTTCGTTCTGCGCGGTGCCGAGCGCGACGTGCGTGGCTTCCTGGGCGGGCTAGACGTGGCGGTCCTTTGTTCGGACGCCGAGGGGCTCTCCAACGCAGTCATTGAGTACATGGCCGCCGGTCGGCCGATTGTGGTCACCGATGTCGGGGGCAACTCCGACTTGATCGAACACGAAGTGCAGGGGCTGGTCGTACCGCGGCGCGATGAGGCAGCTCTGGCCGCCTCGATCGCCCGACTGTTGGCTGAGCCGGAGACAGCCGCCCGCATGGCGGCCGCAGCCCGGCAGAAAGCCCTGGCCCGCTACGAGCGGGGGGCGATGGTCCGACGTTTCGAGAATTTCTACACGCAACTGGTAAGCGAATAGGCAGCATCATGATTCAACTCTATTGCGACGAGACCCTGGAAGTCGACGCCCGAGTCCTCGAACAAGAGGCACGGGAGAAGGCGGCTCAAGAGAAATCTCGCTTGCGCTCGAAAGCCTCGGTCATCTTTCAACGCGCTTCGTCGAAGCATGCCCTCCGCGACGCCTGCACCTGGGCGGCCGTGGTCCTGACCGCGCCCCTTTGGCTGCCGGTATGGCTCGAGGCCTACCTGGGCCGCGGCGAAGCGGTCTTCACCGCCTGCTCCGAGTTCCTCAGCCTCTTCCCGGGTCTGCCCGGCGTGGTGCTTCGTCGGGGCTTCTATCGCCAGACGCTCGATCGCTTCGCCACCGATTGCCACCTGGGCTTTCTTACCACGATCGCCCACCGCGAAGTTGAAATTGCCGAAGGTGTCTACATCGGCTCACGCTGCACGCTGGGTCGCGTGGCGATTGAGGCCCACGTGACGATCGGCAGCAATGTCGATCTGCTCAGTGGTCGCCGGCAGCACGGCTTTGCCGACTCCGACGTGCCGGTGCAGCAGCAAGGGGGAACGTTCGAGCAGATCCGCATCGGTTGCAATAGCTGGCTGGGAAACAGCAGCGTGGTGATGGCCGACGTCGGCGCCCTGTGCGTCATCGGCGCCGGCAGCGTGGTGGTGAAGCCGATTGCCGCCGGTGTGGTGGCCGTGGGAAATCCGGCCATGCCCAAACGACATCGATCGTATGCCGCGTAATTTACTCGCTGACGCGCATCCGCACGGTGGCTGACTTCACGCAGCCTAGCTGATCGATCTCGGCCACCGCGCGACGGGCCTGACCTTCGGTCGCCGAATGGGTCATGATCACCAGCGGCACCAGCCCGCGTCCCGGATCTGTCGGCTCGTGCTGAATGATCGAGGCAATCGAGATCTCGTTCTGGCCCAGCACGCCGGTGATGTCGGCCATCACGCCCGGCCGGTCTTCGACATCGAATCGCAGATAGAACCGCCCCGGCACGTTGTCGTGATCGCGCGGAGTGACACGGGGCTTCTCTTGCGACCAGAGCTTCAAACTGCGGAACGTGATCGCGCTGCGCCCCACCACGGTGTCGATCAGATCGGCCACCACGGCGCTGGCGGTCGGCATCTGCCCGGCCCCCAGCCCATGAAAGAAGACTCGCCCCACCGCGTCGCCGACCACGCTCACGGCGTTGTAGGCCCCGCGGACTTCGGCCAGCGGAGTCCCTAGCTTCACCAGCGTGGGCGAGACATGCAGCTCCAGCCCTTCAGGAACCAGCTGGGCTACGGCCAGCAGCTTGACGCGATAGCCCAGCTCCTTGGCGTACTGCAGATCGGTCGGATTGAGCGTGTCGATCCCTTGTTTGGGGATCTCCGTCCAATGGACGCGGGCTCCGAAGGCCAAGTGCGCCAAGATAGCCAGCTTCTGCGCGGCGTCGGAACCGTCGACATCAAGCGTCGGATCGGCCTCGGCATAGCCTAGCCGCTGAGCCTCGGCCACGGCCGCCGCATAGGACTGCTCGCGGGTCTCCATCTCGTCCAGAATAAAATTGCTGGTGCCGTTCAGAATCGCCCGGATCGACTCGATGCGATTGGATGTCAGGCACTGGCCGATGGCCGTGATGATCGGAATGCCGCCGGCCACGGAAGCCTCGAACGCGATCGAGCGTCCCAGCTCGCGGGCACGATCGAACAACTCCGGTCCATGCTCGGCCAGCAGTGCCTTATTGGCGGTGACCACATCCTTGCCGCTGTCGAGCAGGGCCAGCATGATCGTGCGGGCGGGCTCCAGACCGCCGACCAGGTGCGCGACCGCTTTGATCTCGGGGTTGCCGGTGATCTTTTTCAGGTCGTCGCTCAGCAATCCGGCCGGCAGTTCCACGCCGCGGGCCTTTTTCAGGTCCTGAACCACGATCTGTTCGATCCACAGGGTGCGACCAGCGTGCCGCGCCGTCCGATCGCCGTAGTCCAACAAGAGCTTGGCGACGCCGGAGCCGACCGTTCCCAGACCCACGATCGCCACCTTGGTTTTTTCCAACGCAATCACCTGAAAATGCACGAGATACGAGCGGAAGAATGCTGCCGCCGTATCGTAGGAAGCGAGAGCGCGAGTCGTCAAGCGACGGGCCAACGATGGGCGTCGCGCAGGACAGGCCGGCGCATCGAGAATCGGAGCGTGCGGTGCTGATGAACCCTACTTCAAAAACTCGAAGTAGGCGATCAGGAAATTGCTGCCCGGGATCAGGCTCACGCCAGCCATGCCGGCCAGGTTCGGCGGGGCACCGTCGGAGTGCTCGACTTCGACCATCGTGCCGTTCAGGTTGCACTCGAATTTGTCCCCTTTACGGCTGAACTCGATATGCACCGTGCCCAGGGGAAGCGCGACAAAGTGCGAGGCCTCTTTGCCGTCGGCCGAGAAGAGCCCGCAGACCTGGCCCTCTTTCACATCATCCAGAATCATGCGGAAGGTGAAGTCACCGCCCAATCGCCGGCGGTTGATGACCTGCATCTTGTCGGTCTGGGTCGTGTCGACGACGACGGCCAACTGCCCCAGCGGCGTCGGGCGGCCCAGCGGGGGCAATGGCCCGGTCGCGTACTTGCCGTTCTTCTCGCGACGGCCCAGCCAGTTGGCCAGCGTCAACTGCGACTTCATGGCCGGTGTCAGATTGGTCGGCACATTGAGTTGCTTGGGGCCTGTGATCGCCAGTTCGGGCATCAGCGAGGCGGTCTCGATGCCGGCCTTCTTACCTTCTTCCCAATACTTGCGGGCCTGTTCCTTGTCTCCCTTTTTGTCCATCGCCAGGAAGGCGCCGACAATGACCTTGTTCACGGCTGCGTCGGTCTTCAGAGCCTTCGCGGCCAGCACGAGCGACATCTTGAGTCCCATGTCGCTCAGGTGATAACGCTTGTTGACGCCGTCGACACGAATCACCAGCGTCTCGTTGGCGTACTCCACCACGGAGCAAACGGTCGAACCGATGGTGATCTCGTCGAGCTGATGGACCCGCTTGCCGCCGTCGTCGACTCCCTTCCAGAACTGCACCAGGTAGTCGTGCAGCGTGCTCAGCCGTTCGACCTCGACCTTGAAGGGCTCGGGGCCGTCCATCTTCGTGGCTTCGGTCAATTTCTCTTTAGCCACAGGAAGCTGCCGCTCGCTCAAAGCGCCGCGGATCTCGTTCAGAATCAGTTTCTGCTCGTCCGTGTAACCGTTGTCCTTGTCACCCTTCGCCGGTTCGGTCTTTTTGGTTTCCGCTTTCTTGGGCTCGGTCTTGGTTTCAGCCTTGGGCGGATCGGTCTTCGGCTCGGGCTTGGTTTTGGGTTCTTCCTCACCCGGCTGCTCGGCCTTGGCCAGGGCGCCGCCAGCCTTCTTGGAGTCCGCCGCCATGGCCGCGGGGGTCATGCCATCCCACTTCTCTTTTACGACCGCCAACGGGTCCTTTCCGTCTTCCTTCGCCTTGAAGTAGACCCCCGCGCCGACGATGCCTCCCATGCAGACCAGAATCGCCAGCAGAGCGGCCTTGATGCCCCCCGTTCGACGTCTTCGGGACAATTTGTGCGCGGAGGGAACAGAAGGTGCAAAGGAGTGGGTGCGAAGCATGGAATGGCCTCGGTCGGAATTCGCCCGCGGGCTGCGCGGGATAGGGCTAAGAAACTGTATGATACACGTCGGGAAGTGGGTAACAACCGATTTTGCCTGCCTCCATAGCAGCTTCTATGCCGTGCCGAAGTGCTCGACATTTCCCAAGATTTGCCCGTTGGAGATCCGGGGCCGCCGCGGGGAAGTGTCGATAAAATCGACAGCCGCGGCGAAACGACCGACATTCCAGTCCGTCGGCACCCTGATCCAGGAGAGACGCGTGCGCTGGCCCATTCAACGACAGTTACTGCTCCCCGTACTCTCGGTGGTGGTGCTGTCGATCGCGGTTTCGAGCCTGGCCAACGCTTGGTTCACGGCCGAGCGGATCCGCCAACAGCAGGAAGAGACGCTGGCCCGGGTGGTCTCGACCTTGACCGATGCCGGCTTCCCCCTGAGCGGCACCGTCATGAAGAAGATGAGCGGCCTGTCGGGGGCCGAGTTCGTCCTGTTCGATCGCTGGGGAAACGTCGAGGAAGCGACCCTGGAGTTCGAGGCCGAGGATCTGCGGGCGTTGGCCGAGGTGACCCCCAGTTCCAGTGTGGCCGGCTTCTCGGACAACCCGACCCTGGCGTTGCGGGACGAAGCCTATCTGGTGGGTCGGTTGGCGGTGGTGGGGCCGGCGGGCCCGCCCCGTTCGCTGCTGGTGTTGTTTCCTGAAGAGCGCTGGCGAACCCCTGCCCGACAGGCGCTCTATCTGCCGCTGGGAGCGGGGGCCGCGGCCGTGTTGGCCTCGGTGTTGGTCACCGCGCTGTTGGCCCGACGCTTTGTGTTGCCAATTCAACGGCTCACACGGCAGGCGGCCAGCGTGGCGCGGGGCGAATTCACGCCAGTCCCCGTCACCCCGCGCAACGACGAGATCCGCGATCTGACGGTTTCGCTGAATCAGATGGCCGACCAACTGGCGCGTTACGAGGATCAAGTGCGCCGCAACGAACGATTGCGAACGCTGGGACAACTCGGCGGAGGGATCGCCCATCAAATCCGCAACTCGGCCACGGGCGCCCGACTGGCCCTGGAACTGCATGAGCAGGAGTGCCCGCTGGGAAGCTGCGAAACGCTGGAAGTGACGATGCGGCAGTTGCGATTGATGGAGACTTACTTGCAGCGGTTCTTGACGCTGGGTCGGCCCGCAAACCGCCCGCGCGAGCGGGTGTCGATGTCGGAACTGGCGACGGAAGTGCTGGCCTTGGTCCGCCCGTCGTGCGTCCACACCAGCCTGCGGCTGGAATGCAATCTGCCTGACGAACCGCTCGAGGTCGAAGGGGACATTGACTCGCTCCGCCTGGTGCTGGTGAACCTGTTGATGAACGCCATCGAAGCGGCCAGCCGCGAGAGCACCGCCCCTGCAGGGAGCGGCGACGTGCGTGTGGAAATGCAGGCCACGCCGGCTGACCGCGTGAAGCTGCGCGTCCTCGATTCGGGACCTGGTCCTGCCGAGAAAGTCCGCGATCAGCTTTTCGAGCCCTTCATTTCCGACAAGCCGGATGGAACAGGGCTGGGGCTCTCCGTGGCGAGGCAAGTGGTGGAAGACCACGGCGGGACGCTCACCTGGCGGCGCGAAGGGACACTGACCTGCTTCGAGGTGGAACTGCCAATGCGAAGGAGTGCGGAGGCGCCGGATGAGGCTCGCGCGGAGATCACGAGGGTGGGAGGATGAGTGAGGTGATGGCGAAGCATTTCAAATTTCAAATTTCAAATTTCAAATTTCAAATTTCAAATTTGAGATTTGAGATTTGAGATTTGAGATTCCCCCCTGCGAAACAACTCGGCCAGATTCTGACTTCAACGACTGCAACCCTTTTCTCGACAAGCTAGCCGGTTCCCATGGCACACCTTCTGGTTGTAGACGACGAACAAACGATCTGCTGGGGTCTTCGCAAACTGGCCGAAGGCCTGGGCCATAAGGTCACCACGGCTGCATCCGCCGAGCAGGCGCTGGTCGCGGTGCGGACCGCCAAGCCCGATGCTGTGGTGCTGGATGTGCGCCTGCCGGGCATGGACGGGCTGACCGCCATGAAGCACATCAAGGAAGAGGCCGGCAATATCCCCATCATCGTGATCACCGCCTACGGCGATCTCGATACCGCGGTCGAGGCCGTCCGCAACGGCGCCTTCGAATACCTGGTGAAGCCGTTCGAGCTGAAGGTCGCGCAGCGCGTGGTGATGCGTGCGTTGGCCGCTCCTCCGCCCAAGGCAGCGATCGAAAAGGCAGAGCCCGAAGCGCAGGCCCTGGAGGCCGGCGAACTCGTCGGCAAGACGGCTGCCATGCAGGAGGTCTTCAAGCGGATTGCACTGGTGGCGGCCAGCGACGCCTGCGTCCATCTGCGCGGCGAAAGCGGCACGGGCAAGGAGCTGGTCGCCCGGGCGATTCATCGATACAGTCGCCGCTCGCAGGGGAACTTCGTGGCGGTGAACATCGCCGCCCTGAGTCCCACGCTGGCTGAGAGCGAGCTGTTTGGCCATGTCCGCGGGGCCTTTACCGGCGCCGACCAGCCCCGCAAGGGTCTGCTGGAAGCTGCCGACGGCGGCACCATCTTTCTGGACGAAGTGGCCGACATCCCGCTTCCCTTACAGGTGAAGCTGCTCCGCTCGCTCGAGCATGGCGAAGTGCTGCCCGTGGGAGCCGATCATCCGATCCAGAGCGATTTCCGGGTGATCTCGGCCACACATCAGAACCTGGTCGAGCGTGTGGCGGCCAGCTCGTTTCGGCACGATCTGTACTTCCGGCTCAGCACCTTTGAGATCGTCATTCCCCCACTGCGCGAGCGGCGCGAGGACATCGTCGATCTGTCGAAGCACTTTCTCACGCTCTCTGCCCGCAAGACGGGCGGAGCGCGGCCGGTCCTCTCGTGCGAAGCCCTCAGCGAACTCGAGAAGCGCCCCTGGTACGGCAATGTCCGCGAGCTGCGAAATGCCATTGAACATGCTATCATCCTGGCCCGCGGCGGGACGATGCTCCCCGAGCATCTTCCTCCGGCCGCGGCCGCTTCGCTGCCAGCCGGCGGGGGCCAGACCGGCGACAGCCAGATCGCCCGACTGCTGCGCGAATGGGCCGTGGCGCAGTTGCAGGCTGGCGACGAGTTGAGCGATCTGTACGAGCGAATGCTGCGGCTGGTCGAGCCCCCCATCCTGGAAGCCGCGCTGAACAAGCACCGCGGCCAATGTGCGGCTGCCGCCCGTAGCCTGGGGCTGCATCGCATGACACTGCGCAAGAAGCTGGATCAGTTCGGCATCGCCGAGAGCTGAGCCGACTCGCGCCGTAGATCCTGGGCCAGCTTCAGCACGGCGGCCTCTTTGGCTTTGGCTTCAATCTCCACGGTCAGGTCGAGTTCGCGCCAGCAGTTCGGGAAGTCGCCCGGATCGATGAAGTCGTGATGCCGCTCGGGCTTCGTCCCCTCCCAGCCATCCAGCGGGCTGGAGAGATGAAACATCGGCTCACGCTCCCCCCACGTCTCCCGAGTCTGCGCGGTGGCCTCTTCGATCGAGAGCCCGTCGCGCAAGCAGCGATGGTGATGCACGTCGTAGACCAGCGGCAGGTGGTGCGCGCGGCAGAGAGGGAGCAGATCGGCAGGCGTGAAGATGTGGTCGTCATTCTCGACGGTCAGCCGCGACCGGGCCCGCGTCGACAGGCGATCAGCGGCCCGGGCGAAATCAGCCAGGGCCTGTGGCTTGTCGCCGAACGCCCCGCCGCCATGGATGTTGATCACGTCCGCGCCGACCCACTCGGCCACTTCCGCCTGATACTCCAACTCACGCAGCGAGGCTTCCACGACCTCCGGCCGTTTGGAATTAAGGACCACAAACTGATCGGGGTGAAAGCTGGTCCGCAACCCATGCTGCCGCGAGAAACAGCCGCAGGCCTGAAACGCCGCCACAATTTTTTCAGCCTCGGGCAGATCCGCAATGCGGTATCCATGCACCGGGTGGGTCTTGAGGGGCAGGATCTGGCTATTGATGCGGAAGCAGCCGATCGCGTGCCGTCGGCAGTAGTCCAACGCGTTGGCCAGGGCCAGCGCATTGGCCAGCGCCAGCCGGCTGAGCTTGGCCAGCGCATCGGGGCGATCAAGCCGTGCGACGGCCGTGGCCGTGGTGTTGCCAAATTTGATCGGCTGGTCGCGGAATGTGCAGCAAAGGCCGAGTCGGAGCATGTGACTTTCTAGGGCCAACGTCCGAATTGGCCAGCCCGAAGTGGCAGTTCCATGGATTCCATTTACACCCCACTCCACTCCCCGCGCGGACAAGGCCGCCAGTTCCTGTTCCCCTTTCCGGACCGTAAAACCCTCGTTTCCAGGCTCGCAGCGGCGATCTGCACAAACCACTAGCCTCTGGGTTCGATCTGGGCTAGCATACCAATTCCACGACGCGTCAATTATTCATACGGCCAACGACGTCGCGGCCCGGAACGCTTTGTCTCTCCCCTCCCCACTACCGCTGAGGACCCGCCCATGACCCGCGCCTGGATGTCCCTGTTGGCAGTTGCGTTCGTGTTTGGCTTGGCCCGGCCTGCGACGGCCCAGACAAAGGACAACACCCCGCCCGAGGGCTTTACCGCCCTGTTCAACGGCAAGGACCTGGAGGGTTGGAAAGGGCTGGTCGCCGATCCCAAGAAGCGGGCCGCCATGACCCCCGACCAGTTGAAGGAAGCGCAGGCCAAGGCCGACGCTCGGATGAATGCCCACTGGAAGGTGGAGGAGGGGGTACTGGTCTTCGACGGCAAGGGGGATTCGCTCTGCACCGGCAAGGACTATGGCGACTTCGAACTGCTGGTCGATTTCAAGATCCTGCCCAAGGGAGACAGCGGCATCTATCTGCGCGGCACGCCGCAGGTGCAGATCTGGGATCCGGCCCTGAACAACATCGGCTCGGGCGGTTTGTACAACAATCAGAAGAACCCCTCGAAGCCACTGGTGATGGCCGACAACAAGGTCGGCGAGTGGAACACGTTCCGCATCAAGATGGTCGGCGACAAAGTCACCATTCACCTGAACGACAAGCTGGTGACCGACAACGTGACGCTCGAGAACTACTGGGAGCGCGACAAGCCGCTGTACGCCACCGGACAGATCGAGCTGCAGAACCACGGCAACACGCTGTGGTTCAAGAACGTGTACCTCAAAGAAATTCCCCGCGACAAATAGCGGTTCCCCCGCCTGTCGAATACGACCTCTTCCATTTCTGAACTGGCGAGATGCCGGGCCGACTGACGGCTCGGCGTCTCGCGCCCCCCACGGAATCTACGAATGTCGCATGCTCCGTCCGTCGACACCGGCGAATCGCTTTGGAAGATGACCGGCGCGCAATGGCTGATCTGCGCCGTGGCCGCGTTGGGCTTTGCTTTCGATATCTATGAGCTGCTGATGATGCCGCTCATTGCGCCGGCCTCGCTGGCCTATCTGCTGAAGGTCGATCCCAACACAGCCAGCGGCGCGCAGGCGATCCTGGCGTGGACGCAGTACATTCTGCTTTCCAGCGCGGTCTGCGGCGGCATCTTCGGCCTGTTGGGCGGCTATCTGACGGACCGCTTCGGCCGGCGAAAGGTGCTGGTCTGGAGCATTCTGCTGTATGCGTTCTCTGCCGGTGCGGCTGGCTTTGCCGAATCGCCCATGGTGCTGCTGGTGCTGCGGTGCACCACGTTTATCGGCGTCTGCGTCGAGTTCGTGGCGGCCGTGGCCTGGCTCTCGGAACTGTTCCCCAATCCCAAACAGCGCGAAGCGGTGCTGGGCTACACGCAGGCCTTCTCATCGGTCGGCGGATTGATGGTCACCGGGGCCTACTACATCTGCGTGCACTACGGCGAGTACTTTCCGGCCATCAACGGCTCGCACGACGCCTGGCGCTATACGCTGATCTCGGGCCTGCTGCCGGCCATCCCGCTGATCATCATCCGCCCCTTCATGCCCGAGTCCCCTGCCTGGGCCGAGAAGAAGCTGAAGGGAACGCTCCGCCGGCCGAGTTTTACGGAGCTCTTCGCACCGCAGTTTCGCCAGACGACGATTGTGACCGCCGTGCTGTTTGCTTGCAGCTATGGCGCGGCCTTCGGCGCCATCCAACTGGCTCCGCAGGTAGTGCCCGGCCTGGTGCGAGACGCAGACGGCAAGCCCGCGCTGGCCGCCATGGGCAAGCTGCGGACGGACTACGAGAATGCCGTGAAGGAAGGGGCCAGCCCCGAGACGGTCGCCGCGCTCAAGGCCAAGGTCGTGGAGTTGAACAAGCTGCGCGGCAGCGTGGTCAGCACCACGCAGACGTTCCAGGAGCTGGGCGGATTGCTGGGCCGCTTTGTGCTGGCCTTCCTGGCCGTGCGGATCGCCAGTCGGCGGACCCTGCTGCGCGTCTTTCAGATCCCCGCGCTGTTCGTCATTCCCCTGCTGTTCTACTTCCCTGGCCGCAGTGACTTGACGATGTTTCAATGGGGCTTGGGCTTGGCCGGCTTCCTGGTGGTGGCGCAGTTCAGCTTCTGGGGGAACTATCTGCCGCGCATGTATCCGACGCACTTGCGCGGGACCGGCGAGAGCTTTGCCGCCAACGTCGGCGGGCGGATGGTCGGCACCATGGCGATCGTGCTAACCACGCAGTTGGCCAGCGTTATGTCCGATGCCACGCCGCCGGGGCGGATTGCACTGGCCGCGGCCACGGTCGGACTGCTGGTCTATGTGATCGCCATCGTGGTGACGTTCTGGCTCCCTGAGCCGGATGAATCGCTGATGCACGATTAGGCTGCGAGTGCAGACGAAGCTGGCACTGGATCACTTCTCGCTGTAGATATTCCAGCCGACGGTCCCCGGGCCGACATCCACAAGACGGTCTTTCGCAAGCTGAATGCCAAAGCCGTGCTCGCCATCCCATGCGCAGTTGCAGTTGAAGCCCACGACGAGATCTTTGCCGCGTGTCTTGTCCGAGATCCGCATCTCGCGGAAGGTGATGAGAGAAAGCCAACCTTCCGGTTGCCGCAGGAGCTCCTCAAAAAGACCTAAGCGGCTGCCTAATTCGCTCGTGATCCAATTCCAATAGCCATGTCGACTGCCATCGCGGAGGTACTGGTTGGCGGCCTCGGAGATTTGCTCAAGGAGACGGTCCTCATTCTCCATCACATACACCAAGGTCTTATCCTGCATCGTACTGGGCCGCTCGCCATCTTCGGTCTCGATGGAAACCTTGAGCGGATCTTTCCCCCAACCTGCCGGCGGCTGGAGCGCTGGGCCGAACACATCCCCTTCAGGTGGACGTATCCGTTTCCCGTCGGCTGAGTACGAGGGAGACAAGTGTTCGCTTACGTGGTGTTCATTCCAGCCACATCGGGCAATGCGGCTGAGTTCGATAGTCGAACCAACCCACGCGTCGCCGTCGAACTCAAGCCTGCCAAGTCGGGGGTGCTGAAAGATGCAATCTTCGTCGTCGTCATGCATGGGATGCCCGCGGGAAGGTTGAGTTGGCCTTGGTAAAAACGGGGTCACGAGGCAAACGCTCAAAAGACGGTTTCGCAAGGTAAGTTCTTACCATTCCCCTACCTCTTCCTCCACTCCCCCGGTGTCTGCCCGAACTGCTTCTTGAACGACTCGCACAGATACTGCACATGGGCAAAGCCAGTTCGGCCGGCGATGGCCGTCAGGTTCAGATCGGTTTCGATCAGCAACCGCTGCACCTCGCGCAACTGCACGCGGCGAATCTCGGCATTGGGTGAGCGGCCCAGCAGCTTGCGCAGGTCGCGCTCCAGCTTGCTCCGTGAGACCGGCGTCGTTCGCAGCACATCGTCGACGTTGATCCCTTCGCAGGCATGCTCGCGGATGTAACGGAGCGCCTGGGCCAGCAGTTCGTCTTCAATGGCCACCACGTCTGAGGACTGCCGCGTGACGATGCCCAGCGGTTCGATAAACGTCGGAGCGGTCTTGCGACGCCCCTTGCCGCGCATCAGTCGGGCCAGCAACTCGGCCGCCACAAAGCCCGTGCGCTGCGTGTCCAAGGCGACGCTCGAAAGACCCGGCGTGGCCATGGTACACAGGGACTCGTCGTTCTCCACGCCCAGCACCGCGACCTCTTCGGGCACGCTGGCCCCGGCCCGCTTGCAGGCGTCCAGCAGCCAGAAGCCGAGCTGATCGGTGCAGGCCATCACCCCGACCGGCTTGGCCAGGCCGCGAACCCAGCGGGTCAGCTCGTCCTGCTGTCGCTCCCAATGGGCCGGGCGCTCGGCATGCGGTGGCGCCGCGTAGATGTCGCAGGCAAAACCGCGCTCGGCGAGCGAGTCGACGAAGTTCGCGCACCGTTCGCGAAAGAAGTCTTCGCTGTCGAGCGCGTACAGACCGAACCGGCGGAAGCCCCGCTCCAGCAGATGCTCGACCACCATCTCGCCGACCTTGCGGTTGTCGACGCCGACAAACGGCACCGACGGGGCGAACCGCGCCGTCCGCAGTTCCACCGCCGGAACGCGAGCGTCCAGCACCGCTCGCGCCTGAGCCTTCGATCCGGTCCGCGTCAGGATGCCGTGGCCGCGCCAACTCTCGAGCCAGGCCGGCGCCTGCGACTCTAGAGCGCGGGTCTCAAGATAGACCGACCAGGGCTCGTGCTCGGCAATGAAGCGACGAACGCCGCGCAGTACGCCCCGACCGTAAGAACGGGAAGTCTCGATCAGCAGGGCGACGTGGGGCAGGCGAACCATCCCCCGATCATCGCCCGTGCGATGCAACCGTTCAAGCAACCTTGCCAAGGTGGTGACAAAATATCGGAATACGAATCCGCCCTTCTGGAATGACGTGCGTGGGGTTACCAGCTAGTTTGATGGGGTACCCACATCGCCTTTCGGAGCTCTGCCATGCGTCTCTCCTCGCGTCACGGCTTTACGCTCATTGAGTTGCTGGTCGTCATTTCCATCATCGGCGTGTTGATCGCCATGCTGTTGCCGGCCGTGCAATCGGCCCGCGAAGCCGCCCGGCGGGCTCAGTGCTCGAACAATCTGCGGCAGGTGAGCCTGGGGCTGTTGGCCGCGCATGACCTGCAGCGCCGCTTTCCTGCGGGGCAGAACTACGAACTGGCGATCGTCCCGACTACCAGGCTGGATAAGATCACCTGGTTCCAGGAGGTCTTGCCGTTCATCGAACAGCAGGCATTGCGTGCATCGCTCGATACGCAGATTCGCACCGGGCAGCGCTCGTGGTGGACCTCGGGGCGGTGGAACCAGATCGAAGCCTTCATCTGCCCCTCGGATCCCGAAGGGGGCAAGAACGTCACGGCCGGCTGGTCGGAATCGCCCGGCGGAGAGCCTGAGAACTCGCAGGGCTTCAGCGGCAACTACGCCGCCCTGGCCGGCTCGACGGTCTTTAACCCGACGGGCGATACCGAGGGACGCAACCGCAATGGCATTTTCTATGCGGCCTCGAAGGTCAATATGGCTCACATCAAGGACGGCTCGTCGAATACGCTGCTGATTGGCGAGATCATTCTGATTCGCGACCAGATGGCAGGCATCGCGCAGTCAGGAGGCAACGTCTCTGGCGTGCAGCGGCACGACAACCGCGGCCGTTACTGGAACGCTCATCAAGGCACGACCCTGTTCAGCACGCTCTATCCCCCCAATACCACCGTCGGCGATCGCGGCACTTGGTGCATCGACAGCCCTCAGGCGCCGTGTCAGGCGAACGGGACCGATAACCTGAACAATTCGCTGCGCAGCCATCACCCTGGCGGAGTCCAGGCGGCCCGCGCGGATGGCTCGGTCCATTTTATCTCGAATGAGATCGACGCCGTGCTGTACCGCGGACTGGGAACGCGAAGCGGGGGAGAAGTGGGAACGTAGTCCCTGTTGGTGCAGGCGCACCGCCTGCCCGAACACCGGAACCACTTCCCGCGCTCGCGCCGGCTCCCCAAAGCTCTCTCTTCTCTGTTCACGGGGCTTGCGTCATGGTTTCACGTTGTTCGATGCGGTATGCGGCCGGCTTGATGGTACCGCTCGTGCTATGCGGGTGCGGAGATCCGGGCCGCCTGTTCTATCCGGTGTCGGGGACGGTGACCGTGGAGGGGAAGAAAGTCGAGCAGGGAGACATTCTGTTTATTCCTGAGGATCCGCGCTGGGGCCCGGAATCGGGACGGATCGTGGCCGGCGAGTACCGCGCCCGTGTACCGGCCGGCAAGCATCGCGTGGAGATCACCGCGCTCGACATCGGACCGCACACGAAGTATCTCGATGGCTCGCCACTGGCGGCCAACTTCATTCCCGAGCGCTACAACGTCCGCAGCGAACTCTCGGCGGAGGTGAGCAAGTCGCAGTTGAAGTTCGACTTCGCGCTGCAGAAGAAGTGATCTCTTGCAACGCGGGGGGCGAGAAAATCGCCAACACTCCCCTGGTCCAAACACCCACATGGGGGCAAGGGAGGATGAGAAGGGACAGAGACCGCCTTGACGCTCGGCGACGCGCGTTCGGATAATCGGGGGTATGGCTAATCCAATACCGCCCGCGGTCGGCATCGATCTGGGAACGACGTTCTCGGCCGTTGCCTGGCTCGACCCGCAAGGGCGGCCCTGGACGCTGCCCAACAGCGAAGGGGATCCCACCACGCCCAGCGTGGTATTGTTCGATGGCGATACGATCGTCGTTGGCAAGGAGGCCGTGAAGGCCGCGACGCTCGAGCCCGAGAAGATCGCTGACTTCGCCAAGCGCGACATGGGGAACCTGGTCTACTCGCGCGCGATCGGCGGAGAGCGTTTCCCGCCCGAGGTCATCCAGTCGATGATCCTGGAGAAACTGAAACGCGACGCCGAGACCAAGATCGGCCCCTTCACCAAGTGTGTGATCACGGTCCCCGCGTTCTTCAACGAGCCTCGCCGCAAGGCCACGCAAGACGCCGGGGCGCTGGCCGGACTCGATGTGATCGACATCATCAACGAGCCGACCGCTGCGGCCATCGCCTACGGCTTTCAGCAGGGCTTTCTGTCCCCTAAAGGCGAAGCTCGACAGGCCGAACGGGTGATGGTCTACGACCTGGGCGGAGGCACTTTTGATGTCACGCTGATGGAGATCGAGGGGACCCGGTATCGCACGGTGGCCACCTCGGGCGATGTTTTTCTGGGCGGTGTCGACTGGGACCAGGCGATCGTCGACTACGTGGCCGCCGAGTTTCAGAAGAAGTTCCGCGGCGCCGACCCGCGCCAGCATCCGGCCAGCCGGCAGCGGCTGTTTCGCGAGGCCGAAGATGCCAAGCGCTCGCTGACCGCCCGCGAGAAATGCACGATCTCGTTCGAGCACGTCGGCGAAGGGCTGCGGGTGCCGCTGACCCGCGAGCAGTTCGAGGAGATGACGGCTGGCTTGCTGGAGCGGACTCGCTTCACCCTGCGGAGCGTGCTGAAGGACGCCGGCATGGGCTGGGGGGACGTGACGCGGCTGCTGCTGGTCGGCGGATCGACTCGCATGCCCATGGTAGAGCGAATGCTGACCGAAGAGTCCGGGCGGCAGCCGGATCGCAGCCTGTCGCCGGATGAATCGGTTGCGCAGGGGGCCGCACTGTATGCCGGCTTGCTCCTCTCCTCGCACGGTGGCGCGGCGCCGACGATGGTGGTGCAGAACGTCAACTCGCATAACCTGGGCGTGCTGGGAATCGAACCCGATACGGGCCGCCCGCGGAACGTGGTGCTGATCCCGCGCAACACGCAGTTGCCCTCGACCAAGGCGCGGCGCTTTCGCACGGCGCATGCGGATCAGCGGACGGTCGACGTGAAGATCGTGGAGGGGGGCGATGCCAGCGGACAGAACAGCACGCCGATCGGCCGATGCGTGGTGCGCGATCTGCCGCCCGGACTGGCGGCCGGCACGCCCGTCGAGGTGCTGTTTACCTATGCCGAAAATGGTCGGCTGACCGTGATGGCGCGCGTGCCGGGCTCGAATCGCGAAGCCTTGCTGGAGGTGGAACGGGAGTCGGGGCTGAGCGACGCCCGTCGCGACGAATGGAACCGCAAGCTGCGCAGCGGCCCCCTGAAGCTGGACGGGTGAAGGTGCAGCACTACGGTCGTTGCAGATTCCCGCGCGGCGCCGATCCCAACCAGAATTGCCCCCCCAGCTCGCGAAGCTCGCCCCCCGACACTTGCTCGTGGCGGCGCTCGCCGGTCCAGTAGCTCGCCGCACCCACGCGCACGCAGCGCACGCCCTCGGTCGAAAGCTGGAATCGATCGGCCAATCCCCGCGCTACGCCCAACTGCTGTCGATGCTGCGGCGTGATTGGCACACCCAGCGCGTCGAGACACCACGCATCCAGACGCAGACGCTGCTCCTCGGCTTCATCGGCTTCGCTTAGGAATCGCCGCACGGGCCCCTTCAGGCGCGCGACCCCTTCCTTCGACAGGTACACCTCGGTCCGCTCATTGCGGGCGGAGTATAGCCCCCACGACGGCCATGCATCCCAATAGCCCCACGGTTCGACGATAGGCAGCAGTACGGCCAGACCCAATAACACGCGGGCGATCGCGCGCGTCCCATGCGTCAGAGGCTCCGTTGCCGTCGGTGTGTCAACCTCCTGTTCGTCGCGCCCCCCGAACAGCAGGACGACCTGCGCGATGAAAAACAGATTCCAAGTCAACACACCCGCGCTGTGCTTCATCCCCCACGGGCTTAGCAGGGCGATCAGCAAGGCGTGCATCACTACCGCAGCCGGCACCGCCCAGCGTCGCGCCGCGGGCCAGGCCAGCCCGACACCGACCAGCAACTCACCCAGCGGCAGCGTCAGCACCACAGCAGTGCGCAACCCCTCGGGCCACGACGCCATGGACAGGCCCACGTACTTCAAGCCTTGCTCCACAAACCGTGGTCCCAGCGTCGCCAGAAACTCCGGATTCAATTTCGAGAGCGCCGAGAAAACATACAGGCTGATGGCCAGCAGTCGCAGCCAGCCCCAGGCCTCGCGCGGCGGAAGCGTCGTCCAGGCCAGCGCCAGTAGCAGAAACTGCCACGCCCAGGCTTGCAGGCGAAGCTGATCTACGGACATCAGGCCCAGGATCGCAATGGCTGCCAGTGCCATCGCCCAGCGGCTGGCTCGCTCACTTTCGGCCAGCAGTCCGACGGCCAGCGCTGCGACCAGCAGTATCCCCCCAAACCATTCCAGACTGACGGGAATGTCGAGTGCCCATTCAAAGAGCGGTACCTGCGGAAAGACCGTCTGCGGTGTCCAAAGTTTCCAGGTCACCGCCAGCAGGATCAGCTCCGCCGCGAGCAAAGTCTTTTCGAACGCCCGCCGTCGCCACGACGCGGGGGACGCGCACAACGAACTCCACGCTGTGTCGAGAGTGAGCGAACCAAGCTGAAGTCGCATCATGCAGGCGATTGTACCAAGCGACGCACGTTTGGCCTGCCTCACTCGGCCTGCGGCTCCGCCAGCTTCTCGAGCGCCCGCATCAACGGGCATGTCGCAGGATCGCGGTCTTTCCCCTCGCGATAGGCTAACAGCATCCGGCGCGAGGTCTCGGCCAGTATTCTCCGCACTTCGCGGCGTTTCCCTTTCACTCGGGCGATCTTCATCGAGTCATAGGCCGTGGTCTGGTGCCGCATCCAGGCAATCACGGCCGCTTCCGCCCGTTCTTCAATCGGAATCCGCTGAGTCCGGGCCACCGTGCCGCTTCCCACGGGCGTGGCGTGCCGCGTTACGGCCTCGGCCAGTCGATCGGCCAGCACCGCGTACCGCGGATCGAAGGCCAGAAACCCCCGCACCGCCCCGGCGAAGTCTTCGACATAAGCAGCCTGCTTTTTCTCTCGCCGGGCGCCGTCAGCGTCTAACTTCTTTTGATACGATGGCAACGCTCGCTCGGCTTCCAACTGCTCCTGGATCTGCGCGATCCGCCCGGCCGGCGCCCACAGTCCGCGCGAGAACAGCTTCCGCCCGCGCTTCTCCTGCACCTGCCAGGTGGGACCGGCCGCCTTGGCGCGACGGGTCAGCGCCGGGTCGCCGGGTGGAACCAGAATCCAATCGTCCGGCGGATAAAGCACCTCGCCTTGGGGTGTCTTCACCGAACGGACCACGGGTCCAGGGGCAACAATTCGGGTCGTGTCGGGCATCCTGTCCTCGAAAGAGAAACCGCGTCGCGTTGCCAGAAAAATAGCAGGCCGGGTGCTGTTTGTCGTCGGCCTGCGTGCATTGCCGCGGACCTGAAACTCGCTCTCCGGACCTTGCCGTCGGTGCCGCTGACCCCTGATCCCTCCCTCCCCCGGGACAAAACGCCTCGCCGAACGTAGAATGATCCACAGGGCCGAATTCCCCAGGCGGGGCAGTGCTGTCTGCAAATGCAGACGCCTCGCGGGGAATCGGCGAGGAAGGATATTGGCATGGCCAGCACGTTCGAACTCAGCGACGTCAACGTTTCGCTCACTCCGCTGGAGCGATTCGAAGAATTCCTGCAAAGCCGCGGCATGCGGATCACCAAGCCGCGCCGCGTGATCGTGACCGAGGTCTTCAGCCGGCACGAGCATTTCGATGCCGAAGAACTGCTGATCCGCATGCAGCAGGTGGCTTCGGACGCCAAAGTAAGCCGGGCCACCGTGTACCGCACGCTTTCGGAACTGGTCAACGCCGGCCTGCTGCGGCAGATGACGTTGAGCACCCGGACCGTGTACGAGCACGACTACGGCTATCCGCAGCACGATCACCTGTACTGCCAGAAGTGCGAGAAGCTGATCGAGTTCCACAGCCCGGAATTGAACGAGATCCGCGACGCGGTGGCCAAGAAGCACAACTTCAACGTCACCGGGCATCGCTTCCTGGTGACCGGCTTGTGCGAAGACTGCCGCCGGCGTCCCCCGCGCCGCGACCGCCGATTGGACCACGTGTAGGGCAGCGTGCTTCCCTTCGAAGTCGTGGCGATCACGGTTCAATGCACGTCTGCTCCAACCTCCGCGACAATCGGTGACATCCAAGCTCGAAATGCCGCGTACTGTCGGGCCAATACACCCTCGTTTGCGCGGAAGACAAGTTGCGCGGCTTGGTCATCCACAGAGTTGTCGTAGACGTAGAGGCGATGCGCTAGCCTCGCGATCGCGGCACAGTTCGCGATCGATCTCGACCAACGATCCACAATCGGATCGGAACTTCGTGCCCCCCTTGGAGCATTCGACGCGCAACGCGGGAAGCGTTGATTTCAGGGCCGTCAGTGCCGACAAAAAAGACGCGGACAAAGAACCCTGCCGCAACGCCACGGGTTACAAAGTCAATCTTGTCGACGCTTGAGAACACAGTCTCGAAGGCCACGCTACGACCTTCGCGCAAACATGCCTCGCGGCGTTCCGTGGCCAGTTTCGCCGCCGCAAGAACAGAACTCGGATCGTTCCAACCGCCAAGCTCCCGTTCCGCGATCAGGTCCGGGTTGATGTACTCGCAACCCTGGAACCATTGATGCGAGAGTCCGGAATCGGTAACGGTGGTTTTTCCTGCGCCGTTCGGCCCGGCAACCACGAGAAGGCGAGGACGTTCGCCCGGCTGAGTAGTCACGGCGACTCGCCTTCTTGCTTACGCACGAGACGGTCAGCACGGACGATTCGGCTCGCTTCCGCAAGCCGTTCGGCGATCCACGCGTCTGAGATCTGGCGACGTTTGATGGCCAGATCTCGCGCTTCGTTCATCACCAGCGCAAGCTCTTCATCTGTGGGGTCCGTATCGGGCGCCATGAGGTCGCGGGCCATGGGCTGTCTCCGGGCAAGTTGCTCAACCTCAAGTGCCGCTCCAAAGTGCAACGGCTCGTAAGGCTTCCAGCATCATACCACGAAACGCCTGACACAGATCGCCAGACGCGGGCGGTCGTCTACTTCCGCTTGAACTCGTAGGCCGGGTTCGACTCGTCGAAGTCGATCTGCGTCAGCCCGGGGTTGAGCTCGAGCTTGGTGTATAGATACGACTCGTCCAGGGCAGGCTCGGTGCTGCCGGCTGGCGGGAAGTCGAAGACTTCATAGCCCAGTGGAATCTGCATCGCTTCGTCGATGTAGATCACCAGCTTGTGGCAGGTCAGCTCGCCACGCGGGGCCGGTTGCGAGAAGCTGTACTTCAGGATCGGACGGTCCCCTTCGCCGCGGACTTCGCTGACCGTGGCGGTCATGGCAGGGTGATCCTGCAGGGTGTGGATCTTGCGGTTCAGCTCCTCGGTCATATGCCAGGGGCCGATCTCGCTGATCGGATGACGGCTGGCGCTCATGGCCTGCCCGCCGTTGGGATCAACCCGCAGCACGGGCAACACGTTCTTCATCATGCCGCCGGCCTGCACCAGGATCTTGCCGTCGTTGGCGTCTTCCTGCCACAAGATCTCGCGCCCCTCGGGCTTCGAGATCCAGCGCATGTAGGCCGACAGCGGCTTGTGGCGCACCTTCAGATCGACTCGGTTCAGATCGCCCAGCACCCCTTCGATCCGCTCCTGCTTGTGGAAGACGGCGCGAATGTCGGTGATCTTCGAGAGGATCTCTTCGGCTTTGTCGAGCTGGGCGATGCAGCGGGCCAGCGGGGCGACTTCGGCTTCGCGGACGGCGGCACTGTCGGTCGAGGCCGACTCGGTGAAGGCCGCCACGGGGGCAGCCGACTGGCGCGGCCAGAACTTGTAGGCGGCACCCCCTGCCAGCAATCCACCTACGGCCAGCAGCGCGACCAGCCGGCGAGGCTTTCGCTTGACCAGCCGATGATGCGGAACTTGGGCTAGCTGCTCAGTCACGTTCCGTCCAAGTCCCGATTTGTTCCCGTTCATCTGCGGCTCCCGTCAGGCCCTTAAACTCGGCCTTTTCGTAAGCGAAGGCCTAGAGGCCGGCGGTCCACCCCAATGACGCCAGTCCTAGCAGATTTCATCGGCCTCCCAGGCTCGGCATCGACAGCAAAACCGGCGGAGATGACACAATCCGCGAATCCTGCTGCAAAAACGTGCTTTTCTGGAAGGGGAATGGCCGACCCACGACCATTCCACTGGCAGGCGACTGGGCGCCTGGCATGCTCTTGGCAGCCTTCTCCCCAAAGCGAGGAGAAGGCCGCTTGAGCGAATTCGTGCAGACGGGAAAACCTGCACGCAGACAAGTAACTACTTCACCCGGGCGACCGTTCGCAGCAGGTTCATGTAGTCCAACGTGATGTCCACGGCCTCGTTGAAGTAGAAGTTCTTGTCGATGACGGGGCGGTCGTAGATGTTCTCTTTCTCGGCCTCGTCCTGTTCCTTCTGCTCGGCCTCGATGCTGTTTCGCTCGTTCCGGTACTTCTCTTCGTTGAGAGTCACGGTCTTGCGATCCTTGCGGGCCAGGTACTTCTCGACATTGCTCACCACCTTCTGGAAGTCCTCGGACTTCTCGACGCGGCCCGTCGACAGGAGCCGCAGCTTGTCGCGGATCGCGCTGGTCAGCGTATTCACCTTCTTGTAGTCGGCCGAGTCGACCTTATCGAAGGCCAGGGCGTAGTCCAGGTTCTTCTCGCCCACGTCCATGTGGCTGACGAGCGAGGGAAGCTCGACGTCGGCCAGAACGCCGCGGTTCTGCGTACTGTCGCCGTTGGGGCGATAGAACTGCTGCATCGTGATCTTGAGCGCGCCCAGGTTCGGCGGGGCGGCCCCGTTCCAGAACTGCTTGGGAACCTGGCGACCCAGGTCCATCAGGCTCTGCACGGTCCCCTTGCCATGGGTGTGGGGATCGCCGATCACCAACCCACGGCCGTAATCCTGAATCGCGCCGGCCAGAATCTCGCTGGCGCTGGCGCTGAACATGCTGGTCAGCACGACGAGCGGACCATCCCAGGCGGTCCCTTCTTCTTCGTCATCCAGGCTCTCAACCGTACCCTTGGAGTCCTTGACCTGGACCACAGGGCCCTTGTCGATGAACAAGCCGGTCAGGTTGATCGATTCGGGAAGCGAACCACCGCCGTTGGAGCGGAGGTCGAGCATGACCACGTCCACGCCGTTCGCCTTGAAGCCCGTCTTGGGGTCTTCCAGGATCTTGCGGATGTCGCGGGTGCTGCTCTTGTAGTCCTTTTTGCCGCTCTGGGCGGCGTCCATGTCCATGTAGAAGCTCGGCAGATTGATGACGCCGATCTTGTAGGGTTTGCCGTCCGGCTTGCGTCCCGCCTCGACGATCTCGCTGCGGGCTTCGCTCCCCTTCAGTTCGATCTTGGCCCGGGTGATCTTGTAGATGACCCGCTCCTTCTTACCGGCGGGCTCGACCTGCAGGCGGACGATGCTCCCCCCCTTGCCGCGGATCAGCTTCACCACGTCGTTCAGCTTCATCTCGACCACGTCGACGATCGGCCCTTCGTCATTCTGGCCGACCCCCACGATGCGGTCGTCGCGCTTCAGACGTCCGTCCAGGCCGGCAGCGCCGCCAGGGACGACGTCGCTGACCACGGTATAGCCGTCGTCGTACTTCAAAGCGGCGCCGATCCCTTCCAGATTCAGCTGCATGCTGATCTTGAAGTTGTCGAGCGTCGAGGGAGACATATAGGTGGTGTGCGGATCGAACGAAGTGGTGAGCGCGGTCAGGTAGCTCTCGAGCACTTCGTCCGAGTCGGTCTGGGCCATCCGCTTCTGGAAGCTCGAGTAGCGGCGCTTCAGCTTCTCTTTGGCCTTTTCGCGGGCCTCGGCCATTTTGGCGGCTGCCTCGGGGGCCTTCATGTCGTGGTACTTCTTGTCGAGCTGCTCGTAGCTCTCGACCAGCAGGTCGAACTTGACCCGCTTGCGCCAAATCTCGCGGGCGTCCGCTGCGTCCTTGGCATAGTGGGCGGCATCGCCCACGCGCGGCATATCTTCATCGACGGCGTAATCGTGCTTGGCATCCACGAATTCCTGAGCCAGCACCTGGCGCTCGGCGATCCGCTTCAGAAAGACTTTGTAGATGTCGTGCGCGAACTTGATGTCGCCCGTCTTGACCCACTTGGTCAGGTCCTTCTCGGACCGCTTGAAGTCATCGACATCGGCCTGAGTGAAGTAGGCCTTCATCGGGTCGAGCGCGGTCAGGTAGTTCTTCAACCAGCGACTGGCGATTTCGTCGTCGAGCGGGTGCTTGGTCATGTGGGCCCGCTGCAGATACAGCGTGACCAGTTCGGCCACCCGGGCGTCGTTCTCGGTGGGTCCGGTCAACTCGGCCCGAACGGGGACCTGATAGGTCGACAGGGCCAGGGCCGTGACGGCCACGATGGCAGCAGAGATTGCGAGCGTGCGAGGTGTCAAGCGACGGAGAGAGAGCGTTCGATTCATGGCCGTCCTTTGAAGTTGGCTTTCCAGAGTCTGGGGAGGGAGCCTAGCGGCCACCCCAAGACATCGAGGTGCGCGGGAGTCATCGCCGGGAATTGAGGGCGTGGTCCTCGCATAGGGTTACGTACCAGACCGGAGTCTGGATCGCGAGCGGGTCGTTTTTCCAGGTGTCTCGCAATGCATAACTGTTGCCGCCAAAATAGCTTATCCATGCCGGCGACAACGATTTTATGGTATAGGTCTGGGGGGCTTGGGGCAAGATCAAGATTTCGGGTAAGGGAGTTTGGGCAGTCTCGAATGAAAGCCCGCAGCCTGGTTGGGACACCCCCAATCTCAAGGGGAATCTCGCCTTAGTGTCTCTTGGTCGTTCGACTGCCAGGCCAAACGAAAAACAAGAATGGAACCAACGAGTTGCCATGGGCGGTCTGCCATCCGTCGCATCTACGGGTGCGCTGCGTGTTTGGCGGGGCTGGCGAAGTCGCCTAAACTTAAGGGACGCCGAAGGGGAAAAAGTTCTAGTCCGTTTCCGTTTCGAACACGCTCCTGCCCAGTCTTCAGGGGAAGGCCATGTCTCACGTTGTGCTGCTGGGAGATTCCATCTTCGATAACGCCAGCTACGTGGCCGGCGGTCCGGCGGTGATCGATCACCTGCGAAAGGCGCTGCCGCGAGACTCGTTCGCAACCTTACTGGCGGTTGACGGTGCATGCACGCCCGACGTCGAGCGTCAACTGCGCGGGATGCCGGCGGACGCGACCCATGTGGTTCTTAGCGTAGGCGGCAACGACGCCCTGGGCGTGAGCATGGCGATCCTCAGCGAGCCGGCTGGCACCGTGCGCGAGGCGCTCGCGTATCTCAGTGCGGTTCGCGACACATTCCGGCGGAGCTATCGCAAGATGCTGCTGGAGCACGTGCTGCCTCTCGGAAAGCCGACCTTCCTGTGCACGATCTACGATTCCATTCCCAACCGCCTGACGGAAGCAGAACTGACCGGGCTCGGGCTGTTCAACGATGTGATCACCCGCGAGGCCTTCCAGGCCGGGCTGTCGCTGATTGATTTGCGGGTGATCTGCAACGAGCCCAGCGACTACGCCCATGTTTCGCCGATCGAGCCGTCGGTTTCCGGAGGTGCCAAGATCGCCCGGGCAATTGGGCGGGCGGTTGCGGAGTCAAACGGCGGCAGCCGAGTGATCGTGTGAGATGAACGAACCAAGCTGCTGCGCGCGTAGGGAGCGGGAGATAGAGACAGGGATCGAGAGCACTTCAGCAGGCGGGACGCCTGCACCACAATGTTGCCCGCACCACAATTATGCGTGGCAGGCGGTGCTGATCTCTTCCATCATCCAGCGATCCATGTCCGACAGGATCTGCGGCGACAGCTCATGCCCGCCTGGATACTGACGCAGCGTGACCGACATGCCAGCCGAATGGAGCAGACGCAGGTCTTCGCAGACGCGCGGCGAGGGATAGCGCTGGCTCTCGCGCCCACAGGCGATGAAGACCGGCACCTTGCGAGCCAGGTTGATGCGCGACAGCGGCCGACCCCCATTGGGGAAGCGGCCGCCGACAGACATCACTGCGGCAAAGCTGGTCGGCTCGTGCATCGCCACGCGAAAGGCCATGGTGCCGCCGCAATCGTAACCGCCCAAAAAGACGCGGTCCGGATTCACATTGAAGCGTGTTCGAGCATGAGCGATGGCTTCGCGCACGCGGTCGATGGCCAGGAACAGATCGTCTTCGGAATCGCCCCAGGCATAGGTCGGCGAAGCGGCGCCGGGGATCTGCTCAGCAACGGTCCCGCGCGGGGCCACCGCCACGTAGTTCCGCAAGCTCAAGACAGGCATGATCCGCCGCAGTTGTCCCTCGTGATCCCGCGGGCCGTGCAGCCACACCAACAATGGGTAGCTGTAGTTCGCCTCGTAATGAAGAGGCGCGAAGACGGCCAGACCACCGGGCCCCGAAGCCCGAATCGTGCCGGCACTGACGTCCGGATGATTCGCGGCAAGCGCGTGGGGCACAACGGGCGAGGCAAAACTGGCGGATTCCATGCGATTCATGCGTCTGCGTTCCCGTGAGGAAGGCGTCGGCGGCCAAACGGTCTGGCCGCACCTCAACTTCGCATCCAATGACAGCAAGCAGACGAGCCGCCTGAAGTCCGGAGGCAAAGATTCCCATCTCACACGCGGCTGGCTCCGAAGGGCTGGCTGCGTGCGGACCGGAGATCGGACTGGTTAAATGGAACTTCAAAAAGTCCCATGAGAATGTCGACAGGATGGCGACGACGACGCACAGAATGCTTAGCAGCATTCCGCCCCTGGGTCGTCGGCATTTCGAATCGAACCCGCTCACTCATCCCACCGGGCTAGTCCCGGCTCCTACGTGCATTAGGCTCGAAAGAAAGACTCTAGTGGAAAGGCCGCGGAAGTGTCAACGCCGATCAACACGCCCGATGCTGGCATGGCACGGCCCCGAGCAGCACGCCGGGGAGTCCAGCGGCACAGGGCAACCACGCATTCCGCGTTACGGCAGCAGACTACTTCTGCAGCAGGTCGGCCACCACGCTCCGCTCCTGGCGGAGCTCTTCGAGCGAGGCGTCGATCTTGGCGCGGCTAAAGGAGTCGATATCTAACCCCTGAACGATCTCCCAGGTTCCGTCCCCCTTCGAGCGACAGGGGAAGCTGGAGATCAGCCCCTGGTCGACTCCATAGGAGCCGTCGGAGCAGACGGCGGCGCTGAACCAATCGCCCGCGGGGGTCGGATTGGTGAGCGAACGGACATGGTCGACGATGCCATTGGCGGCGCTGGCCGCCGAGGAAGAACCGCGGGCTTCGATGACGGCCGCGCCGCGCTTCTGCACGGTGGGGATGAATTCCTTCTCGAGCCAGGCGCGATCGGTAATGGCCTCGGTGGCCGGCTTGCCACCGATCTTGGCGTGCATGAAGTCGGGATACTGCGTGGCGCTGTGATTGCCCCAGATGGTGGCGCAGGTGACCTGCCCCACGCCGACGCCCGCCTTCTTGGCCAGTTGGCTCATGGCACGGTTCTGATCCAGCCGGGTCATGGCACTCCAGCGGTCGCGGGGGACATCCGGGGCGTTGTTCATGGCGATCAGGCAGTTCGTGTTGCACGGATTGCCGACGACCAGAATCCGCACGTCCTTGGCGGCGACTTCGTTGATCGCCTTGCCGGTGCCGGTAAAGATCGGGCCGTTCTCGCGGATCAGGTCGTTCCGCTCCATCCCCTTGCCGCGGGGCTTCGATCCGACCAGCAGGGCCCAGTTAGTGTCCTTGAAGGCCACCTTGGGATCGTCGGTGGCGACGACCTTCGACAAGAGCGGAAACGCACAGTCGTCGAGCTCCATGATCACCCCTTCGGCGCTCTTCAGCGCGGGAGTGATCTCCAGAATCCGCAATTCCACAGGGCGGTTGGGCCCGAACATCGCACCCGACGCAATGCGGAAGAGCAAGGCGTAGCCGATCTGACCGGCGCCGCCGGTGACCGTGACGACCGTGGAAGTTGCCATGAAGGTCTTTCCATCTCTAAAGACAAGCCAAGGAATGCCACACCGCGCCAAGCGGCGCTAAGGACGAGGCAACCAAAGCATCTGGGTGAGTATGCGGCGCTCGTTAGGCAAGTCAAGTGGCCGCGCGGCCGCCGTTGGCGGCAAGCTCAGGGTCAGAACAGCGGCGGCCGACCCCACGCCCGACGGAACACGGCCCACTGCCCCGAGTGCATGATCCAGTGCGTGCCGATGAACAAGAAGAGGTCGCTGTTGGTTTTGACGAGCGGCATGATGTTGGTCACCGGAAGGTCAAGTTCCGCCGGCGTCATGGCTTCCATCAGGCGGAGCGTGTTCTGGCGAACCTGCTTCGCAAGTGCGAGATATTCCTCTTTCGTCAGAAACAGCGCAGGGTCGTCGACGCCGGATGTTTCCTTGCTGTGCTTCTGGGCAAAGCCCTCGGGGAGGGGCTCCATTTTGCCGGGCAGGATCTTCTCGATCAGCGACCATTCGGCGGTAATCAGGTGACCGACCTGCCAGGCGATGTGATTGACGCCAGGTACGGGCCGGGCGAACCACTCGGTCGACGACAGGTCAGCCAGATAGGCGCCGACAAGAAACTCTTGCAGCGAAAAGTTAGTTCGGAGGACTTGCTTGACGTCCATGAGCGATCTCGCAGAGAGTTGCATTGAGGCGGCGAGCACGAAGCCGGCTGTTGTCGCTTGGCGCGAAGCGCGTCGTCAAGGGGGGCGAGTGGTTCGGGCCGTCGTCCCGTTGGAATCGCCCCGAGCGCATGCCGTTCGACGGGTCACTTCTTCGCCGGGCCGAACATTGCCTGCAGGTCGTCGGCGCGGGGATACTCGCGTTCACCGAGCTGAGCCTTGGCCTTCTTCACGTACTCCAGAATCTTCGGATTCGTTCCCTGCACGCTCGCGAGTTCTTCCGAGGCCGATTTGGGCCACAGCGGGCTGGCCGGAAAGGTTCGCAGAAGCTGATGCATGGTGAAGCTGTCTGGGTCGGTATCGGGCTCGGCAATGTTGGCCACATTGAGGAAGTTCCGCAGGGAAAGGTCAACCGCCTGGGCGTAGACCTGCTTGAGCCTGGAACTCAAGTCGGCAGCGTGGTGCTTGAGGACCAGCCCTGACACGATCGGCGGCACGGCAAGACTGCGCGGGTTCAAGCCTCGACCGTCTCCCAGAAAGAGGTCCTCGAGGGCGCGGAGCTGGTGCCCGCGAGCTCGTCGAATCCAGTCTTCGAGCCATTCCGCATCGAAGGGAGGCTCCATTCGAGGTGCGGTCGCGCGCGCCGAGTATGCCAGAGCGGCGAACGCTCCGAGAAACGAATCTTCGCGACTGAGTGTCTGGAGCGTCCGCTTACTCTCGGGGCCGGACGTGGCTACGGCCGCGGTGGCGCGGACGAAGCCCTCATAGTCTCCGTCGCGCAATCCAGCCAACCAGCGCTGGAAGCGAGCCCCATCGAACGTGGCGAGCGACTTGCGTTCGTACGGGCGGGTCGAATGCTCGACTTCGGATACCAGGCGAGGCAAATTTTTTTCGTCCGGTTCGGGCACCAAGTCCGAGTCGATTCGGCGGAAGAAAACACCCGCGCGATGATTCGTTTGCAGAGCTTCGGGGTTCACCACGGCCCATTCCAGCTCGAGGGCCAATTCGACCATCCAATCGAACTGCGGCACCGTCGAATCGATGCCATCGCTGGGGTAGCGTTGAGGGATCGCATTGGCCATCGGATCTCGGAGAGGGATCATTCCCATGGGGAGGACTTCGCGCGGATAGTGCCAGAAGGCGCGCTCGTCGAAGTCTTCCCCCACGTGGTGCCTGCCGCGAGACTGCGCGAAGTGGCCGGCTATCTTGTCGAACGCCCGAGCATGAGGCGACTCCCCCGTGCGGGCCAGAATGGCCACCGCCAGCCAATCCTCGGGCGACTTCGCGATGCGTTCGCCCAGGAACTTCGCGACTTCGGGTAATTCAACGAAGTCATCGCGGGCCTTGGCGTACTTCGCCCCGCGTAGCGCGGCCAGCTTGGTGTACGAGTCGGCGAGTTCGTCCGCTCCCGCGGGTAGCGCGAACGAGATCACTGCCAACCATGCGACGAACAGGCGAGTTTCAAGTCGGTTGTTCATTGATAAGAGGCTCGCGGATGACGTTGGAGGAATGGACTGGCGCGATTGTCGTCGGGCATCTTAAGCCCGGCTCTCCGCTTGACCCTCTGAAAACGACAACGCCGCGGCAAGCCCTGTTGAGGCCGACCGCGGCGTTGCTGAGGTATGTTTTTTCTCTTGCGTCCGGCCTTTAAGCCTGAAAGCTCGATCCGCAACCGCAGGTGCGGACGGCGGCCGGGTTGTTGAATGTGAACCCGCGCTTGTCGAGCCCTTCGTAGAAGTCGACCGTGGTCTCGTCCAGGTACAAGGCGCTCTTCTTGTCGACCACGACGGTCACGCCGTGATAGTCGTACTTGGCGTCGACTTTCTCGTCGTAGTTCTTGTCGGGGCGCAGATCGTAGGTGAAGCCGCTGCAGCCGCCGCCCGTGACGCCGATCCGCAGAATGGTATTTTCCATCTTCTGCTCGTCGCAGAACTGCTTGAATTCTTTCGCGGCCCGTTCGGTCAATTTGACAGCCATGGTATTCCGATGCTCCTTGAACAACACCCACAACAACGAGGTGGTGGACGAATTTCGTCAACGCAGACTGTCTAAATTATAGCGAAAAAACGCAAAAGGGAAGTGCAATCGCGTAAAGTACCGGGCACACTTCGCCGCCCCAACCAGCTTTCTCGCCCGATTTTGACTTGCCGCACCCCCCCTGCTATCATCGAGGGGATGGGCTGCGAGGGCGTTTGAGGCGCCCCTTGCTGCGAAGGGTTCTCCCGACGCTACCAGTTACCTCCCCGTTGTCGCTCAACCTTTCTGAGGTTGCCCATGCTCTCCCTCACCGGTAATGGCGCCACGCGCACGTGCGATGGCATGACCCGCCGCGATTTTCTGCAGGTCGGCTCGCTGGGCGCGGTGGGCTTGTCCCTCCCCCAACTGATGCAGGCCAAGGCCCTGGGCGCGATCGATCCCAAGAACGACAACCGTTCGGTGATCATGATCTTCAATCTCGGGGCCCCCAGTCAGCTCGATACCTGGGACATGAAGCCCGACGCGCCGGCCGAGATCCGCGGGCCGTTCAGGCCGATCAAGACCACCGGCGAAGGACTCGACATCAGCGAGATCTTCCCCAAGATGGCCCGGCATGGCGACAAGTTTTCGGTCGTGCGGAGCTGCTTCCACACGGCCGCGGCGGTACACGATACCGGTCACCAGATGATGCAGACCGGGCGGCTGTTTGCCGGCGGCATCAACACCCCGCATGCCGGCTGCGTGCTCGGCTATCTGCGCGGACGCAAGGGAGATCTGCCGCCGCACGTGGTCCTGCCCGAGCCAATGGGCCGGACCGGGGGCAACCTGCCGCACGGACAAGAAGGGGGTTTTCTGGGCAAGGCGCATGATCCCTTCGCCCTGATGGCCGACCCGTCGAAGCCGAATTTCAAAGTGCCCGACATGCTGCCGCCGGCCGACATCGGCGAGGCCCGCATCGATCGCCGGCGGAAGCTGCGGAGCATCGTCGACTCGACGGTGAAGAACTTTGAGGCGACCGACGACGCCCGGCTGCTCGACAGCAACTTTGAGAGCGCCTTCCGCCTGATGACCAGCCCGCAAGCCCGCGAAGCGTTCGATCTGTCGAAGGAACCGATGGCCGTCCGCGAGCGTTACGGCATGACGCGCTTCGGGCAGAGCTGTCTGCTGGCCCGACGGCTGATCGAGGCCGGGGTGCGGTTTGTGACGGTCAACACGTTCATTACCGTGTTCGACGAGATCACCTGGGACATCCACGGCTCCAAGCCCTTCACTTCGATTGAAGGGATGCGGGACATCGTGGCCCCCAACTACGACCAGGCCTACAGTGCGTTGATCGACGACCTGCATCAGCGCGGCATGCTGGAAGGGACGCTGGTCTGCAACCTGGGCGAGTTTGGCCGCACGCCGAAGATCAACCCGGCCGGCGGGCGCGATCACTGGCCGCAATGCTGGAGCATCCACTTTGCCGGCGGCGGAGTGCAGGGCGGCCGCGTGGTCGGGCGAAGCGACGCCATTGGCGGCGAACCGGCCGAACGCCCCGTCGATCCGGGCGAAGTCGTGGCCACGATCTATCGCAGCCTTGGGCTAAATCTGGAGACCAAGCTCCCCGGCCCGCAAGGCCGGCCGTTCCCGCTGGTGGACTATGGAGTCCACGAGATCAAGGAACTGTTTTGATTGGGGAATCCATCGCGGTGCCGTCGCGAGCCGGGATGGAAATGATGAGAGCGCAACGAGGCGGAGCCTGGGGCCAAGAGTTATTTCCCCTCGCTGGCAGACATCTCCTTGACTACCTGGATCAACAGGTCGCGGGCGTCGTCCGGGAAGGCCCCCAGCTCTTCGCTCCAGAAGTTCACGGTCGCCGGCACGCCGGCTACGCGGACCGGCACATGCATGCTCGAAGATAGCGCCCGACTCATGGCCATGAACTCCGGGGTCTTCAAGCCGGCCAGGCTCTGATTCACGATCGGCTCGGTCTTCTCGGCATAGCCTGGCAGCGTCAGCCCCTCGACCTTCAGCACAATGCCTCGCCCGCCGACGAACTTGCGGAACTCCTCGGCCTGCACCACGCGTTCGACGGTCAACTTGCCGTCGGCGACCTTGGTCAGGCACATGCGGTCCAACTGCGGCGCGGCCTTGCGGAGAGCGACGCCGAGAGCACTAAAGGCTTCGTCCGACTTCAGGGCTTCGCGGGCAATCTTGGCCAGCTCGGGCGAGAGCTTGCCATCGTTCTTGCGGGCGGTCTTGATGAACTCGTCGGTCCGCGTGGGAGCGGTCTTGACCGGTTCCTTGGTCAGATCCTGATCGGCCAATGCCATGTCGAAGTAGCCGATCATCATCTCTTCCCAGGTCTGATCTCCCCAGCGGACGGTCGACTTGGGATCGGGGTTGGCCAGGTTCCGCTCGGAGTTGTCGAACGTGGCCAGACAGTGGATCTTGGTCCCGGCCGGTAGCCGCTTGGGCTCGGCAAGCTGGTAATGATTCTGCCAGTTGAAGTCGTAGTGGGGCACATCGAGCAGGATCTCGGTCTTGCCGTCGGGGTAGATCGCCTCGTAGCGAAACGATTTGCCGCGCAGATGCATGTGGGGGAACATGGCCAAGAGCAGCGTGTCGCGGCCAAAGGTGGTGCTCCCCTCGACGGGATGATTCGATGCGCCGGGCGGAATGCTGAAGCGCGTGTTCCCCGCCTTGCCCGTGGCCACTTCCTTCTTCACCGTCTTGGGATCGGCAAACACCAACCCCAGCACGCTACGGTCGGTCTGCGGCGAACCATTGGGCGTGTAGTGCATCTGAAAGACGATCTGCGATCCGGCCGGCACGCGCTTGGCCATGCCCGGCTCCAGGATCAGCGGCATGGCGCCGGGTGCGGTGGCCGTGAGCCATTCGCTGTCCAGGTCGCCACCGGTCTGCTTGCGCGACATGCCAGGGGGCTTGATGAGGACGATGATGTGATGCACCACCGAGCGGTTGCCCGGGCGGCACTCGGCGGCCTGGATCCATTTGTCTTCCTTGAAGCCCGGATCGGCGAGAAAGTACTGATACTTCAGCTCGCCGGTGGCCGGCACTTTAAAGGGCTCTTCGCGCATGTAGATCACCTGGTCGGGCTTCGGGATCCGCCAGCCCTCGAGGAACTGCCGCGGAGCGGGCAGGTCCTTGGGATCCCCTTCCGGAGCGCCCGCTTCGAGCCACATGCGGATCAGGTCCTTCTCCCCCTCGGGCATCTGTGCCGAGTTGGCGAACTTGCCGTGCTTGGGATCGGCATGCCAGGGGGGCATGCGCTGTTCGCGCACGACCTCTTCGATGGTCTCGGCCCAGCCGACGACTTCGCGGTAGTCGGTCAGGGCGAAGGGGGCGATCTCGCCCGGCCGATGGCACTCGACACAGCGGGCTTGCAGGATCGGCGCGATGTGCCGGCTGTAGGTGATGTCGCCCGCAGCGGCCGTGGTCGAGGGCTTGGTCACGCGGCCGATATGACAGCCCGGTGCCACGGTCGAGGGCATCGACACGGCCTTGCCGGACAGCAACTCGTCCAGGGCAAGCTTCAGATCCTCGCGCGTCGGCTTGGGACGCTGCACGCCGACTCCGTACTGGTCGTCGATCCGGCCGTAATAGCGAATCACCTGCTGGTCATCAAGGAGGAAGACCTCGGGCGTGCGGACCGCGCCGAACTGATCGGCCACTTGGTTGCCCGGATCTTTGAGGAGCGGGAAGTCGATCTCGTGCGTCTTGGCGTAGTGTCCCAGTTCCGTCAACGAGTCCTGCTGGTTCGAGTTGATGCCGACAAAGCCCACGCCCTGCTTCTCGTACACGGCGGCCAGATCGGTCAGACGCTTTCCATACAGCTTGGCCAGCGGACATTCGACCCCCAAGAAGGCCACGACCACCAGCTTGCGGTCCTTCATCTCTGTCAGGTTGAATGCCTTGCCGCGGAAGTCCGAGAGGGTGAATGCAGGGGCCTTCACGCCGATCTTGGCGGCAGCGGCTTTCTCGGCCTTGGCGGCGGTCTTCTCGGCTTCGGTCTGTGCGCCGGCGGTCGCTGAGAGAAAACTTACGCCCAACAGTAACAGAAAGAGAGAGCAGATCGAGGCTCGCATCGTGCACCTGAGAATCGTGGGGGCAGGCGGGGACAGTCACGCGGCAACCGGCAGAGCGCGGGGAGCGCCCCCCGCTGCATCCCAATATACCCCCGCGCGCGGAGCAAGGTTTCGGATCAACGGGCCCCGAATGGGGGGCTTGGGGTAATGCTCGACTTGCGAGTCCTACGGTGCGGCCTGCTTGGGTGCTTCTGCGGGAACTGCCCCGGCGGGAAGGGGCGCCTGCCCTTGATGCATCAGATAGGCGAACAGATCGCGAACCTGGTTTTCGGTGAGGGGCTGCAACAGGCCATCGGGCATTAGCGAAAGTTTTGAAGGCTCCAGGGCGTCGATCTCTCCCCGCGCCACGGCGATCCGTTCCTTGGCAGTCTGCAGCGTCAGCGTTTTGTCCGTTTTCTCGACCACGATTCCGTTAAGCACGCGGCCGTCGTTCAAGGCCACGACCGACATGCGGAAGTCGGCGGTGACCACGGCGCTGGGATCGAGGATGTTCTCCAACAAGTAGTCGATGTTGTGACGCCCGGCGCCGGTCAAATCAGGACCGATCGCGCCGCCGTGGCCGTACAGCCGGTGACAGGCCCCGCAAGCCGTATTGAATACGACGCGGCCGGCGCTCTTGTCGGCCCCGGCCAACACTTCGCCGGTCAGTCGGGCTTTCAGAGCCTTAATCGCCTGCTGCTTGTCGGCCGCGGAATCGCGCAGCTCGCCCCACACAGCGGTCAGCTTCTCGTTCAGCTCGGCATCGTTGAAGCCGCGGATTTGCCGTGCCTGGAAGGGGGACACATCCGCCCTCGCGATACGACCTTGGGCCATCTCCTCAACCAGCGCCTTGGCGAAGCTCGGCCGCGAGACCAGCGTCTCGATCACTGCGGGACGCTCGGTCGGATGGAAGCTCTTGTAGCTCTTCACCAACTTGGCGGCCAGCGCCGGATCGTCGAAGCCGGCTAGTCCGCGGACTGCGGTCGTATTGAGGAACCGCACAGTCAGGAGCGATTCGCAGATCGCCCGCAAATCGTCCGGCCGGCTGGCAATCAAAGTTTCGAGCGCTGCCCGGCGGGTGTTCATCTCGGCCTTGCCATCCATGGCGATCTTTTTCACTTCGTCGAGCGCTCGCCCATCGCCGAACAGCACGCTCAACTCGCGGACCCGCTTCTGGATCTCCGGCTGGTCGCTCTTGGCCAGCTTCTCTTGGAGCGCAGGCCAAGCCTTGGGCTGCGGCGCCTTCCGCCAGCCGGCCAGGCCTTCGGTCAGTCCATTCAAGACATCGGCCTGCAACTCGGGCGAGCCGTCAGCGGCCATTGCCACCACGGCGTTCACATGCTCGGGGGACTTCTCCAGGTCCTCGGCCAGGCGACGCGCGATGAACTTGCGGACCAGCGGCATCTTCGAAGTGCCCAGGATCTTGACCAGCGCGGCCGGGGCTTTGTCGGCCACGGGGATCAAGCCATACCAGATCATCAGCGGCAGGTTGTGATCGCCCGCGTCATCGCTGCGTCCGGCCAATGCCGCCGCCAGTTCGGCACGCTTCTCGACCGGCATCCGCTGCAACAGGCTGGCCAGTGTGAGCCGTACATGGGCCGACTCGGCGAATCGGGCGTACAAGGTCGTGATGGCGGCAATCTGCGCGGCGTCCGCTTCAACGGCCTTGGGCGGACGGTTCGACAGGATCGTGTCGAGCGGCCAATGGTCGCTGGCCAAGCGAATACCCCACGCCTGCAGGTATTCGTTCTCGTGGTCCATCATCGTCTTCCAGAGGGTCGGATCGATGGCCCCCAGCGCGTACAGCGTTTCGAGCGCCCGGATCTGATGGACGACGTTCTTCTCGAAGCTCAAGATGGCCAGCAGTCCCTTTTTGGCCCCGTCGAGCGGTTTGCCGGCAGTCAGGCGATCGATCAGCACCGCTCGCGCCTGCCGCGCATACCATTCGTTCTCATGCGCATGCAGCTTCACCAGCGCTGCGTCGTCGAGCTTCGTCAGATCCTGCGGCAGCGTAGGCTTCTTATCTCCATACGTGATCTTGTAGATCCGCCCCGACTGCCGATGCACGCCCGTGTTCTCGTGGCATTCGCCGGTGTCGCTCCAGTCGAGCACGAACACTCCGCCATCGGGGCCGTAGCTCAGCTCCATGCCGCGGAACCAGGGGTCGCTGGCCTTGAACAGGTCGGGTTCGTGCTGGGCTTCGTAGCCGCTTCCTTCGCGGACCAGCTTCTCGCGGTTCATCCGCCGGCCATGAAAGTTGAGCGTGAACAGATTCCCGCGATACTCCGCGGGCCAGTTGCCGGCCAGATAGATCATGCAGCCGCTATGGGCGTGCCCTCCGCCCAAGCGGTCGTGCTCGCCGGTGGCGCTGCGCGAATCGCTCCAGTCCTTGCCGGTATCCCAGTGCCAGTGGTCGGCGTGCATCTCAATGGCCTGGTAGACACGCGGATTGGGATCCTGCGTGTGCGGCCGTTTGAAGTGCGCGCCCGGGAAGGCATGCCACAGGTGCCCGTTCACCGTGTTGATGAAAAAGGCCTCGCCGTATTCGTTCCAGTCGTGCCCCCAGGGATTGGTCGTGCCGTGGGCCAGCACTTCAAAGGTCTTGCGATCGGGATGGAATCTCCACAGACCTCCCCCCAGCGGAATCCGCTCGTCCCCTGGTGTGCCGGGGACGCCGACCCGGCCCGGGCTCGAAGCTCCGCATCGTCCATACAGCCACCCATCCGGACCCCAGCGCAGCCCGTTGGCGAAGTTGTGGTAGTTCTCGGCGGGGACAGTGAAGCCATCGAGGACCGCTTGCGCGGGACCATCGGGCACGTCGTCGCCGTCGGCATCGGGAATGAACAGTACCTGTGGAGGAGCCATCAGCCAGACGCCGCCGCGGCCGACCTCGACACTGGTTACCATCTGCACGTCGTCGGTAAAGACCTTGCGGCCGTCGTGCTTGCCGTCGCCGTCTTTGTCTTTGAGGACGATGATCCGGTCGCGCAGCGCCAGGTCGAACTTCTTCGCCCGCTCGGCGTAGGTATAGTTCTCGGCGATCCACAGCCGGCCACGCGGGTCCCAGGCCATGGCGATCGGGTTCTGCACGTCGGGCTCGGCGGCAAACACCTGCACGCGGAAGCCAGCCGGCATCTTGAATCCGGCAGCCGCTTCGGCCGGCGATTGCGGCGGACCTTTGTGGCCGTCGGGATCGCTGTTGTAGGGGACCGGAAACTCAGCCGCCAGCACACAGGCCAGGGAGAGCAGCGCCGACGACAAGACCGCGGGAAGGAGCAGGTTCATGGAGGAGTTCCGGCAGGACAACCAGGGCAGGCCAACAGGGAAGCCGGATTATAGCACGGCCCGCTTTGCTTGACTCGCTATCGGGGGGTACTTCTATTGAAGCAATTCCCCCGTTGCAGGGTGGGAAATCTCGGATCTGAGATCTCAAATTTCAGATTGGAGCTCCAAAGCAACCGGCAACCGCGCACGACCCTCCCAGGAGCCTCGCAATGGGCAACGACCTTGATCGCCGCGGGTTCCTCTCCTGGGCCACGCATGGCTTGTCCGCGGCCGCACTGCTGGGCTTGATGACGAAGGATGGGCTGGCCGCGCCGGTCCCTGGCGAGGCCGAAGATCCCCCGCCCCACTTGAAGCCCAAGGCCAAGCGGGCGATTCATATCTTCTGCTGCGGCGGGCTCAGCCAGGTCGACACGTTCGACTACAAACCGGAACTCGAGAAGCACCACGGCAAGCCGTTGGGCGGCGATGAAAAGCCCGACGTCTTCTTCGGCAAAGTCGGCCTGCTGCGGAAGAGCGACTGGGAGTTCAAGCAGCGCGGCCAGAGCGGGCTGTGGGTCAGCGATCTCTTCCCCCATCTCGCCGAGCAGGCCGACCGGCTGACCGTCATCAACTCCATGTTCGCCGAGACCTCGAACCATACGCCGGCAACCTTCCAGGCCAACTCGGGCTTCCGCCTGAACGGCTTCCCCGTGCTTGGTTCGTGGCTCAGCTACGGGCTGGGAGCCGAGACCGACGAGCTGCCGGCGTATGTGGTGCTGCCCGATGTCCGCGGCGTGCCGGCCGGCGGATCGATCAACTGGAGCCAAGGCTTTCTCCCCGCGCGACATCAGGGCGTGACCCTCAAGGCGACCGGCACCGCGATCCACGATCTGTTCCCGGCCCAGCCGATTGAAGCCAAGACCGAAGAGGCCAGCCGCGAACTGCTGGCCGCGATGAATCGCCAGCACATGGCCGATCGCGGAGCCAGCGATGTCCTCTCCGCCCGGATGAAGAGCTACGAGATGGCGGCCAAGATGCAGTTGGCCGTGCCCGAGGTAACCGCGCTCGACCGCGAAACGCAGGCCACGCAGGACATGTATGGGCTGGGGCAGAAAGAGACAGACGCGTTTGGGCGAAACTGCCTGCTCGCCCGACGGCTGCTGGAGAAGGGAGTGCGTTTCGTCGAGATCTTTGCCGGCAGCGCGTTCGGCACGCCCCGCATCAACTGGGACGGCCACGAAGACATGATGGCCAACCACGGTCAGGAGGCCAAACGAATCGACCGTCCGCTGGCCGGGCTGCTGGCCGATCTCAAGCAGCGCGGGATGCTGGAAGATACGCTAGTCCTGTTCACGTCGGAATTCGGCCGCACCCCGTTCACGCAAAGCGATGCCGGGCAGCTCGGCAAAGGCCGGGACCACAATCAATACGGCTTCTCGGTCTGGATGGCCGGCGCTGGGCTGAAGCCGGGCATGGCCTATGGCAAGACCGACGACGTGGGCCTGAAGGCCGTCGAGAAGCCGGTCCACTGGTACGACTTTCACGCCACGGTACTGCACCTGCTGGGCATCGACCACGAACGGCTGACGTTCTATCACAACGGCATCCGTCGCCGGCTAACGAACGTGCATGGCCACGTGGTGAAGGAACTGCTGAGTTAGCTTCCGCCCGGGCTGCTACAAGGCATGGTGGGCGCGAAACCGGGCGATGTCGGATGTCCGCGCGAAAACGATCAGTACATCATCCCCGGCAAGGCGATGGTCGGCTCCTGCACCTACGATCAGCTCGCCCGATGGCCGTTTAACTGCCAGGACCAGGATGCCGAAAGCCCGGTGCATATCACTTTCGCGGATCGAATGCCCGACGAGAGGGTGCCCGGCCGGTAGACTTACCTCGTCGATCTGGATGTTCAGATCGCCTTGCTCGGCAAAAAGCTCGAGCAGATCCGCGGTGTGAGGTCGAGTGATCATCCGCCCGATCTGCTGAGCGCCAATCGTCGAAGGCATGACGATGCGGTTGGCGCCCGCTTGCAGCAGTTTTCGCTCACTGGTGACATGCTCGGCTCGGGCGATGATTTTGACCGTCGGATTCAAGTTGCGGGCCGTGAGCGTAATAAAGACGTTGTTCGCATCGTTGGGCAGCGCGCTGACCAGCGATCGCGCGCGGGCCACTCCGGCGCGGATCAAGACGTCATCGTCCGTGGCGTCGCCATTGATATGGAGATAGCCCCGCTCATGCGCCTCCTGGCTTCGCGCGGCGTCCTGTTCGACCACCAGGAACTCCCGCCCTTGCCGGCAGAGATTCTCGGCCAGAATGCGGCCGATGCGGCCGAAACCGACCACGATGGTATGTCCGTTCAGTCGATTGATATCGCGTGTCATACGGCTCCTGCCCAGGATCTCCTCGAGTTCACCCGCCAAGAGGAGCTGCAGCAGCCCTCCAAACGTATAGGCGGCGGCGGTCAGCCCAAAAACGATCACGCCGATCGTCAACAGCTGCACGGATGGAGGCATCGACGACCGCTCGCCGAACCCCACGCTGGCAATGGTGATGACCACCATCCAGGCGGCTTCGATCCAGGGGTAGCCCAGCAGTCGATACCCCAAGATCGAGAGCGCCACGATGATCGTTAGCACGATCAGGCCGCGATGCACGCGTTGAAGCGGGGTGGTCATGATACGAGACGAATCGGCAGAGCATGGCCCGCCACTCATGGATGAAGCGCCCAGCTGGCGGGCGCGATGGGCGAAACGTAGTCAGCCGGCTTGACCGACAGAATGCTGGCCTCGCACTGGTCCAGGACCTTCTCGGCCGTGTTGCCCAGGAACAGGCCCTTCACCCCGCTGCGCCCCACCGTCCCCATCGCGACCAGGTTGGCGTGCAGGTGCTGAGCCAGGCGTCCGATTTCCTTCCAGGGTGTTCCCCAGGTCAGGTGGGGATGAATCCGGACGGCAGTGCGTTGCTTGATGGCCGCGAGCTCCCGATCCAGCCGCGCGCGCGCCTCGTCGCAGATCATGGCCCGCAACGAGCTTCCCTCGGCAGGGACACGCTCCGCCAGATCCCTTGGAAGGTCGCTGGAATCCACTACGTGGAGCAGATGCAGATCCGCCGACGCCAGAGAAGCGATCCAGACGGCCTGTTCCACGGCGCGGTTGCTTGGAGCCGAGAAGTCCGTTGCCGCCAGCACGATATTGGGCGGTTCGATTCGCTCATCCTTGGCGATCCACACAGTGCACGGGCACTTGCGAATCAACCGCCGCGCCGTGCTTCCCACCAGGAGCTGTTGCCAGTCGGTCGCGCCGCTGGTGCCGGCCAGCACTAAGTCGTGGCCTTCCTGCAACACTGCATGAGTCAGCTCGACGTAAGGCTCGCCCAGCAGCGTTTCGACCCGAACTTGAATCTCGGGTGCATTCAACCCATCGGCCAGCCGTTTCAATCGCGCGTCTGACTCGCGGCGAACTTCGCACTCAAAATCCTGCCCTTCTCCGTACAGCAAATCCAGCTTCGCCCGATACGACGCGGCATGAACCACCTTGCGCAGATCAGGAAGCGCATGCGCCAGAGTGATGGAAGCACCGCTCTTTCGTCCCAGCCATACGGCTTGCGTCAGCGCCGCCCGCGCATGGGGCGAGAAGTCGGTGGCGACCAGGATCCGCTTGAAACCTTGGAAGGGAGCGGCTTCGTGCTCCGCTGCGCTGTGCATGTTCATCGTCATGATGGGCCTCTTCCGCGAAAATGCTCCGAGCTCGCGGCTGAAAGCGAGCCCTTGTGCCACGTCTCACGACAGTGCAGGACGCATGCCAATCGAAAAACTGCCCTCATCGGCCGAAACGGGGCTCTGGATTGTTGGGGCGTGTGCGAATGGGCGCACCATGCACACGCGACGTGGCATTTGGGCCCCCCCACGAGACCCTGACCCCGCAAAAACACCCGCTTCTCGAATCCCTTGCCACTGGTACACGGCTTGCACCTCTTGGGTTCGTGGTGAGATTTACGCGTTGTCCGTGATGGAAGTGGCCTCGAAACGCGCCCCGCCAACGTCGAGGGGGGCGGGCTTGGTGACCCAGCGCGATCTGCGAGGGACCGCGGAGATAGCGGAGCGGAAGCTATCAGCCGCAGCGGTGGGCCTCGCTGCGCTCGGCACACCCTACGAACTATGCGAGTTCGTTCCGATGGCGCGCATTCGTTTCCACCCGCGACTCGCGTCGCCAAAGAACAGAACTCGCCAGCAATCAGGCTGAGGACCCAACTGCTGGCGAGTTCGTATGTCTGCGCTTCTGACTAAGTGGGGGTAGGATGGCCGGGCCCGGGATGCCCGGCCTTCCGATGCAGTCGACTCATTCGACTGCCCCAGTATCGTAACCACCGCAGCAAGCCGTTGCCGCGACGGGTAAATCAGTGGACCTCGCCAGCCTGAGGCTCCTTCCTCGGGCCGTCACCAGCGGCTAAGAAACTTAGCCGCTTGTTTCAGAACTCTAGACGAGTTCCTTGCGCGATCCAATCAGCGTGCGAAGTCGTTCGGCCAGCAAGGCCACGTCGAACGGCTTCTTGAACGTCTCGTTGATCGCCGAGCGATCGAAGTTCGTCGAACCGTCGTCGTCCGGCAGCAGAGCCACCAGAATTACGTCGTGGAACTCACTGTTGCGACGCAGATTCTGGCAAATCTGCAGGGCTTCAATGTGTCCGATCGAGTAATCAACGATGATTGCGTCGGGATGGAAGCTCTCGGCTTGAATGCCGGCCTCGAACCCGCTGGCGGCGTTGGCGAACCGGAAGCTCCGGTTTTCGGGCAACACGCGCTTCAGGTTCTCGAGCAGGACCTGGTCCTGACCGACGACCAGCACCTTGGCCATAGCTTCGTCTTCAAGCTCACCCAGGGGCATACCATGCTCCTTGAGGAACTTGATCAAATACTCGCGAGGAATACGGCGGTCTTGGGAACCGGGGATCCGGTAACCCTTCAGCCGGCCGGAGTCGAACCACTTGCTCACGGTGCGCGGGGCGACTTTACAGATCTTTGCGACCTGTCCCGTTGTTAAAACCTTCATCACAGGCTCTCCCGTTAACTGTCTCGTTGGGCTGGAATCCCTCCGCGTCGCGACTGGGTACTCGCTTGGCAGAGGTAGGGTGCCCCTGTTCGCTTCAGCAATCCCCTTGGGATGGTCCGTCAACCAAGGCTGGGTCTTGGACTGCTTCCGCTAAAACATCTGGGTGGGGCTTTGGTGGTATCAGCTTCTCCGTGGCGGTGGCTCAGCTCCGTCTTTGCCGTGCCTGTGGATTCTCATCGGCTAGCGGGTTGCCCGACACACAGCGAAAAAACACAGTTTGGGGAATTTGGGGGTTTACCCTGTCATCCCGACTGCACACTGCGTGCCGGCTAACCCAAGTGGGCAAACCGACTCGTTGGGCAAAGGAGAGAAAATAGGCGGGCGATTTGCTCGCGGGACGTTGATGCGTCCAGCGCGCAAACCGTCAAGGCGTGGCCTTCTCGCAGGAGAGGTTCTGGGAGCGCCGGCTCTTGCCGGTGCGGCCGCTCTCGACAGTCCAATCAGCCCGGACTTGTGGTCCGAAGCATCTGTCGAGCATTGCGCGGCGTCGCGCCCCTAACTTCCCCTGCGATCCTTCTTATCCCCCCTTAAGACCCGAACGGCTTGCCAAGCACACCTCGCCCAAAGCGGACGAAACTCGTTTGGCCGCGCGGCTCTTCCCACTGTTTATTTCGAGTGCTACTGGGGTACGACTTTAAGGAGTTTCAACAGTCGTGCCTTGCACCCGGCTTGGGGCGCGCCTGACTATGAGGCCGGTATCTCTTCCGACAACAAGTCAGGCGAACCTTAACAGTCGTATCGTCTGCCCGACTCGTATGGGTTGAGCGGAAGTCAGGGGGGAAATGTGCAGATTTCGCGGGTAGAAGGGGCGATGCAAGACTGATCTGGGCAGTTTATTCCGATTTTGACGAAAGTCCGGCCAGACTGAGTCGTTTCGGCGGAGTGGAGGGGTACGAAGTAATACGAAATACGATGGGAACCACAGAGGCACAGAGACACAGAGGAAGAAGACAAAAAAAGTAAGAGAGCGCAGGCGGAGCGGATATACCGTTCTTCTTTCTTCTCTGTGGCTCTGTGCCTCTGTGGTTGAACTTGTTCTGCCCTAGTAGAAATCGCCCATTTTTCTTGAATCGCACGGGCCATTACTTCACACCGACTCCTCATTGGTCGAACTAGAATGAAAGATGCGCCGGCTCATTCGCCGGGCGCCAGGCAGAGTAGCGAGCCTTTGAGGTTGTTATGGCCGAGCCCGATCGCACACCCAGTTCCAAGCAACGGGATGCGACCGTGCGCGAAGAGTTGCCGGCCTCGTTTCCCACAACGGCCCCTGCAACGCCTGAGCCCGCCGGTCGCGATGACCGGGGAGACGTGACGATTCGCGAGGCCGAGATCCCGCGGTATAAGGTCAAGGAACGCGGACCGACCCCCGAGCCTCAAAGCGCGAAGGACTTGATCTCCCTTCTCTCGGTCAGCGGGTTGCGAACCCCGGCCGAGGTGAGCGCCCTGATTGCCAGCCTCTCGCCCGAAGACTTCAAGATGTCGGTCGATCTGCTGGCAGGGGCCCTGGTCGACCGCAAGCAACTGACCGACTACCAGGTGCGCAAGCTGCTAAGTGGCGAAGGGCATCGGCTGGTCTTTCAAGACTTCGCCATCGAGACCACGCTGGGCGAAGGGGGGATCGCCAAGGTCTATCTCGCCCGGTCGCGGAAGACGGGGCAGATGGTGGCCCTGAAGGTCGTGCCGCCGAATGACCCGCGGTTTGACCGCGAGGTGCGGGCCGTTGCCAAGTTATCGCATCCCAACGTGGTAGCAGTGATTGACCGGGGGGCCGGTGCGGCCGGCGACTTTCTGGCGATGGAATGGGTGGAAGGCCCCGACCTGGCCAAGTACGTGGAAGGCAAGGGGGGCAAGCTGTCCATCGCCGAGGGCCTGGATCTGCTGCTGCAAGCCGCCCGGGGAGTGGCCCATCTGCACGAGCACCGCATCATCCACCGCGACCTGAAGCCGCAGAACTTTGTGCGGGCGCCCGATGGGACCTTGAAGCTGATCGATCTGGGACTGGCGCGGTTCGACAACCGCCCTTCGTCCTTCTCGGGCGGCGAGAACCTGACGGCCGAGGGCTCGATGCTGGGAACCCCCAGCTACATGGCCCCCGAGCAGATCAAGAACGCCAGCACAGCCGACTATCGCTCGGACATCTACAGCCTGGGGTGCATGCTGCACTATCTGGTGACGGGCGATCGCCCCTTCGCCCGCTTCAATCCGATGGAGACGATCGAGATGCAGTTGATGGAGGCCCCTCCGAAACTGCGGAGCCTTCGCTCGGACACGCCGGCCGGAGTGGATGCCCTGTTCGCCCGCATGATGTCGAAAGACCCGAAGGGGCGTCCGCAGACGATGGACGAAGTGATCGCGGCCCTGGAGGAGCTGTTGAAGGCCGCGCCGAGTGCGTCGGCCGGGCCAGCCACGTCTTTAAGCAGCGGTGGGGCGATGGCGCCGCTGTTGATCTTCGCGATGGGAGTGGCCGTGTTGGCTGGAGCGGTGATCTGGTATTTCACGCGCTAGCGTAGTGTCTCACGCTGATGAGGCTTTATCGGTCGGCAGTGGTTTTAGTGAGCGGCAAGGCCCTGGCCGCCGGTGCAATGGCGTTGTCACAGGGGCGGCGGCTTGCTCCGTGCCGCTCATAGGTTAACGCTTGGGGTGTGCGACGAAGAAGTCCCAGATCTTGTGGTTCACGTCGACCTTGTGCGCCCAGAAATGGTTGTGGCCAGGGACCTCGACGTACTCCACCTTGTGCCCCCACTTGAGATACAGGTCGCGCTGCTTGCGGCCTTCGTCGATGTTCACAATCGAGTCGTCAACGCCATGGACCACCAGCACCGGGTACTTGTGCTTCCCTTCGGGCGGTTTCGCCGCAACAAAGCCGATGCCGCCCGAGTGAGTCGCGATCGCCGCAATGATCTCGGTCCGCTGCGAGGCGATCAGGTTGCTGAAGTAAGCGCCGTTTGACATGCCCGTGAGATAGACCCGGTTCAGGTCGACGTTGTACTCGGCAGTCAGCCTGGCATACAGGGCGTCGAAGAAAGCGATGTCGTCCTTGGCCAGCGCTGGGATGATTGACCAGTGGCGATTCAGCCCGTTGGGGAAGACCAGGATAAAGCCCTTCTCCTCGGCCAGCTTGTCGAGCTGCGAGTACATCGGCATCAGGTTCTTGCTGTCGAACAGCCCATGAAAGGCAAAGACCAGCGGGGTCGGCTTCGTAAGGTCGACCGACTTGGGAACGATCAGGCGGTATTCCCGCTTCTTGTCCCCGACTTCGAGCTTACCCTCGGCGAAGACACCTTGCCCGCCCCCTTGGCCCCCTGAGGGGCGCGGCTTGACCTCGGACTGGGGTTCGTCGGCCTTGGTTTCGATGCCGGGGACCTCGGCCGCGGCTGCCTGCTGCGGAGCGACCGCCGCCCAGGTGCTGCGCAGGAAGGATTTCGCCCGACCTCCGGCGGAAGCCAGGGCCAATATCACCAGCAGCAGAACCGGCCAGCGGACCTGGGTGCGTTGATGCATTTGCATAGTGGACCCGGAATGCGATCGTGGACCTGAAGCGCCCCCCATGCTATTACCCTAGCGTTTTGCTGGCGGTTTCGCCAAGTCTGTGGAGTGTAAAGTAGCAGGCACACTCCGTGTGCCTCTGCCCGAACTCTCCAACGGTCAGCGACAGAAACTGAGCGGCACGGCGCTAGCCGCCGGTGGCCCCAGGTTTCGCTCTCCCAATCGCTTGCGAGTTGAAAGTTCTAGCCCGCCGCCGATGAGAACCGTGTACTACCGGCGGCTAGCGCCTTGCCGCTCAGGGAGAAGGCGGACGGCACACGGAGTGTGCCTGCTACTTTACGCTGCTGCCGCTCGCTTGCGCGCCGGATCGGCACTAAAATCGTTCGATCTTCCTCTCCTAATCACCCGTGTTCGGAACGTCCCATGCATCTTGCGTCTCGCCTGGCCTGTGCCGGTTCCTTTCTGGCGGTCCTTTTTAGCGGCGGCCTGAAGGCAGCCGATGAGTTCCCCGCACTCAAGAATACGGAGAAGGCCAAGACTTCTCCGATGGCTCCAGACGAAGTGGTGAAGACGGCCAAGCTGCCGCCGGGTTTTGAGCTGACGGTCTTCGCCGCCGAGCCCGACGTGCAGAACCCGATCGCCATCACCACCGACGAGCGCGGCCGGCTATGGGTGGCCGAGAACTACAGTTGGGCGGGCGGAGGGGCGGGCGGTTTCGACGGCAAGCAGCGCGACCGGATCGTGGTGCTGGAAGATACCGACAGCGACGGCAAGAGCGACAAACGGACGGTCTTCTGGGACAGTGCCCGCAAGCTGACCAGCATCGAGGTCGGCTTCGGCGGAGTGTGGGCCATCTGCTTGCCGAACCTGTTGTTCATTCCCGACGCCAACCGCGACGACGTGCCCGATGGCCCGCCGGTGGTGATGCTCGACGGCTTCGACGAAGGAGTCGTGGGACACACGCCGGCCAACGGTTTGAAGTGGGGGGCCGATGGCTGGCTCTACGCGCGGCACGGCATTCAGGCCACTAGCCGCATCGGCAAGCCGGGGTCGGGCGAGTCGCAGCGGGTGAAGATCAACACCGGCGTCTGGCGCTACCATCCGACCAAGGGGCTGGTCGAGGCCACCATGCACGGCATGACCAACTCGTGGGGCTTCGACTTCGACCGCTACGGCGAGATGTTCGTCATCAACACGGTCATTGGGCATCTGTGGCACATGGTCCCCGGCTCGCACGTGCGGCGGATGTACGGGGTCGATATGAATCCGCACACCTATCAGCTCATCGAGCAGACGGCCGGCCATGTGCATTGGGACACCGGTGAGTCGTGGGGCGATGTCCGCAAAGGGGTGAGCGACAAGACCAGCGCAGCCGGCGGCGGACACGCCCACATCGGGCTGATGATCTACCAGGGAGACAACTGGCCCGAGGAGTATCGCAACCGGGTCTACACGCTCAACATGCACGGCTCGCGGATCAACTGCGACATCCTGGAGCGGCAAGGGGCGGGCTACACCGCCAAGCGCGGGCCGGACATGTGCTTCATGGCCGACCCCTGGTTTCGCGGCATGGACCTGATCACCGGCCCCGACGGCGGCGTCTTTATCGCCGACTGGAGCGACACCGGCGAGTGTCACGACCACGACGGGGTCCATCGGACCAGCGGCCGCATCTACAAGCTGACGCACGGCAAGCCCGAGAAGCTGGAGCCGTTCGATCTTTCGAAGATGAAGGGCTACGAGCTGGTGCAGATGCAGATGCATCCGAATGTGTGGTGGGCTCGCCAGGCCCGGCGAATCCTGCAGGAACGGGTGGTCAAGAATCCCAAGCAGCGCGAGCTGGTCGAAGTCCGCAACGACTTGATGCGGGCGTTGTCGGAGAAGGTCGACATCAGCTGGCGGCACCGGCTGTTCGAGACGCTGTTTGTCATGAACGGCGTGAACGACGAGTTCTGGATCGACAAGCTGAGCGCGCCGGAGGAGCACGAGCGGACCTCGGCCTTGCGGTTCCTGATCGAGGGGCTGCCGCTGGATGCCAGCGATCCGCCGGCGCACACGCTCGAGGCTCTGCTGCACACCGCCAAGACCGATCCCTCGGGCCTGGTGCAGCTCTACCTGGCTTCCGGCTTGCAGAAGCTGCCGCTGGCTCGTCGTTGGGCGCTTGCCGATGAGTTGGCGCTGAAGAAGGAGTTCGCCTACGATCGGATGTACCCCTTGATGCTTTGGTACGGCATCGAGCCGGCCGTGCCGCGCGATCCGGCCAAGGCGTTGGAACTGGCCAAAAAGTCGCAGGTGCCGCTCTTGACCGAGAACATCGCCCGGCGGCTGACGCTGGAGATCGAGCGCGATCCGGCTACCGTCGACAAGCTGCTGGAGGTCGCGCTGGACGGCAGCGCCGCCCAGGCACCGTCGATCATCACCGGCATGGCAATGGCCCTGAATGGCTGGCACAAAGCAACTCCGCCGGCCAAGTGGTCTCAAGCGGCCGAGAAGTTTGCGGCGGCGGACTCTGCCGATCTCAAGCGGCATGTGCAGAGCTTGAATGTCGTCTTTGGGGATGGGCGAGCGCTCGATGAGCTGCGGAAGCTCGTGGCCGATCGGAATGCGGAGCCCGAGTCACGGCGGCAATCGTTGCGGGCGCTCTTGGTCGGCAAACCCGACGACTACGCCCCGAAGCTGTTCGAACTGCTCGGCGATCGCGCCATCGCGCTCGACGCGCTCCGCGGGCTGGCCCAGTACGACCATGCCGACACCGCGAAACAGATCCTGGGCAAGGCCGGCAGCTATGGCCCGGCCGAGCGGGCCGAGATGGTCAACACGCTGGCCTCGCGGCCGGCCTATGCCAAGTCGCTGATGACCGCGCTGCGCGAGAAGAAGATCGCGACGGGCGAAGTTTCGGCCTTTCATGCCCGGCAGATTCGCTCCTTCGAGGACGAGGCCCTGACCAAGGACCTGACCGAACTGTGGGGGGACGTGCGGGTGAGCGCCGCCGAGAAAAAGGCCTTGATCGAGCGCTACAAAGAGAAGCTCACTGCCGAGAGCCTGGCCAAGGCCAACCTCAGTGCCGGGCGCGGGACGTTCCAAAAGACCTGCGCCAACTGCCACGTGCTGTACGGCGTGGGGCGCAAGCTGGGTCCCGACCTGACCGGCTCGAACCGCAAGAACATCGACTACCTGATGGAGAACATCGTCGATCCCAGCGCCAGCGTGGGGGCCGATTTCCGCGCCATGGTGGTGGAGCTGAAGAGCGGCCGCATTCTGACCGGCGTGGTGAGCGAGCAGAACGAGCGGACGTTGATTCTGCAGACCGCGCAGGAGCCGGTGACCATCGATCGGCAGGAGATCGAGGAATCGAACGTGACGCCGCTTTCGATCATGCCCGACGCGCTGCTGCAGAACCTGAGCGAAGAGCAGATCCGCGATCTGATCGGCTATCTGATGTCGGTCGACCAGGTAGCGCTGCCGAAATAGCTTCGGGAGTTGAGCGGCAAGGCGCTAGCAGGGTGCTGAAAAACTCCGTTTGCAAGGCGATTTTATCGCGCTAAACTACTCGCATCCCATTCTGGAGGCGACCATGCGCGGCCAAGCCGATCGACAACTCCCGCTTTTTCATACCTTTGA
>Ga0335397_10000176_pt1 | contig 73101 bp, 60 predicted proteins | sample MAT04_FD_205740 | JGI IMG/M metagenome (GOLD analysis project Ga0335397, IMG submission 205740) | Freshwater microbial communities from Lake Fryxell liftoff mats and glacier meltwater in Antarctica - MAT-04 (spades assembly) (version 2) ...
TTTTGTTGCCACATGTGGCGAGCGCAACGCATGAAACGCGACAGGCAATGGCTGATCTCTGTGTCGAAAATCTCGTGCTGCATTTCGCGGGCAAGCCGGTGAAAACGCTGGTTCCGGAACTGGCGGGTAAGGTTACCCCATAGTCAGCTGCTCGGTTTTTTCGGGCAACGCAGCTAAATATATGCAGCGACAGCTTTTCGCTGAAAGCACGCCTGATTAGGGGCTAGCTGCGAATTTTGGTCAAAGTCGATCCAGCTCATCAATCCACCTTTGGTGGCCATATTTTGCGCACGCGCTGGACAACAGGAGCAAAGGCGGCGCGTGTCCCGTTGATGCGACGCCGTCTTTGAGTTTCAGCGACGCCGCTATGCTTTACGTCAAATGACCGAAACTGAACAGGATATTGAACGCGAGAGCGACGCCGCGCTTGCTGCACGTTGCAATCGGGGCGACGGTTCGGCGTGGGAGCTTCTGGTCGGGCGCTATCAAAGACTCGTTTATGCCATCGTCCGCCGGATGGGGCTGGACGAACACATGGCGGCTGACGTCTTCCAGACCGTTTTTATGCGGCTGCTGGAGCACTTGCCTCGACTCACCCAGCAGGACAGACTGCAGGCGTGGATTGTGACCACGGCCAAGCGCGAAGCGCTACTGCAGCGTTCACGCGGCCCGCGCACCGTCTCGATGACACGCGACGATGACGCTGATGCCGTCGCTGCCGAATGGGACGTTGCGGACGATGCGCTGCTTCCGGAGGACGCGCTTGAAGCGCTGCAATCGCAAAATCAGGTGCGCCAGGGGCTTGATCGCCTCGATGCGCGATGCCGCGACCTGCTCACGATGCTCTATGGCGACTCCGATGAGCCCGTCGCCTACGACGACATCGCGGCACGGCTCGACATGCCGGTCGGCAGCATTGGCCCCACACGCGCGCGCTGTCTCGGCAAACTGCGCAAGCTGGTGGAGTGAGTTCATTGAGTTCACAATGCAATCTTCAATCCGGAATGTATTTTGTCGCAGGCCAACGACTCTGTACCGCAGGCACCCCAACCTCTCGATAAGACCATGAAGCCGATTGAATCCCTGAGCGATGATGAACTGGCAGCCCTCGTTAATGGTGCTGCCGCTCTGCCCGATGCGCCCCCAGCGCTGGTCAAGTCCGCGCTTGGTCTCTGGCAAGCCGCGCAGCCTGCGGTCGCATCTAAGACCGCAGCCCCCGGATTGCTCAACAAAATCCGTGCGGTTTTGACCTTCGACAGCTGGACGGCCTCCCCTGCCGCTCTCGGGCTGCGGTCGATGCCGTCGCAAACGCGGCACCTGCTGTTCAGCGCGCACGGTCGTGACATTGATCTGCGTATCGTCTCGTCCGCCGAAAGTTATGTTCTGGCTGGGCAAATCCTCGGTCCCGACGAACCCGGTTGTGTGGAACTGGCGATTGATACCGCGAGCGAGTACGCGGCGCGATCAATGCTTACAACCCCACTCGACGAACTCGGCGCCTTCCGCCTCGACAACATCCGCGCCGGCACTTACTGGATGACTCTGAAGTTCGCAGGCGACGCTGTCGAGCTGCCACAGATTGATGTGGGTGAGCGCACGTTTTAGACGCCATGGACGCCTGGGCGCGACGTCGCCCGTCATGCCACTCTTCATCAGCTAGCCAGCGACAGTGCGGCTTTTGTCAGGCACTCGCAGTTACGCACCGTTCATCACGAAGTGAACACGCTTGTGCCAATCCAGGGAAGCTAAACATCGTTTGAGTTAACCTGACGCAGTTATGTTGATAGGCTCAAGCCTCGCAAACCGCACATGTCAGGGCTGGAAATTCATGCCGAGTGGGCCAAAACATTGGCCACAGAACTCATAGATGGCGACGCCTCTCTGCCGGAAGGGCTGACCGGCGACACGCGACTCGCGCTGGCCTGGGCGCTGAAAGATATTGCGATAGCGGCGTGGAGCGCGGCACCGGCGAATGTTCCCAAAGCTGCGGAATGGCTCATGTCTATAGGACGTCAAAGTCGAGATATCGGTGCTCCGTCTACCGCCGCCGAAATTCTTGCGATTACCGACTGGGTCGCGGGTATTGCCTGCCTGACGCGCGGCCAGATGAGCGAAGCGATCATTCATCTGGACTCGGGCACGCGACGTTTTCGCGAACGGGCACAGGACGCCCACGCCGCCCACGCGCAAGTCCCGAAAATCATGGCATTGAGCGTGCTGGGTCAGCATGCAGAAGCAGCCGCTTGCGGAGAGTCGACTCAACGCGAGCTGACGAGCCTCGGCGAGTTGCTGGCAGCCGGAAAAGTAAGCCTAAACCTGGGCAATCTTCACTATCAGCTTAACGACTTTGCAAAAAGTCTGACTCAATACCAGCAGGCCGCAGAACTATTCGGAAAGGCCGAGTACTCCCAATGGACCGGCATGAGCCAACTCGGCATCGCCAACACGCTGGAAGTACTTGGAAATTTTGATGCAGCGCTGAAGGTCTACGCTGACATCGATCGTCAAACTGAACGACATCGCTTTGATGTTTTGCGGGCGATGGTGCATGAGTCCCGTGCGCTGCTGCATCTTGCACGCGGCCAGTACCACGCCGCGCTGGCAGGGCTCGAAAATGCACGGCAACGATATGAAGCGCTGGACATGCAACAGCAGCTCGCAACCGCCGAGAAGCAGTTTGCCGACGTCTATCTCGTGCTGCGGTTGCTCCCGGAGGCGCTGAATCTTTACGCCACTGCGTCGACACGTTTTGAACGTTTGCAAATGCCCGTCGAACGTGCGTGGGCGCTGGCGCAACAGGGACGCACGCTTGCAGCGCTGATGCGACCAGAAGCTGAAGTTACCGAAGCGCTGCAGCTGGCGTCTGCGCTCTTTGCTGCACAAGGCGTGAGCGCTGGTAGTGCATCGGTGCTGCACACCCGAGCAGAGGTGGCGCTCGCGCGCGGCGACACGGAGCAGGCGAAAGAACTGGCTACCGAGGCGGCTGAGATCTTCGCGAAAGCCGGTATGGCGGCGGACACGCTCCAGTCACGGGTCGTCTACGCCTACGCCGTTCTCAGCGAAGGGAATGGCACTGATGCGATTCCGCTTTTTTCGTCAGCACGGCATCACGCGGTCTCGTTGCAATTGATATCGATACAGGTGCGCTGCCTCGTTGGACTGGGTCTTTCAGCAGTGCAACAGAACAGTATGCAAACAGCAAAAGTGCACTTCGAATCCGCCGTTGAATTGTTCGAGCAACAGCGGCGTGACTTGCCGGGCGATGACCTTCGTCACTCGTTTTTGGTGGACCACATGCTGCCATACCAGGCGCTGTTGCGTATCGAGTTTGAACATCAGGCTCCTGAAGCAACCGCGTGCGCTGCGGCTATCCTGATTCAAATCGAGCGTTTCCGCGCGCGTGTTCTGGGCGAACGCATGGGCAACCAGCAACGTGTTGAGGCAGCCAGCGAAAGCGACGCAGCAATCGTCGAAAAGCGCGTTCAGTTGAACTGGCTGCACTTGCGTCTGCAAAAGCTGCTTTACGAAGGCGAGACCAATAACGCGTTACTCGACGAATCTCGCAGGCTGGAGCGCGAACTGCTGGAGCTCTCACGCCGCCGTCGTCTGACGGCACCAGTTGGCGATCAACTGGGCGGAATTGCCTCCTTTGATCCGGGCGCACTGCAAACGGCTTTAAGCGATATTGATGTACTAGTCGAGTACGGTGTACTCGACGATGAGCTTTTCGCCTGCGTGGTCACGCGGAACGAAATTACAGTGCGACGACACATGGCCCGATGGCCTGAAGTGATTGATGCGATACGCGCGTTACGTTTCCAGATAGAGACTCTGCGCAATGGTGCGATTGGCCTGGAGCGTCACGCTGAGCTGCTGACCCGGCGCTCGCGGGCGGCTTCGCGAAAGCTGCATGATCTGCTGTGGCTGCCTCTGGCTGAATCATTGACGGGTTTCAGCAAAGTGCTTGTTGTGCCGCATGAACAGTTAGCTTCCGTGCAATTTTCTGCACTGTATGACGGTGAAAAGTATTTGACCGAGAGTTGGGAAATGGCGGTCGCACCTAGCGCAACGGTCGCGCTTTGGGGGCTGTTGCGCCAGCCAGTGCCGCCGCAACACGCTGTGGTACTTGCCGACTCCACACATTTGCTGCACGCCGCAACAGAGGCCCGCAACGTCGCGTCCCTGTTTGAACAGGTCACCGTGCTGACCGGATCTGACGCCAGCAGCGTTGCCTTACGCGGTGCGACCTGGAACGCAGACGTCCTGCATCTTGCCTGTCACGGCCAGTTTCGCCCGGACAATCCCATGTTTTCGGCGTTGCACCTTACGGATGGGCCTTTAACCGTTCAGGATGTCGAGGCGTTGCGCCTTCCTCTCGGTATCGTCGTGCTCAGCGCTTGCGAATCAGGCGTCTCGACAGAGAGCCGAGGCGACGAAGTGATAGGACTGGTGCGCGCATTTCTGATCGCTGGCGCGGCACGCGTTGTCGCAAGCCTCTGGCCCGTGGACGACGCCGTGACGTCGGAATTCATGGCCGCGTTCTATCAGTCTTTGCGTAGCGGCGCGGCTCCGGGTGCGGCGTTGAGAACGGCGCAGCTTGCCGTCATGCGAACGCATCCACACCCCTTTCACTGGGCTGCTTTCACGCTTTACGGGGGCTGGTAGCGCTAAACTAGAAATAGTTCGAATGCGAACCATTTGCGTATCAACACGTATTTTTCGTGTCCCGTCCCGCTCTGTTGGGATGGTTCATCCCACTATTCCGAAAATGACCACAGCGCCTAACGTCACACTACGACGGCTTCACCGCAAGATTCCGGCTGTTGCCGCCATATTCGCGTTGCTAACGCTGACGATGGCGCAATGGGCTGTGGCTGCCGGCTTCAAGCCCGACGAAGTTCTGGTGAAACTGCGTACCCCAGCGGCACTGGGGCCCATCGTCAGCAGTCTGGGCGTCGTGCAGACGATTCAGTTTGGTTCTCGGCCGATCTATCGACTCAAGCTTCCGGCTAACTCCAATGTTGATACGGTTGTCAATCAGCTGATCGGCAACTCTGATGTCCTGCTCGCTGAACCCAACTATACGCACGACACCCCTGAGGCACGCAGGAATTTGCCTTGGGCGGTCGGCACCCCCGGCGCCTACGTCGCCCAATGGGCACCCGCCGCCATGCACCTACCGGAAGCGCACCTGTTCACGAGAGGCGCGGGCGTTCGCGTCGCGGTACTCGACACCGGGGTGGATCTTTCGCACCCTGCGTTGGCAGGAAAACTCTTGCCTGGCTATGACTTTGTTGATGGTGACGCCGATCCGTCGGAAGTGGCGTGCTTACCGGCGACGTGCCCGGTGGTGGGTCTCGGTTATGGTCATGGCACGCATGTCGCCGGGCTGATCGCGTTGGCGGCGCCGCTGGCGAAGATCATCCCGTACCGCGTGCTTGATCCCAACGGCGAAGGCAACGCGTGGGTGTTGGCCGAAGCGTTGCAACGTGCGATTGATCCCGACGGGAATCCGGCGACGGATGACGGCGCGCAGGTGATCAACATGAGTCTGGGCACGGCGACGCGAACCCGGATACTCACCTCCATCGCCAAACTTTTTACCTGTGAACCGCCTGATGAAACGGACCCACTACTGAATTTTTCAGACGCTGGATATGACAACGACAAGGCGCGCTGCGCTAGTTCGACGGCACCGGTGATCGTCGCGGCGGCCGGTAACGACGGCAGCAGTTCGGTCAAGGAATATCCCGCTGCGGAAAGTGTCTACGGTTTGATTTCGGTCGGTGCAAGCAACGACAGCAAGCATCTCGCCACGTTCAGCAACAGCGGGTCGTGGGTGCAGATCGCCGCCCCCGGCGAAGGCATCACCAGTGCAATACCTACGGCAGCATCACACAGCGGCTACGGTACCTGGAGCGGCACATCGATGGCTGCGCCGCTGGTGGCGGGTGCCATAGCTTTGTTGCGCTCGGCACAGCCAGAATTGGTGGCGAGAGACGTGGTTCGCCGCGTGACGCGCATGACGACGCCGCTCATCGGAACCAACATCGAACAGGTGAATGCTGCTGCCATCGTGGAGGTCTGCAAGATGGACATCGACGGCGACGGCGCGGTGCTGTCGACGACCGATGGATTGATCCTGATGCGGGCGATGATGGGCATGAAGGACGCGGCCGTAAGCAGCGCCGCGTCACCCACAGCCGTGCGCAATAACTGGACTGACATTCGTCGGTATCTGGTTGACGTTTGCGGCATGGCTTTGCCCTGATCCGCAGCGTCTGGGAGGCGCTGCCTGGGCCGTGAAATCAGCCGCAGGAACACTGCCGTTACACAATAGCTTTCTTTGGAAACGACGTCTTTGCTGGCGCTGAACGCTCAAAAATCTAGTAGTCAATAACTGGTAATTATTGCGCTTAGCCCCAATTTAAGCGTGCTTGCAGCTTGAAGCTATTGCGTTTTCGCTGATTTGCGACATCCCTTGTAATCTGCGCCGACGAGTTGTTATGGCAATTCACTTCGCGTCGCAACGTGCCGATAAGAGGCTGTGTTTCGCGAGCCTGTCGGTCAAGGCGAGTTTCAACAGGTAGTGGCTCACGCCCTCATCCCCGGCGTTTCGAAGCACTGGCGATTTTCTATTTGGTTAGCTCCCTCGTGGCATCAATGAGTGCGGAGCGCTAAATTGCAGCTTCTATGTATTAAAGCGACCCCTGCCGCCTCTGTTCGCTGACCGGGCAACTTTTTCTGAAACGGAGCACCCCATGAATCTCAAATCCATCGCGAACATACTGATCGGCACCGCAGCCATCGTCCTTACAGGATCGGCCTGCGCCGCACCGCCTGACATTCAGGTGGTGGAGTACTTTCACCAGCGCAGCAACCACTATTTCATGACCGGATCCAGCGACGATAAGCGTCTGCTCGACGCCGCTGCAGCGACAGGCCAGTTTGCGCGTACCGGACGCAGCTTTTCTGCATGGTCGACCACCGCCCCCGGGCGTCCGCCAGAGGCGGTTTCGGTCGCGCGCTTTTTCAGCCCCGCACTTTCGAGCCATGTCTTCACGTCAAACGTGAATGAAATCGCTGCGCTGCGTGCGCTGCCAGCCACCTCTGCAGGCGCGGGCTTTGTCGACGAGGGCATCGCTTTCTTCTCAATGCAGCCTGACGGCAAGCGTTGCGCGACCGGCCTTAAAGCGATCTATCGTGCCTATAACAACCGGCCCGACGGCAATCATAGGTACAGCAACGACGTCAGCGTTCAGGCGGCGATGGTGAGCTCGGGTTTTATCAATGAGGACGTCGCGTTCTGCAGCCACTTCGTGAGCGAAGACGTGAGCGTCGAACAGGCCGCAGGCACACCGCGCTCGGTCGGTGAAGACCAGCACTTGAGCGGCACCGTGTCGGGTTTTGTGAGTATTTCCGATTTCATGATTGGCTCACAGCATGTCAACGCCGCCAACGCTCGCTTCGAGCATGGTGCACCGACAGCGCTTGTCAACGGAATGGCGGTGACAGTTGAAGGGGTAATTGTCAACGGCATTCTGGTTGCGACCGAAGTCTCGCTTCCTGCGTCCACGCCGCTCACGGGTGACGAAATCAGAGGCTTCATCACGGCCATTGGCAGCAACGGATCGCTTTTTGTGAACGGAGGGCCGGTGGACATCAGCCAGGCCATCATCAGCGGCGGGACGCTGGCGCAACTGGTAGTCGGCACCGAGGTGGAATTGCATGGCGCGTTCCTGAATGCAGTATTCGTTGCGACGCTCGTTCACATCAAGGATGCGTCGTCATCAACGCCAAATCCAATGGTGCCCGGAGATACTGAAATGAAGGGCAGCATCAGCAACTTCGTAAGCATCGCGAGCTTCAGCGTCGGCGGACAGATAGTCAATGGACAAAGCGCCGTGTTCGAAGATGGCACGGTAGCGAATCTGGCCAATGGCGCTGTCGTTGAAGTCCATGGGCGCATGATTTCAGGTGTACTCGTGGCTTCGCGAGTGGAATTCAAATCAACCACCGGCACGCCGCCGGTCGCCGCGGACTCTGACATAACCGGAGCGATTAGTGGCTTTGTGAGCGTCAGCAATTTCACGGTTGCAGGGCAACGGGTCAATGCGCAAAGCGCCGTGTTTTCCGATGGCACCGCAGCTAATCTTGCCAACGGCGCTATCGTGGAAGTTCATGGACTCGTTGTGTCGGGAGTCCTCATCGCCTCACGCGTGGAGTTCAAGTCGTCGGTTAATCCGCCTTCAGTCGGTGTTGAGTTCGAATCGACGGGAGCCGTCAGCGGATTCGTAAGCGTTTTGTCCTTCATGCTTTCCGGTACGCGAATTGATGCCTCGACAGCGAGCTTCGAGCGCGGTACGGCTGCGAATCTGGCCAACGGCGTCATCGTCGAAGTGCACGGCATACTCGCCAACGGAATCGTCAAGGCCGACCGCGTGCGGTTCCAACGCTAGTTTGATCGCCCCAGAGACGCTTTAGACGCCGCCACTTTGGCGGCGTTTTACTTTAGCAATTCGGCCTGAGCAGCCTCCAGCACACGATCTCGCTGCTCAACAAAATCAGCGCGGTTGCGCTCAACGGCAAGGTCAGGAATCACGCCACGTCCTTCAATGCGCTCGCCTTTGGCGTTGGTGAATCCGATTTCGCTGAATGCGAGTTCGCCGCCACCCGGTAGCGCGGCGTAGCCTAGGAACGCGAGCAAACAGCCGCAGGAAACTTCACCGACGACGATAGCGCGGCCTGTTGATTGCAGCGCCCCCGCCGTGGCTTCTGAGGCGCTCGCGCTGTCGGCATCCATGAGCACTGCGACCTGGCCAGCATACGCGTCGGGCTTGCCGGGAACGCTCGCTTCCGGGGACGCGATTTTGATAACGCCAAACGCGAGCGTGACGGGTTTTCCGGTGCGCGTTTCGGTGCGCCCGATGACCGTTTTGGTCTTCATGAAACTGCTGACGATCGCCTCTGCCATTGCGCCCGAGCCGCCGCCGTTGCCGCGCAAATCGAGCACCAGTGCGGGCGTGTCTTTCAAGGCTTCTATCGCACTGAGAACGTTACCGCGCAGCGATTCCTGAAATGATGTGAAGCGCACGTAACCGATGCCGGAGGGCAGGACGCGGCTGGTCACGACCGGTCGCGTCGACAGCGTTTTGGGCCGCAACCGCACGTCAAATTCACTGCCATCGACGCGTGCGAACGACAGCCCGAACGCCGCGCTAACCGATTCACGAATCGCCTCATTGGCGACTACGTTCAATCGCCGTAACGGCATGCGCAACGCCGCTTGTGGTGACGAAGTCTTGCGCGCGGTCTGCGCCCAGGTTTGCCACTGCGTTTGCGCATCCTTGCCATCGACACGCACCAGTCGCATCCCGGCGCGCACGCCCGACCAGTGCGCGTCAGACTCAGGATGTACCGACAACACGACCAGCGCGTGATCAATCAACCGGACATTCAGTCCGAGCGATAGCACCTGCTGCTCCTTTCGCCTCGCAACGGCCGTTGGCGATTCCACTCGGGTGTGGACGTCGGCAAGCTCGCCCGCCATCTGATCTAGCTGCGCCCAGAACTCATCGTCGGTCGCAGCAGATAGCGCCAGAGGCTGCCATTTTTCTCGTGCCGCGCGCCAATCGACGCCGTTTAAGTCAGCGCGGTAATAATGGTTGTTAACCGTGGTCCACACCGCCTCAATGGCGGCTTTGCGCACGGCGGGCGACGCGTTGGTACTCTGTTCGATTGACGAAACCGGCACCCGGCGGCCGATGATGTTGTACGGATCAATGCTGGCACAGCCGCTGGCGAACAGCGCCGTTGCGGCAAGCAGGAGCATTGCACTATCGCGGTGAAACCGCTCCCACAGCTTCATCAAAACCATTACCTCAACGCCGCGCGTCATCCTCTTCATCGTAGCGTCGCGTGGTGATGGCGATTTTCGGTGCGTACGACGTGGCCAACGCGCGAATAAACGCTAGCTTTCCGGCGATAACTTCGGACACCGCTTTGACGCCGTCTTCGCTCACCACTTTATCGGCTACGGCCTTCTCGAAGCGCTCCCGCATTGCGGGCGCTACGTTGGCTCGAATGCGCTCCATGGCGAAGGATTCGGCGTCATCAATGCTGGCGAACGACTTTGCAGCGGGCAAGCCGAGCGGCGAGCCCTCGATGATGACTAGTCGATTGGCATCGCTCTCATCCTCATGTTGCTGACGGTGCTGATCTGGCGTTTGTGACAAAGTCTACCTCCGATTCGTCTGTGCCCGCAGCGTCCGGTCGAACGCTCCCCCAATTCATGCAAGTGAGCCCTCGCAGCACTTGCATTTGCGATCTATCATAGCGATATTGCGTGTATGCAGTGCCGTCCTCCTAGTGGCGGTCGCGCTTCACACCACCGGGAGAAATTAAAAATGTCTGATGTCATGAACGTACCTAACCCACCCAGTGACGGGCAACCGAACGAGGGGACGATCCAGATCACGCACATCACCTATGCGCTTTATGCGCTCGGGATGGTGACCGGCATTTTCGCAATCGCCGGGCTGATCGTGGCCTACATCAAGCGCGACGACGCGGCGGGCACCTACCTCGCGTCGCACTATAGCTGGCTGATCCGCACCTTTTGGTGGGGTCTTCTGTGGACCACGATCGGCATCATCTTAGCCATCGTCGCGATTGGATTTGTCGTGCTCGCCGTGGTCTGGATCTGGTGGGTTTACCGCATCATCAAGGGCTGGCTGCGTTTGACTGAGAAGCGCGAAATCGCGTAACCTGCTCCGGCGTGAGATTTCCTAGTACGCCTGGCTCGACTTCAAGGTTTCGTGCTGCGGCGCTTTTGACGGAAGGCCAGACTGTGTCTGATAGACCCAATCCACTGCAGCGTCGAGTGCCTTTTGTCCGGCCTCGGCGTTGCCGTGATTGATCATGCCGACAAACAGCATCTTGCGATCTCCCGGCAGCAGCAGGTAGCCCGCGAGCGCCTTGACGCCCGTCAACGTGCCTGTTTTCAAGTACGCCGTGCCTTCCGCCTGACGATTGACAAATCGCTTGGCCAACGTGCCGTCGATCGCCGCGAGCGGTAATGACGACACAAAATCGCTTGCGAACGGTGCGGTCAGGCCGTACTCCAGAAGCTTCGCCATGCTCTGCGCCGAAATGCGCTCGACGCGCGACAGGCCAGAGCCGTTTTCGACCACCAGATCATTGACCTCAAAGCCACGCGCTTTCGCCCAGTCCTGAATGCTGCGGCCCGCGCGCCTGGTCTGCGCGGGCTTCCTGCTGAGCTCGGCGTCGATGGTTAGCAGGAGCTGTCGCGCCATCACGTTGTTGCTGAATTTGTTGATGTCAGTGACCATCGACGCGAGCGGCGCGGAGGTGTGGGTGTAGAGCACGCGCGCGTTCTTCGGTGTGGTGCCGTCTTTCATGATGCCAGCCCAGCTGCCGCCGGCGTCTCGCCACATGCGCGCGAAAGTGCCAGCCAGCAAACCGTTGTGGTCGAACAGGCTCACATGCCAGTCTTTGTCGGCGCAATCACGCGGGTAGGTGCCGGTGAAACTGGCGGTGGCGCTGTTGCCAAGACTTGCGAACACGGGGGTGACGAGGCTGCGCCAGTCGCCGCAACTGCCGCCGGTCACTCGTAACCGGTTGGTCACCCTGAGTCCGTCAGGTGTCGGACCGTCGGTCGTGACTGTGACCGAATTGTCGGGTTGTGGCGAGAATCTGAAACCGACCGATTTGAAGTTAAAAAGCAGCGCGTCCGGGCCGACGTTGTACGGACGAAGGGACTGTCCGTCAAACTGTGCCGGGTCGTGCACAGCGCCGGCAAAGCGAGAGCGGTCAAGCACGATATCTCCCGAGATTTCTCGAATGCCGCGATCCCGCAGTGACCTGATGGCCGTCTGCAAATGATCCGCAACGAACTTGGGATCCCCGCTGCCACGCACATATAGCGGGCCTCGCAGCACGCCTCCCTCAATGCGCGAGGTCGTCGAAAACGTCGTCACCCACGTGTAATTGGGCGTGAGCACGTCCAGACCGACAAGCGTCGTCACGACCTTCATAGTGGACGCCGGATTCATCGGCACCGCGCCGCGATGCGCGACCAGTGGCGCCACCCCGCCGACCTCGCGCACATAGATGCTGGTGGCGTTGACCGGGACGCCCGCCTCCCGCAGCGCCCCGGTTATGGCGTCGGGAAGCACCGCGTGAACTTGAGCAGAGCAAAACAAAACAGCGACACGGGCCGCAACAACGATGAATCGGTTCATGGCTGATTATCGTTTACCCCAAGCTGCGGCCCCACGCCTTGCCGTGGATCAAAATAATTGTTCTAATGCGTACTAATGACTGCCAGCCTCACTATCCCGACCTACATGCCTACGCTGCGCCAACTGATCCGCTGCACTCAGGCGTTTGAGCGCTTTTCGGGGGCGCATGTCAAAAAAATGGGCTTAACGGAATCGCAGTTTGATGTGATCGCAACGCTGGGTAACACCAGCGGAATGACTTGTAAAGAACTCGGCGAGCGCACGCTGATCACCAAGGGCACCTTGACCGGTGTGCTCGACCGCATGGAGGCGCGCGGGCTTGTCTCGCGCAAAGCCGACGCGGTTGACGCGCGACGCACCCATATTGCGCTGACCCGCAAGGGCACGACCCTGTTCGACGACGCGTTCCCGGCGCATATGCTGCATTTGCAGCGCGCGTTTGATCGCATTCCGGCGGCGGAGCTAGCTAAGCTTCATAACCATCTGAGTGATTTACGCTTGGCGTTTGAAGAGGCTCAAGCATGACAAAACCCGCTACCGACCTGATTTCTGCGCCCGTCTGGGATGCTTTTGTGCGCTGTTTTCACTGGTCGCTAGTGACGTTGTTCGCGATTTCGGTCGCCAGCGGCAAGGTCGGTGGCGAATGGATTGTCTGGCACATGCGAAGCGGCTACGCCATCCTTACGCTGGTCGTTTTTCGCCTGATCTGGGGCTTTGTTGGCGGCGAATATGCTCGTTATGGATCGTTTCTGACTGGGCCGATGCGCGGAATCAAGTTTGCTAAAGGGCTGCTCGGCAAGGCACCCCAGCATGTGATCGGGCATAACCCGGTCGGCGGCTGGATGGTCGTTGTATTGCTTCTATTGCTCGCCACGCAGGCCGGACTTGGTTTGTTCAGCAATGACGAAATCGCGACCACCGGGCCGCTCGCGCGCTACGTGTCAGATGCGACCTCGATCGCGTTCATGAGCCGTCACCGCTGGATTGGCGACGGCCTGCTCATTCTGGTCGGGATCCACATCGCGGCCGTTCTCTTCCATGTGTTCGTGAAAAAAGAAGGCATCGTGCGCGCCATGTTCACAGGCCGCAAAGACCTGCCCCCCGATCTCGCGAACGAAGCACGGAGCGCCCGCAAAGCCTCAGTGCCGCTCGGTTTCCTCGTTCTGTCGGTCGCCATCGCAGCGGTGGTCATCGCAGTGAACTGGTCCGCGTTATTCAAGCCGTAGTTCGTCCTTGTTAGTTTTGTTCCCGTTTTATCCATCGTCTTTTTTTCCCGGAGTGCATATGAAAAATCTCACCAGAATCGCTATTGCGACCGCCGCCATCGCTGTCTCTTCGTCCGCTTTCGCGCAGCCCAAGCCCGAGGCGTACGTCAAACATCGCCAATCCGCGTTCGCGCTGATGGGGTGGTACTTCGGCCCCATGGCTGCTGTCGCCAAAGGCGAAAAGCCGTTCAACAAAGACGAGCTGGTCAAAGCGACAGCACTAGTCGCCACTATGGCCAAGCTGCCGTATGACAGCTTTCCTGTCGGCACCGAGACCGTCGGCAATACGCAAGCCCTCCCGGCAGTCTGGAGCAACAACGCCAAGTTCAAAGAGCTTGCCGCCAAGCTCAGCACCGAAACCGATACGCTCGCCAAACTGGCGGCCGCCGGTGACGAAGCCGGCTTCAAGAAGCAATTCGGCGTCGTTGGTGGCACCTGCAAAGCCTGCCACGACGACTTCAGAAAGAAGTAATCGGATCACGTAGCTCATTACGGGCTACGCAAGCTGAAACTCCCGGGTCTGCGGATGTTGTCGTTTTTGGGTTGAGTTTGCCGCAACGGCCACACACAGCTTATTGATGAAAGCGTGACTGCATTAGGGCTTGGCGCAATATTTGCTATATCTCGACAATAGCACTTTTGCTCCATCAGCCCTTATGCAAGTGGCGTTTCAGGAAAAAGCTGCCGGTACTATTTCCCAAGCAAAACCTTTTTCAGCCAAAGCGCACGATCTTTTCGGGCCTCTTCGTTCAAAAGCTCATCCGAGTCAAACATTTGCCGCGCTTTTGGCGGCAACGCGGCGCGATACAGGTCCACCTGCTCCAGCGTTTGCACCCATTGGTCGCCGCTGGCAAACTGAAAATACACCTTGGCGGGCGATGCGTACTGAATCCATTTTTCTGGATCGAGCGGCTCGATGGCCGCGAGATAGGTGATCCATTCGGTTTTGTTGAAGGCGTCGCGGAAGCGTTTGGCTTTCGGTTGATCGGTGACCTGCAGCCAGCCGCTGGGCTTACCCGGCGGGCTCATGAGCAGCAGAGCATCTACACGCGGGTCGATTGCCGCGAGCAGCGTGCCCGCCCATGCGCCGTAGCGCTGACCGACCACGGCCACTTTTTCAATATTGAATTCCGGTCGGCTTGCCGCCCAGTCGAGCGTGCGGCGCGAATCGACGACGGCGGCAACGATGCTGTCGGCGTCTCCCGCCGTGCTGTTGCCGCGCGCGAAGTACGGCTGCTTGAACGGCAACTCAACCAGAATAGAGGCGATGCCGCTGGCGGCCAGCGCTTCCGCCTCCTGCACAAACATGGCGCGCTTCACCTCCTGCCCCTCCCGGTGCAGCCAGAGCACGGTCGGGTGCGTGCCTTTCTTGAGTGGCGCGATGACCGTTAGTTCGACCTCGTCGCTCAGCGCGTCGTTGTTGCGCGAAAGCTTCCATTCGGTCACGTCGCAGCACTTCGTCTTGCGTACCACGCCACCGGCGATTGCGGGAACGGTTGTGGCCTTGGTGTAGTCGAAAAATTGAGCCAGCTCCGGCGGTGCTTTTTGAGCATAAGCGCCGTTTGCGAGTGCGATAAAAACTAAACTGGGCGCTATTACGTTTAACCAGTGTCGACGCATGAAAGGTTTCTCCTTGATTGAACGACACATCTGCAACACCGTCAGGAATTCGTTATGTTGATTCGCCGTCCCTCCGACATTTTGCCCTCCGAGATCAATTCGGAGACCGAGTTCAACGCGCGCCGCGACTGGCTCAAGCAGGCTGCGGGTCTCGGGCTGATTGCGGGGTTGCCCGCGCTCGCGGCGCATGACGCGCAGGCGCAGGGCGCGAAGCTCATGGGCGTGAAGCCGAACCCGACCTACGCCATGCCGACGGGTGAAAAGCTCAATAAATTTGATGAACTGAAGAACTATTGCAATTTCTACGAATTCGGCACCGACAAGACCGATCCGCCGGTCATGGCCAAATCGCTGAAGACGCGTCCGTGGACGGTCGCGGTTGAAGGCGAAGTGCTGAAGCCTCAGGTGTTTGACATTGATACGCTGTACAAGCTCGCGCCGCTGGAAGAGCGAATTTATCGCTTTCGCTGCGTCGAGGCGTGGTCGATGGTGATTCCGTGGGTGGGCTTTCCGCTCTCTGAACTAATCAAGCAGGTGCAGCCGAAAGGCAACGCCAAGTTCGTCGAATTCGTCACCCTCGCCGACAAGGCGCAAATGCCCGGCCTGCGCTCCGGCGTACTCGACTGGCCGTACACCGAGGGCCTGCGCATGGACGAGGCGATGCATCCGCTGACGCTATTGACGCTCGGCGCGTTCGGCGAAATGCTGCCGAACCAGAACGGCGCGCCGGTGCGCATGATCGTGCCGTGGAAATATGGCTTCAAAGGCGGTAAATCGATTGTCAAAATCCGCTTCGTCGAGAAAGAGCCGCGAACCGCCTGGGTCAAGGCGGGGCCGGGCGAATACGGCTTTTATTCCAACGTGAATCCCACCGTCGATCACTCCCGCTGGAGTCAGGCCAGCGAGCGTCGCCTCGGGGAATTTGGCAAGCGCAAAACGCTGATGTACAACGGTTACGGCGATCAGGTTGCGTCGATGTACGCCGGGATGGATTTGAAGAAGTTTTTCTAGCGTCAATGTGATTTCCCGTAGTGGCCTCGCGTTCTCAACGAGCCGCTGACACCCTTCTCTCTATTCATGGCGCTTCATCTCGCAAGCTCAAATCCGGTTCTCGTCGCGCGCACGTGGAAAGCCCCCAGTACGTCCACCGTTCAGCGCGCCAAGTGGGTATTGATCGTCCTCGGCATGCTGCCGCTGATGCGGCTGGTCGTCGGGTTTTTCACCAATCAACTCGGCGCCAATCCCATCGAGCTCATCACGCGCTCGACGGGAACGTGGACTTTAGTCGGGCTCGCTGTGACGCTATCAATCACGCCGTTACGCAAGCTTCTGAACTGGCCATGGCTCGTCCGCCTTCGCCGCACGGCGGGCCTTCTGGCGTTTTTCTACGTCTGCCTGCACTTCACGACCTACATCTGGTTTGACCGCTTTTTTGATGTCGAAGACATCATCAAGGACGTGATCAAGCGACCGTTTATCACCGTAGGTTTCGCAGCGTTTTTGCTGTTCATTCCGCTTGCCGTCACATCGAACAACGCGATCATCAAAAAGCTCGGTGCGAAGCTCTGGCAGCGCATTCATTACCTCGTGTACGTCATCGCCATTCTCGGCGTCGTTCACTACTGGTGGCTGGTGAAAAAGGATCTGACGCAGCCGATTATTTATGCGTGCGTGTTTGCAGTGCTATTCGCGCTGCGCATTATGTGGAAGCTCAAGTCCAGTAAATAGGCCGTGCTCGATGCGCCTTCAGCATCGACCCTAGCTTTCCGGCACGAATCTTTCTAGCATCCACCGTATCAGTCGCCATAAGCGACACAACTTGCGGTCAAATGCTCATGAAGCGCGTTCTCGTTCTCGGTGCCGGCATTCTCGGCGTTCACACGGCGTATTTTTTGCGGCAGCGCGGCTACGAGGTCACAGTTGTGGATCGTCAGCCCGGACCGGCGCTGGAAACGAGCTTCGCCAACGGCAGCCAGATTTCGGTGAGCCAGTCCGACCCGTGGGCGAGCCCGCATGCGCCGTTCAAAATTCTGAAATGGCTCGGCAAGGAAGACGCGCCGCTGCTGTTCCGGCTGCGCATGGATGTGAATCAGTGGCGCTGGGGTCTGCGTTTTCTCTACGAATGTCTGCCCAGCCGCGCCGAGCACAACACCTTGCAGGCGATGCGACTGTCCGAATACAGTCGCCGCACGCTTCAGGCACTGCGCCACGAGACGGGCATCCAGTACGACCACGCCGAAGCGGGCATTATGATGATTCACTCGAATCGACAGAGCTTTGACGATGCGGCAGAAGCGGCGCAATTGCTGATTCGGAACGGTGAGCGGCGCGACGTGCTGACGGTGGCTGAGGCGGTGAAGATTGAGCCCGCGTTGGCGCATACAGCACCGACGCTGGCCGGTGCCATTTATGCGCCGAATGATGAATCGGGCGATGCGTACAAATTTACGATTGCGCTCGCCGAACGCGCAGCGAAGATGGGGGTCGAATTTCGTTACGACACGACAATCAAGCGAATTGAGCGTGCAGGCGACGCGGTGTCGGGGGTCGTCGTCACTTCAAGCGACGGCAAGAGTGAAACTCTGAAGGCAGATGACTACGTCGTCGCGTTGGGTTCATATTCCACCGCGATCCTCGCAGGCGCGGGTGTCGACGCGTTGATCTATCCGGCAAAGGGCTACAGCGCCACGCTGCCCATCGTGAACCAGCCCGGCGCGCCACTTGGCAGCATCACTGACGATGAAATGAAAATCGTGTTCACCACGATCGGAGACCGCCTGCGTATCGCCGGAACAGCCGAGTTAAATGGCTTCGATACAACGCTAAATCCGGTGCGCTGCGAAGCATTGACGCGACGCGCGAAGCATCACTTCCCCGATCTTTGCGATTGGGAATCGGTCTCATACTGGACGGGTTTGCGTCCGGCAACACCGTCCAATCTGCCGATCATCGGGCAATCGAAACTGAAGAATTTGTACCTCAACACGGGGCACGGAACCCTGGGCTGGACCGAAGGGCCGGGCTCCGCCAAAGCACTGGTCGACATCATCGCGGGCAGCAAACCCGAGGTGGACTACGAATTTCTTGGCCAGCCCCGTGCCTAGCCAACTCGTAAAATCGACGCTCCCTCGCCACTGATCGCGCCCAAGTGAATTTACGCCCCCTCCATTTCTCGGCGACTGCTGCCGCAACCGTCGCTTTCGCTGCATCGTCGCTGTTCGCGCTGGCGCAGGCACCTGCGCCTGCTGCGGCATCCGCGTCTTCCGCGCCCGCCATCGTGGAGATCCCTGTTCCCTCCGTCAACGCGTCGGCGTATCTCGTTGTCGAAGCGACCAGCGGCCAGGTGCTCGCCGAAAAAAACACGCGACAAAAGCGTGATCCGGCCTCGCTCACCAAATTGATGACGGCGTACCTCGTGTTCGACGCACTGCACCAGAAGCAGATCAGTCTCGGCCAGCGCCTGCGCGTGCCCGAGCGTGCATGGAAAGCCGAAGGTTCGCGCATGTTCATCGCGCCCGGTGCGCCGGTAACGGCCGAGGACATGATTCGTGGCCTGATTATTCAGTCGGGCAACGACGCAGCGATTGCGCTTGCGATTGCAGTTGCCGGAAACGAGGGCGAATTCGTCACTAAAATGAATCGTCAGGCCAAGAAGCTCGGCATGGATGACACCGAGTTTTTGAATCCGACCGGCCTCACGCAACAGGGCCACCATTCGACCGCGCATGACCTCGCCATACTGTCGCTCGCGCTGATGCGCGACTTTCCGCAGTACACGAAGTTCTACGCCGAGAAATCGTTTACGTTCAACAAGATCACTCAGGAAAATCGCAATCGATTGCTGTTTCTTGACCCTACGGTAGATGGCCTGAAAACTGGCCATACGGATGCGGCGGGCTGGTGTTTGATCACCACGGTCAATCGTTCGCCGCGCAAATTACTGATCGTAGTACTCGGTGCGCCGTCTGAGTCCGCACGCATCAACGATTCGCGCAAATTGATCGATTGGGCATTCACCGCGTTCGAGCCCAAGCGCTTGTACGAAGCCAAGAAGCCGATCCAGCAATTGACTGTCTGGAAGTCCACCGTGGATTCCATTCCCGTCGGTTTCAACGATGATGTCACCGCTGTCACCACAACGGGAAAAGTCTGGGACATCACCAACGAGTTGACCATCGTTGAACCGAAATTCGGCCCCATCGCAGCGGGCGACACCGTAGGTTTGCTCAAAGTCAAACGCGCTGGCAATTTGATTTACGAGCGCAACATCATCGCAATGGAATCTGCGCCCGGTGCCCCCATCTGGAAGCGGATGTGGCACTCCGTGGTCCTCTTCTTTAAAGGGTTGGTGAAATGATTTTTCTGAACGGCGCATGGATGCCAATTGAAGACGCCAAGGTCAGCGTGCTTGACCGTGGCTTTATTTATGGCGATGGCGTTTATGAATACGTTCCGGTAATCAACGGCAAGCCGTATCGGCTTGAGGGGCATCTGGTTCGTCTGAACAATTCGTGTAAAGAAATCGGCCTGACTAATCCGTATTCGAACGCTGAATGGACGAAGCTCGTTCATGACATCGTAGAAAAAAATGGCACGCATGATCAGGGCGTGTACTGGCAAGTCACGCGTGGCGTTGCCAAGCGCGATCATAGCTTTCCGGTTGGCGTCACGCCCACGGTATTCATGATGTCGAATCCGCTGCCGAAGCTCACGCAGGAGCAAATCGACAACGGCGTGCCGTGCTACACCTTCCCGGACACACGCTGGCACCGCTGCCACATCAAGAGCATTTCGCTGCTCGGCAACGTGCTCGCGAAGCAACACGCCAGCGAGCAGGGCGGCGCGGAGGTCGTGATGTTGCGCGATGGATTCCTCACGGAAGCATCGGCATCAAACGTGTTCTGCGTGTTCGGCGACACCATCGTTTCAGCGCCCAAGGACAATCACATTCTGGGCGGCATCACGCTGGACGCGGTGTCCGATCTGGCGAAGAAAGCGGGCATGAAATTGGAGGTCAGGCCGGTGCCAGAGGCGCAAATGTGGGCCGCTGACGAGATGTGGCTCTCATCCTCCAGCAAAGGCGTGCTCGCGATTACCACGCTTGACAACAAACCGATTGGCAATGCCGCGCACAAAGGCAAACCGGGTCCTGTGTTCAAGAAAATGTTTGCTCTGGTTCAAGCGGATTTGTACGGCCATGACTGAACCCATACATCCCGCACAGACTCCCGCCAAGGTCGCGGCGTACAAAGACACGCTGTTCGAGTTCCCGACCGACTATCCGTTGAAAGTCGCGGGCAAAAACACGCCCGGCCTTGAAGCAACGGTGGTCGAAATTGTGAGCCGTCACGTCAAAGATTTTGATCCAACAACGGTGACGGTGCGTGAATCTAGCGGTGGCAAATACCTCGCCGTGTCGGTGAATTTTGTCGCGCAATCCAAAGCGCAACTGGATTCGCTGTATCAGGATTTGACCGATCACATAGACGTTGTCTGGGCGCTTTAGATAGGCCATTCTTCGTGAAAATCCGGTCGTTGGGTCGCGTTGACTATGAAACCGCGTGGGCCGACATGCGCGCCTTCACCGACGCCCGCACGAACGGAACAGAAGACGAACTCTGGATCGTTGAACACCCGCCCGTGTTCACTCAGGGCGTTGCAGGCAAGCCGGAACACCTCCTGCTCAATCCGCTCAATATCCCCGTCGTCAAAACAGATCGAGGCGGGCAAATCACTTATCACGGGCCGGGGCAGGCCATGCTTTATGTGCTGTTTGATCTGAAGCGCGCTGGGTATGGCGTGCGTGAGTTGGTGATGCGGATTGAGAATGCGGTGATCGCGACGCTGGCTTCGTTTGCAATTGCGGCCTACGGCAAGCGTGATGCGCCTGGGGTTTATGTCAAGTTGAAAGAGCCTGAAGAAGCCAAAATTGCCTCACTTGGCCTGAAGATAAGAAATGGTTGCACCTATCACGGCGTCGCGTTCAACGTGGACATGGATTTAACGCCGTTTTCCTTCATCAACCCTTGCGGCTTTGAGGGTTTGCAGGTGACTCATCTACATGAGTTGGGCGTGAAAGCGCCTCTGGACGCGGCTGGAACGGCGTTGGCCCACGAACTCGAACGAAAATTGAATGCGCCCGCTACGTGACAAAATAGGGCGATGGACATCGCTATTTCATCAGCCGTAACCACTGACTCAACGTTGCCGAGTAACGCGCAAGGCGTCAAGCATAAAGGCGAAGGCAAAACCGCTCGCATCCCGATCAAGGTGGTCGCCGCGCCAATGCTGCGCAAGCCGGACTGGATTCGCGTGAAAACGCCCACCGGCGAGGCCGCAGCCCGCTTCGGCGAGATCAAGAAAATCCTGCGCGAACACAATCTGCATTCGGTGTGCGAAGAGGCGAGCTGCCCGAACATCGGCGAATGCTTCGGCAAGGGCACGGCCACCTTCATGATCATGGGTGACATCTGCACTAGGCGCTGTCCGTTTTGCGATGTCGGCCATGGTCGCCCCAATCCGCTCGACATTGACGAGCCGAAAAATCTGGCTAAAACCATCGCCGCGCTGCGCCTGAAATATGTGGTGATTACCAGCGTGGATCGCGACGACTTGCGCGATGGCGGTGCCGGTCATTTCGTCGAATGCATCAAGGAAGTTCGCGCGCAATCGCCACACACTACCGTTGAAGTGCTGGTGCCCGATTTCCGCGGGCGCGTCGACAAGGCGCTGGCCATTCTGGAGGCCGCGCCGCCTGACATCATGAATCACAATATGGAAACCGTGCCCCGCCTTTACAAACAGGCGCGCCCCGGTTCCGACTACGCGCATTCGCTCGCACTGCTGCGCGATTTCAAAGCGAAATTTCCAAATGTTCCCACCAAGAGCGGCCTGATGGTCGGCCTCGGTGAAACTGACGAAGAGATCCTGCAAGTGATGCGCGACATGCGCGAGCACCACATCGACATGCTGACTATCGGGCAATATTTGCAACCGTCGCAGGGCCATTTGCCTGTGCTGCGTTATGTACATCCCGATACGTTCGCCATGTTCGAGCGTGAGGCGCATGCGATGGGCTTCAAGCATGCTGCCGTTGGCGCGATGGTGCGCTCTTCGTATCACGCCGACAAACAGGCCGACGGGGTGGTTACTGCCGTTAGCACGTCGGATACTGGGTCGCCGCTTACTAATTGACCATCGCAGTATTAGCTGATCCGCTTTCGGCTGAAACTGCCGCTGATATTGGGCCAAGCGTTTAAAAACGTCAAAGCCGACTATCGGCGATTTTGACGCATAGCCCCGACGCAGATTGGCTTTAACGAAAAAGCCAAAGAATTTTTGTCGTAAATTGAGCCCCGTAAAAGGCACTGTTGTTCATGCCCACGCGCGCTTTAGTTTGGTTTAAACGTGACTTGCGCAGCGTCGATCATGCGCCGTTGCACGCTGCCGCGCTATGTGACGCCGCAGCGGGCATCTTTGTGATCGAACCAGAATGGCTGGCCAGCCCCGAGTTTGATGCGCAGCATCTGGATTTCACGCTGCAAAGTTTAGCGGTGCTCCGCTCCAGCCTGGCCGCACTTGGCCTGCCGCTGTGGGTGCGCGTTGGCTCGGTGGTGCCAGTATTTGAGGCCCTGCTCCGTGAGTTCGACTTCACTCATTTGCTGAGTCACGAGGAGACCGGTTCTGGCTGGACCTATTCACGCGATATTGCCGTGGCCGAGTGGAGCACGGCGCGCGCCGTTGTGTGGCACGAATCGCCACAAAACGGCGTGGTGCGCCGCCTTAAATCGCGCTTTGGATGGGCCCGCCGATGGGCAACGCGGATGAACGAACCCCTGATCGCTGCACCGTCAGGCTTTCCCGGAGTCGGTGCTAGCGCTGGCCGTCTTTTGCTACCTGATCTCCCCACGCTTTCGACCCTCGGGGTCGCTACGCACGGTCGCATCCTTCAGCTGGGCGGGGAGCCCGCTGCCCAGGCCACGCTAGACAGTTTCCTGCACGAGCGTGGACGCGGCTACCGACGTTCGCTGTCGAGCCCGCTGACAGCGACCGATCGCTGCAGCCGCTGAGCCCGCACCTGGCGTTCGGCACGATTTCGATGCGGCAGGTTCATCAGGCGACAGAGGCAACGATTGCCGCGTCCGATGACCACTCGCTTAGCTACGGGTTGCGCGGGTTTGCGGGCCGGTTGCGCTGGCACTGCCACTTCATGCAAAAGCTGGAGGATGAGCCAGCGATTGAATTCCAGAACTTCGTGCGGGCGTGTGATGGACTACGCGAAAACGAATTTAATCGCGAGCGCTTTGAGGTGTGGTGCGCGGGCGCGACGGGCTACCCGATGGTTGACGCCTGCATGCGCTCGCTCAAAGCGACCGGCTGGCTCAATTTTCGGATGCGCGCGATGCTGGTGAGCTTTGCTTCGTATCACCTGTGGCTGCACTGGCGCGAGACTGGACAGTTTCTGGCGCGCCAGTTTCTCGATTTTGAGCCGGGTATTCACTGGAGCCAGATGCAGATGCAATCGGGCACCACTGGTATCAATACGCTGCGAATTTATTCACCCAGCAAGCAGGCGATCGATCAGGACTCGAGCGGTGAGTTTGTTCGGCGATGGGTACCAGAATACGGAACGGCTGCTTATCCGAGGCCGATCGTTGACGAGCGCACCGCGATGAAAGCCGCCAAAGATCGGATGTACGCATTGCGCGGTACCCGGGCAGCCCGGTCCGAGGCAGACGCGGTGCAGGCGAAACATGGGGCACGCAAAAGCGGCTTGCCACCGACGGCGAAGAAAGCGAAATCCACAGGAAAGCTCGAAAGCGCTCAAATCGAGCTGTTCTAACTCCAGCCCTGAGGGGGCCGTTTTTAGCGGCAGACGGAACAGCGGGGGTCGCGCTTGACGCGTAGCCGAGACACTTCCATCGTTTTTGCATCAAGTGTGAGCAAGCGCCCACATAGCGATTGTGCCCCGTCGATATTGGCGAGGAGTTTGAGCGCCTCTGCCGCCTGCATACTTCCGACGATGCCAACGAGTGGCGCAAAAACGCCCATTTCCGCGCACGCCGTTTCCTCGAAATCGCTCGTTTCCGGGTAGACACAGTGATAACAAGGTGAGTCCGCCCGGCGAGGGTCGAACACGCTGACCTGTCCGTCAAAGCGAATGGCTGCGCCCGAGACCAGTGGCTTCTTTGCCTTTACGCAGGCGCGGTTAATGGCGTGACGTATGGTGAAACGGTCCGTGCAATCGAGAACCACGTCGGCCGCGTCGACAGCACGCTGCAGTTCGTCACCTTCAAGTCTCTCGGCAAGAGTCACGACATTGACGAGCGGATTGATCGCATTCAATCGCCGCTTCAGCGATTCAACCTTCAATTCGCCGACGCTCGCAGTTGCGTGCGCGATCTGCCGCTGCAGGTTGGTGAGATCAACGCGGTCGTGATCGGCGATAGTGAGCGTTCCAACGCCCGCCGACGCAAGGAACAGGGCAGCAGGGCAGCCCAGGCCACCCGCCCCGACAATCAACGCACGGGAATTGGCGAGCCGTTCCTGTCCCGCCACGCCCCATTCATCAAGCAGGATGTGGCGCGAGTAGCGCAGCAGCGCTTCATCGCTCAAATCGGCACCAGCCGTCACCGGCAGGGAACTAACTACTTCGTCGGTGCTGTGGCGGGAACGGCCACTTTTGCCGTTGTACCTGCGGCTTCAACCGTAGAGCGCACAACCGGCAGGCCCTTGACTTTGTTCAAGGCTTGCGAGTACAAGAAATCCTTCTCATTGCCCCAATCAAAGCCCTTCAATTTCTTGCTGTCTTCACGCACCTTGATGAGCTTGGCTTCCTGCGCATCTTCCGACAAATCCTCGTCAGCCGAGGCTTCCTTTTTCTCGTCTTTGCCGACCAGATGACGCGACAGATCCTTCTCGCGCTGCAACTTGGGCGACTGCACGCCATCCCAAGTTAGCTGCTCGATCAGCACATCCGGCTCAATGCCCGTGCCCTGAATCGAGCGACCGTTCGGCGTGAAATAACGCGACGTGGTGAGCTTGACACCCGAAGTTTGCGACAGCGGGATGATGTTCTGAACCGAACCCTTGCCGAACGTTGTGGTGCCCATCACCGTGGCGCGTTTGTGATCCTGCAAAGCGCCCGCTACGATCTCGGAGGCCGAGGCCGCCGCACCGTTGGTCAGCACGACGAGCGGCACAGTTTTCAGAATGTCGGGAGCGCTGGCCAAAGGATCGCCGCCACGACGTGAGTAATATTCCTTGCTCGCCATGTAGCGCGTCTTGCTGCCTTCCATGCGGCCTTCGGTATAGACCACCAGCGCACCTTTCGGCAGGAACATCGCGGACAAGCCGACTGCCGCGTCAAGCAATCCGCCAGGGTTGTTGCGCAGGTCAAGCACCACGCCTTTGAGTGGCGTCTGCGCGTTTTGATCAGTCAGCGCCTTGGCAACGTCAGCCACCGTGGTTTCGTTAAACGTGCGGACGCGAATGAACGAAACGCCCGGCTCAGCCATCTTGGCTTTGACGCCCTGAATCTTGATCTGCTCACGCACCAGCGCGAACGTCTGCGTGCTGCGGTCTTCTTTACGGAACACCTCCAGGCGCACTTTGGTACCCGGATTGCCGCGCATCATGTCGACCGCTTTGGTCGTGGTCAGGCCGCGTGTGGACTCGCCGTCCACTTTGGTGATCAGGTCACCGGCGCGAACACCCGCTTTGGCAGCAGGCGTCTCATCAATCGGTGAAATCACCTTGATAAAGCCGTCCTCGGTGCCGATTTCGATGCCGACTCCGCCGAATTTACCGGTGGTGGTCGTGCGCAAATCCTTGAATGCGTTTTCATCAAGGAAAGTGGAATGTGGGTCAAGGCTCGACACCATGCCGCCGATGGCCTGCTCGATCAGCTTCTTGTCGCTGACCGGCTCGACATAATCATTTTTGATGCGCGCAAAAACTTCGGAGAAGGTGCGCAATTCGTCGACCGGGATGGCGGATTTGGCATCGCGATTGGCGGTGACATTAAGCGCCAAAGAGAGCGCGATACCGATAGTTGCACCAGCACCCACCCACGTTACTTTTTGCCAGTTTCCGCTCATCATATTTCCTTGAAATGCCTTTTTTACGGCCTGAAAAAACAACTCGATCACGCCGTTATCGCCATATTAGACGATGCGCAGCTGGTTTAGCGCCTAAAAGCAGCAAGTTCCGAGCCGAAATAGTGACGGCACGAAACGGAGCCGCCGCCCGCGCAACGGCTTAGTCTTAAGGGTCACGTCAGCGGTGCGAAGTCAGTTTTGAAATTGCAGCTAAACAGAAAGAAAAAAGGGCGACCCATCGGAGGAAAGGTCGCCCTAAACGTCACCACAAACGAACCGGGGGAAGCTCGTCGGGGGAGGATAACGACGCAGGGCAGAGGGTTCAGCCACGCGTCGTCTTGCCACACTTACTAAGATAGGGTGAGTTGCGAGAAGTTCAACACTTTCAGTGTGTGCTTTGGCGAAATCGTCAAACCGGTTATTCGCCGAAACAAATTTTGCCTGGCCTCTTCTATTCAGATCATTCGGCCTTAAATTGATCCGGTGAACGATCGTTTTGCCGTAATCCAATTTATGTGGCCCTTCGTCCGCCCGCACTGGCGGCGCATCGTGATCGCCATGTTCGGGTTGGCTCTCGCGGCGGCCTCGGTGCTGGCAATTGGCGAAGGCCTGAAGCGCGTGATTGATCGCGGGTTCGCGGCGGGCAGCACTGGCGAGCTGGACAAAATCCTCCTCATCATGGTGGGCCTGGCGCTGGCGCAGGGCATTGGCGTATACATCCGCTTTTCGAACATCTCGTGGGTCAATAACCGGGTGGTGAACGACATTCGGCAACGTGTTTATGCCCATCTGTTGACGCTTTCGCCCGCGTTTTTTGAGCGGGAACGCGTTGGCGATGTGCTTTCGCGTCTGTCGAACGACACCCAGGTGCTCGAAGGGGTGGTGACTAATGCATTCTCGTGGGCGCTGCGCAATCTGGTGATGGTGGCGGGCGGGCTCGTGATGCTCGCGATCACTGCGCCCAAGCTCCTCGTCTACGTGCTGATCGGGGTGCCGATCGTGATCGCGCCTGTGGTTTTTCTCGGTCGTAAAGTACAAAAGCTCGCCAAGGTAAGTCAGGATCGGCTGGCCGATTCAATGGCGCGCGCCGACGAGACGATTCATGCGGTGCGCACGGTACAGGCCTATGCGCGCGAAAGTTTTGAGCAAAAACGCTTCGCGGATCGCATCAATTCGCTGTTCGATAACGCCGCGCTGCGAGAGCGTACCAGTGCCACTTTATCCGCCATTGTGATTGTGCTCGCGTTCATCTGTGTCTCGGTGATCCTGTGGGCGGGTGGGCATGACGTGCTCGCGGGCAAGATGACAGCGGGCGAGTTGTCGGCGTTTATGTTCTATTCGGTGATGGTGGCAGGCTCGGTGGGCGCGATTGCCGAAGTGTTCGGGCAGTTGAAGCGGGCGGCGGGCGCGAGCGAGCGCATTCGTGAATTGCTCGCGACACACACTGAAATAGCCGCGCCTGCGAATGCCGTCGCCCTGCCGCCAGCACGCGGCGAAATCGCTTTCGATGACGTGACGTTCAGTTATCCGACGCGACCAGATTCCGAAGCGCTGAAGGATTTTTCGCTCGCGGTGAAACCCGGCGAAGTCGTAGCGCTGGTCGGCCCGAGCGGTGCCGGCAAGAGCACGGTGTTTCAACTGTTGCTGCGGTTTTACGACCCGAAGCAGGGTGCAATCCGTGTCGACGGCGTAGACGTGAAATCGGCCGATCTCAACGCGCTGCGAGAACGCTTTGCCCTGGTATCGCAGGAACCGGTGATCTTCTCCGGAAGCGTGGCGGAGAACGTGCGGTACGGCAACTTAAGCGCGACCGATGACGCCGTCCGCGCCGCTTGCGATGCGGCACACGTCACCGAATTCGCCGCGGCGCTGCCGAAGGGCCTGGAGACCGAACTCGGCGAGCGCGGCGTACGACTTTCCGGAGGACAACGCCAACGGGTCGCCATCGCGCGTGCGATCCTTGCCGACCGCCCTGTGCTTTTGCTGGATGAGGCTACGAGCTCTCTTGATACTGAAAGCGAAGTGTTGGTCACTGACGCAATCGAAAGGCTCGCAAGAAAACACACCACGCTCATCATCGCGCATCGGCTCTCAACCGTGCAAAACGCAGATCGCATTGTCGTGATTGACGATGGCCGCGTGATGGCTCAGGGCACCCATGCGGAATTGATGGTGGCGTCACCGTTGTACAGCAGGCTCGCGTCGCTCCAGCTGAAGGCTTGACCGGCGAATTTGTAGGAGCGGCGCAAGCCGCGAAAAGCGTTGCCACGGCACCCATTCGCGGCTAAAGCCGCTCCTACAAGTGCGACGCACGACCCACCGCCATACGCCCATCATCAATTCATGGTAAGTTACGTCTCCAAGGTGCGACAACGATGGCAGCTGCGTACTTTGAGGAGCAACGAAACCATGTCCCTAGCGATTTTGGCCCTTGATTCCGGAGGACAACCGAAAGGTTGGATGACGCCCGAAAATGCGGTGTCGCAATATGCCCGCGGCGGCGTCGTCTGGTCACTCGGGCAGGTGATCTTCACTTTCCGTGGCGGCATTCAGCGTTGCAGCGGCGAGCGCAGCGTGATCGAGGTTTCCTCCATCATTGCCTGTGAAGGCGAACACAAACACAGCACCTGGAGCCCGGTTTCAGCACTTCCTGGTCGCGATAATCGCCTGTTGTTTTCGCGCGATCGTCAGCTCTGTGCGTATTGCGGCGACGAATTCCCAGAGTCGGTGCTCACGCGCGACCACATTATTCCGCGCTCACAAAACGGCAACGATACGTGGGAAAACTGCGTCACCGCCTGTCGCGATTGCAATCTCAATAAAGCGGGCCGAACGCCCGAGCAAGCGGGGCTTCGTCTGCTCTACGTCCCGTATCGCCCGGTAAAAAGCGAGAAGATGATTCTTGCCAATCGTCACATCCTCGCCGATCAGATGGAATACCTGCAAGCGCTTGCGAAGACGCACAAAAAGCATATGCGGGCGGCGTAAGCCGAATCCTGCCGTCGGCATCACGCCGACTCAATCGCTGTAAAGCCGATCAACCTATCGGACACCGGTCCGGCACAAGCCTTGTTTCGATCCAATTGAAACAGTTGACTTGTTTACGCGTTTCCGTGGTTACAATCATTCGACACCCTGTGCATGATTTTTTGAGGAGGAGATCTGATGCTTGAGTCAAATAAGCGCCGCCAATTGCTGGTTGCTGCGAGTGCGCTTGGCGCGACCGCCGTGATGCCCCGTATCGCCAGTGCGCAGAGCGCGTGGCCGAATCGCCCCGTTACTGTCATTTGCCCGTGGGGTGCGGGAGGCGGCACTGATGCCACGGCGCGCATCATCGCGAACCTGCTCGAAAAAGATTTGGGGCAGCCTTTCAACGTTGTCAATCGCACGGGCGGCTCCGGTGTGGTGGGACATTCCGCCATTGCGACAGCCCCCGCTGATGGCTACACGCTGGGCATGATCACCGTCGAGATCGCGATGATGCACTGGCAGAAGTTAACTGAGCTGAACCCTACCAGTTACACGCCGCTCGCATTGATGAACGAGGACCCGCCAGGTGTCACCGTGAGCGCAGCTTCACCCTATCAAAACATCAAGGCACTGGCTGACGCGATCAAAGCATCCCCGCCCGGCAAGCTCAAGGCGTCGGGTACGGGGCAAGGCGGCATCTGGCATCTGGCGTTGATTGGCTGGCTGCAGGCAATGGGATTGAAGCCGGATCATGTGGCGTGGGTGCCATCAAACGGTGCGGGCCCGGCTATGCAGGATCTGGCTGCCAATGGCATCGACATTGTTACCGCCTCGCTGCCGGAAGGTCGCGCCATCGTCGAAGCGGGTAAGGCCCGAGCATTGGCGATCATGGCGACTGAGCGAAACCCGGTGTTCCCCAACGTGCCTACACTGAAGGAAGCAGCGGGCGTGGATTATTCGGTCGGCGCATGGCGCGGTATCGCTGCACCTAAAGGGCTACCTGCGGACATCCAGACCAAGGTTGTCGCGTCATTGAAGAAGGCCTACGATTCGAAAGAGTTCAAGGACTTCATGGCCAATCGAGGGTTTGGCGTGAAGTGGGCCGATCCCGCTGGCTTCACCCAATTTATGGCGACCGCTAACGCCTCTATGGGCACAGCGATGAAGGCTGCAGGCTTGACCAAGTAGACCGCCTCCGGGACGATCCTGATGAAAGTTTCTGATCGGGTCACCGGCCTGATGCTTGTTGTGCTCGGCGGATTCGTCTTCTGGGGCGGATCGCTGCTGCGGCCGGTGCCGGGGCAGCAAGTTGGGCCGGATGTTTTCCCGATGGTGATCGGCGCTGGTCTCGTGATTTGCGGAATACTCATCATGGCGGGCGTCGGGCGCACCTTCGAGGAAGAGGAAGCCATCGTTACTTCGGCCGCTGGCGATGTGGCGAAAGCCGACGAGCTTGAACCGGATCGGGGCTTTGTCGAAGGCTTTTTGCAAGATGGCTGGAGAGTTTTAGTCCCGCCGGGGGCGCTTTTCTTCTACTACTTCGCATCAGAGAAACTGGGTTTCTGGATCACCGCGACACTCATGATTTTCGTGCTCGCATGGAGCCAGGGCGCGAAGATCAAATGGGCGGTAGCGCTGGCCGTTGTCGCACCCATCTTTGTGCATCTGGTTTTCTACAAATTGCTGCGCGTTCCGTTGCCTTTTGGAATTCTGAAATTCCCTTGGGCCTGATTCCAGTTTCTTGCCGAGAAAGAGCAGCTATTCATGAGTAACTTGCTCGCTGGTCTAGAGATGGTCATGCAGGTTGATGTTCTGCTGACCATACTCGTGGCCTCTTTGTATGGCCTGATTGTGGGTGCTTTGCCCGGCGTCTCAGCCACCATGGCGACGGCATTGCTGGTGCCGGTGACGTTCTACATGTCACCCATCGCCGCGATCGCCGCCATCATTGCGACCTCGGCGATGGCGATTTTTTCGGGAGATATTCCCGGTTGCCTTCTGCGCATTCCGGGCACACCGGCGTCGGCAGCCTACACCGACGAAGCGTTCGCGATGACGATGAAGGGCAAGCCCGAGCTTGCGCTCGGCATTTGCCTCTGGTTCTCGGCGATTGGCGGCATTGTTGGCACCATTGCACTGATGGCGCTGGCACCGCTGCTCGCCGAAATAGCCTTTCAGTTTTCAACGTTTGAGTATTTCTGGCTCGCACTTCTGGGGTTGATGTGCGCGACGATGGTTGCACGTTCTTCACCGATCAAGGCGCTTGCGGCCATGCTGCTCGGCCTTCTGGTGACCTGTGTTGGCATTGAAAACCCGGCGGGCGCGCATCGCTTTACATTTGGGTTTCAAGACCTGCTCGGTGGCATCGAGATCGTTCCGGTGCTCGTTGGCGTTTTCGCCATCGCGGAGGTCATGCGCGCTCACAAGGCGAGCAAGGTGCCGACGCTACCACCGCGAAAATTTGGCAGTATTCTCAAGGGCCAGTGGGCTCTAACCAAGTCGCATCCAAAGCAGCAGGTGCGCGGCAACATCGTAGGCATCATCATCGGTGTGCTGCCTGGCGCGGGCGCCGACATGGCGGCGTGGATCAGTTATGCCATCTCAAAGCGCTTCTCTAAGACTCCCAAACTGTTTGGTACCGGCCACCCGGAAGGATTGATCGAAGCGGGTTCCAGCAACAACGCGGCACTTGCATCCGGGTGGGTGCCCGCGCTCCTGTTTGGTATCCCCGGCGACACGATCACGGCCATCGCAATTGGCGTGCTTTACATGAAAGGACTGAATCCGGGACCGACCTTGTTCTCGGAGAAAGCGTCTAGCATGTACGCGCTCTACGTCGTCTTCCTTTTGGCGAATATCATCATGATTCCACTCGGAATCGCGATGATTCGCTCTGCGCGCTATGTCCTTTATGTGCCGCGTTCGCTCATCATGCCGGTGATCGTCCTGCTCTGTGCGGTGGGCTCATTTGCGACTGGCAACAATCTGGCACTCGTGTTCACGGCAGCAGCGTTTGGCCTGATTGGCTACTTTCTGGACAAGAACGGCTTTCCGGTTGCGGCGCTGGTACTGGGTGTCGTGATGGGAACGATGGTTGAGCAGAACTTTGTCACGTCACTGATCAAGTCCGATGGCAGCATCCTTCCGTTTTTCAGTCGCCCCGTTGCTGGTGTTCTGGCGTTTATGGCGATAGCGGCGTTGCTGTGGCCGCTCGTTGTCTGGCTCAGGCGCAAAACGTCGGGGCAACGAGTTGCCGCTGCATAGGCGGCGCGCGGCACCGGATCAGTGAAAGAACAAATACGCGACGAAAATAGCTGCGGCAACCCCGGCAAAATCCGCCAGCAAACCAAAGCCAATCGCATAGCGCGTTTTGCTGATGCCAACAGAACCGAAATACAGTGCGATGATGTAGAACGTGGTGTCGGACGAGCCTTGCAGGATGCTCACCAGCTTGCCTACGAATGAATCGACGCCGTACGTTTTCATCGCGTCAATCATCATCGCCCTCGCGCCGCTGCCGCTGACAGACTTCATGAGTGCCGTCGGCAATGCGGGCGTGAAATCGGTGTTGAATCCCAGCTGCGCAAAGCACCACGCGAACCCCTGCACGATGAAACCGAGCACGCCCGAATTGCGCAGCACGCTGATCGCGACCAGCATGCCGACGAGATACGGAATGATGGTGATGGAGGTTTGAATGCCGCCCTTCGCGCCTTCGATAAAGGCCTCAAAGACATTGACTTTTTTGCGCAGAGCCGCAGCCATGAACACGATGATGATCGAGAACAAGATCAGATTGCTCGCGACCTTCGATACGCTCTGAATTTCGGCTTTCGTCAGGTACTGGCTGAACACCCACACGAGCCCGACAATGAACGCAGTGAAGCTGCCGATCCAGCCAAAAATCACACGGTCCAGAAGGTTGATACGTTGCTTGATAGCGAGCGCGACGAAGGCGACCAACGTGCCAGCGTAAGTCGCAATCAGGGTCGGGATAAAAATGTCCGACGGATCGGCAGCACCGAGCACCGCGCGTTGTGCCATCACCGACAACGGGATCAACGTGAGCCCAGCCGTTTGCAGCACGAGGAACATGAGCTGCGCGTTGCTCGCCACGTCCTTGTTCGGATTGATCTCCTGCAAGCTCGCCATCGCTTTCAAGCCGAACGGCGTGGCGGCGTTGTCCAACCCCAGAAAGTTGGCCGAAAAATTCATCACGATGTGCCCGGTCGCCGGATGATCTTTCGGCACTTCTGGAAAGATGCGGGAGAAGAACGGCGCGATCAGCCGTGCGATGAAATCAATCGCGCCAGCCTTCTCGCCAATCGACAGAATGCCTAACCAAAGCGTCATGACGCCCGCGAGCGGAAGTGCTATTTCCATGACTGCGATGCGCGCCGATTCGAAAGTGCCGTCGACGATGCGCTTGAAGACTTCGCTGTCGCCCAGGAATATCCACTGCGCGAGCGCCGCGAGAAAGCCGACGATGAAAAATCCGGTCCAGAGGTAGGTAAGTGCCATGCGCTAATGATAAGTGCCCTACTTGCCGCAGCAGCGCGCTGTGGATCAACTTTGTTGCATGCGTTACAACGGCACTACTGTCAGTTGGTGGGATTGCGCTACGCTATCCTTGAGCGCTCAAAGGGACTTTTGCGCTCACTCGCTGGCGCCCGCAATGTATGAACCGATTTTCTTTGCTGTTTGCGAGCCTGTCGCTTGCGCTTTTCATAACGGGTTGTGCCACCTCGCCGCCGCCCGTTCCTGCCGTAAAAATTGACACGACCTTTACCGCGAAAAGTCAGGACAGCCGCGCGCAGTTCCTGATCCTGCATTTCACCAACGAGAACTTCGAGCGCTCGCTAAAGATCCTGACCGAAGGGTCCGTCAGCAGCCACTACCTCGTCGACATCAACCCGCCAGATGTCTATCGACTGGTCGACGAATCGCGTCGCGCTTATCACGCAGGCCTAAGCCGCTGGGGCACATCCGCAGGCCTGAATGCGTCGTCAATCGGCATCGAAATTGTCAATCTGGGCAACCAGAAGACGCCACAGGGCACGATCTGGTTTGACTACCCGGACGCACAGATCGATGCGGTGATTGCGCTCGTCAAAGAGATCGTCAATCGTCACCAGATTCGAGCTGATCGAATCCTGGGTCACAGCGATATTGCGCCGGGCCGCAAGGTTGATCCGGGGCCACGTTTCCCGTGGAAGCGCTTTGCGCAAGAGGGGCTGATTCCGTGGCCGGATGCCGCTTATGTTGCGAGCAAATTGCCCGAGTACACGGCGCAATTGCCGGACATCGCGTGGTTTCAGCAAAAGCTCGCGCTCTATGGCTACGGTACGCCGCAGACGGGCCAGATGGACAAGGGCACGCGCGATGTGCTTGAGGCATTTCAACTGCGTTTTCGACAACGCAATTTTGATGGACAGCCCGATGCCGAAACCGCTGCGATTCTGGATGCGATGACGCGGCCTGAGGCGTTGGTGAAATAGTGTGGCGCTCATTCATATTTCCGCTGATAACCACCTGCGCGCTGACGGCGTGCAATCACACGACGACGCGCACGATGTCTCCATCCGTTAATCGAACCAACGCCCTCAACGTCGAGCTTGCCACTGCGGTCAATGATCCACAGGTTCCGCTCGCGAGCCTCTCCGTGCTCGCCGTCAAAGGTGGCGAAGTGGTGTACCAGAATCAGTTCGGTAACCGCTACATCGACAACGCGAATCCGGCGAACAACCTGCCCGCTAACGCCGACACGATGTATCGCATTGCCTCCATCTCCAAGCTCGTGACGACCATTGGCGTGATGCGGCTCGTGGAAACGGGCACGCTGTCGCTCGACGCTGATGTGAATCAATATCTCGGCTGGTCGCTGCGCAATCCGCATTTTCCCGATGTGCCGGTCACGCTCCGGCAGATGCTCACGCACACCTCGTCACTGCGCGATGACGGCGGCTATTACTGGGAGTACACGACGCCGATTCGCGACGTGCTGGTGCCGGGTGGACGACTGTACGGAAAAGGCGCCATGTGGGCGAAGAACGCCGCGCCGGGGCAATATTTTCAGTACGCGAATTTGCCGTGGGGCGTGATTGGCACGGCGATGGAGCGGGTAACGGGCGAGCGCTTTGACCGACTGATGCAGCGGCTGGTGTTTACGCCGCTGGGCGTGCGCGGCGGCTTTCATCCCGCTGACTTTTCGCCGCGCGATCTGGCCGACACCGCGACGCTTTATCGAAAGCGCACGGAAATCGACGGCAAGGAAATATGGGACTCGTCGCCCGCGAAAGGGCCGTGGACGGCCCAGGTCGACAACTACCGCAATGAAGCTCCGGTCCCAAGGGCGAAGGCGGATTACGTCATTGGCAGCAATGGCACAGCGTTCGGGCCCCAAGGCGCGTGTCGCCTGTCGGCGGTTGGACTATCCAGGCTCATGCGGATGCTTATGGGGGGCGGCGAAGTGGATGGCGTTCGTTTGCTGAAACCAGAAACCGTCGCGCAGATGCTGGCGACGCAATGGCGATTCGACGTGTCGCGCCCGAACGGTGGCACCAGCGAATTCGGCGACGCGCAGGAGCTGTTCAACGCATGGGGTCTCGGCAATCAGCATTTCCTCGACGTCAGCGGCCCGCAACGCGGCGACCGGCTGGCGGACGGCGGCGGATTCACGGGCGTTGGGCATTTGGGTGACGCGTGGGGACTCACGTCCGCTTTCGTCTTCGATCCGAAAACGAGGGACGGTGTCATCTTTCTCGTGGGTGGCGTCGGTGCCAATCCCGACGGTTCGCGCGGCAACTATTCTGCGTTCTACCGGTATGAAGAACGCATCCTCACGGCGCTGATTCGGCAGGGATTGGGGCTGTCAGCTTTACGCTGAAAGTACCATTGCGTGGGGGCTAGAAGCAACAAAGTTCAGATATCGACTGTACGTTCTTTCGCCTTTCAGCCCCTATAGAACTGGGATTTCACGCAAAAGCTGATACTGCGGCAGGCACTAGAATTTTAGGAGCGGCGAAAGCCGCGATGGGTTGCCCGCCGCCTATCGCGGCTATCGCCGCTGCTACCGCGGGGTCACTGCCGACTCCAGCAACGTCAGCGATTTAGTTTCCGCATCAAACCGCGCGCGAACGCCAATCGGCAGCACCCATTGCGACGCAATATGACCAAACGAAAGACCGTGCGCGCTTGGCATCGGTCGCGAGGCGAAATGGTCATCCAGCGCTTGTGTCAGCGTCAATGATTCTTCGCCCGCCGGGACGTCGCCTTTGACAAACACGCCGAGCATCGCACCCGATGCGTTGTCGAGCACGCCGCTCTGAGCGAGCTGCGTGAGCATGCGCTCGACGCGGTACGGTGCCTCGCGGATCTCTTCCAGAAACAGCAACGATTTCTTGACATCGGGCAGGTAAGGTGTGCCCACCAGTGACGCGAGCACCGACAGATTGCCGCCCATCAACGTACCCTCCGCGCTGCCCGTACGTAGCACGCGCTGCACAAAATTCGGCTCGGTCGCCGCACGTTTCGCGTGTTCATCAGCGGTGGTCATCACGTACGGCGCACGTCCTTCGATCAGCGTCGCTTCCAGATGCGCGACAGTAAACGGCGTGAAACCTGACGACCCCACCGGCCCATGAAAAGTCACGAGTCCAGTCTTCGCGTAAATCGCTAGCAGCAGCGAGGTCAAGTCGGAATAGCCAATGACGATTTTGGGATTGCGCGCGATCAGCGCGTAATCGATGTAGGGCAGGATTTGTGCCGTGCCCGAACCGCCACGAGCCGCCCACAAGGCGCGCACTTCGCGATTTCGGAATAAAGTGTGCAGATCCGTGAGCCGCTGCCCAATCGTTCCAGCGGTGTTGCCACGCGACGCGCGGATGTGCGCTGATTGCATCACGCGGAAGCCGAGCTTTTCCAGATTTCCGGTCGCGCGTTGAATCAGCGCATCGTCGGCGAATCCGCTCGGATTGAACAGCGCCACGAGATCGCCGCGCTTCAGAGCAGGGGGTTTTATCGTTTTGCGGCGAGTGAGGCGGCGCGGTGCAGCCGTGTTTGCAAGCAACGTAGCAGGAGCCAGCGACGAGGCAATCAGCGCCGCCGCCAGAGCGCTGAAACGCCTGCGGTTCATATCCGTCGCGTCATCACTCATCTCGATCAATTCAAAATTCCCACGTTTCAGAACTGCAAAAAAATTCAGGGGACGCAAGTCCCCTGAAACATACTCAGCCGCGACTTCCGCCGCGAGCTTAAGGCTTACTTGAACGCGTACGTCAAGCCAGCCCAGTACGAACGGCCACGTGGATCAGCCACGCGCGGTTCCCACGAGCTACCCGCGCCGGTGTTGCCGTCGTAGGCTGCGCTAAACGGCGGATCGGTGTTCAGGATGTTTTTGATACCGACAGTAACGCCAAGGTTTTTGATTCCGTTGTAGCTCGCGCTCAAGTTGTACAACGTGTACGCCTTCACATTCGGTTGCAGGTTGGGTGGAACAATCGTGCCGTTCGCTACTCCCGGCAACTGCGCATCTTTGTAACCCGAACTGTAGAGCTGAGTCAGTGTGCCGCTCCACGGCCCCTGCATGTAGGTGAACGATGCAGCATGCTTCCAGCGCAGCGCGATATCGCTACCCAGCGTGTAACGGCCCACCTCGTTCGCGCCAAATGGCGAGCTGGCAAGCAGCCTTGATTTGCGCTCGATCATGTAAGTACCATCGATGGACGCCAGAAACTTGCCGGGTCCGACGTTGCCGTTGGCGCGCACACCGAGTTCCAGTCCTTTGGTAACCGTCTGACCGGCATTAAACCAGCGATTGTCGATGGCCGTCAGGTTGCCTGCTGCATCGCGAATAAACGCCTCGGGGAACAACCCGGAATTTTTGATCAGCGTGGAAAGCGACAGCGCCTGAATGGTGCCTTCGCGACGAATTTCCCAGTAATCGACGTTAGCGCTGAGCCACGTCGTCGGTGCCAGAACGATGCCCAATGTGCCCTGCTTCGTCGTCTCAGGTCCGAGCGTCAGCTTGCCGCCCGACAGAATGTTCGGCGTAATCAACGTGCACCCCGGGGCCGTGCTTACGATACCGGAAGGACATTTGGCCGGATCAACCAGATCTTTGCCCGAATAAGGCGATTCGGTGGTGCCGAAGAACATCTGGCTGAATGTCGGAACCCGGAAGCCCGTGTTGTACGAGCCCCGGAACAACACCTCAGGAGTCGGAACGAAGCGGAAGGTGAACTTCGGGTTAGTCGTGCTGCCGAACCCGGTGTACTTGTCGTAGCGAACCGCGCCGGTCACTTCAAACGTTTTGGTGATCGGAACCAGCACTTCTGTGTAGATCGCTTTGACGTCGCGTTTCACCGGCAGCAAGCTGTTGACGGCGTCAAACGGGGCGTTGAACACGTTGTTGCGCGTTGCCAGATCCGTTTCGGTGCCATTAAACTGATATTTCTCTTTACGCACGTCGAACCCAACGGCCATCATCACGTCGCCCGCAGGCAATTTGAAAATCGGGCCAGAGGTAGACCCGTCAAACGATTCAGTCGTGTATTTGCCGCCATACAAAACAGTTCCGGTTGCTGACGCCGCCGCCAGTGCAGCCAGTGCCGCAGGCGTCTGGCTCTGACCGGCCAACAAGAACGGATTGAGCACGCCGGACCTCAGCAGCGGGACAAATTTATCGTTGAAGTAGTAGCCGCCACCGAGTACCGAGCGCGAATCGTTGGTCGCTTGCGACAGGCCGAATTTGTAGTCCCACGAACCGAACGAACCTTCGCCGCCCACCAGGTAGCGATAGGTTTTGGCTTCGGTCTCAATCTCGCGATTGCCGCACGGCATACAACGCCAGCGATAGGCGATGCCCTGTCCGCGGTTTTCCTCAATGGTCGGGAACAACGAAACGATGGCGTTGAAGACCTGGTTGTAGGCGCTGCCCGTGTTTGGATAGAGCAAATTGAACAGCGGGCTGGTGGATGCCGCGCTGCTGGAAATCTGGTTCGGTGAGAACGATTTCCGGGTAGTCACGTCGGAACCCACGAATTCGCCAAACAGCGAGAGCGTATCGTTCACCTTGAACGTGGCGCGAGCGACCGCATTCGTGCGCTTGACCGCCTGCTGCAGCACTGCGGCGCGGCCGGTGTCCCAGGCGCATCCCCACTTTGCAGAAGGTGTTGCCCACAGCAGCTCGTCGTAGGCCGCCATGCCGTCGATTGAGTTGCAGCCAGCCTGTCCGGGGATATCGAGCGGATTGATGCCGTTCATAGCCTGAGTCGTGCCCGGCTGGGTGGGACCAGTGCCATTGACCAGTACGCCGGCAGCGTTGCGCGACGACAAAATGTTGCGCAACGTGCTCAACGTAAATACGGTTGCGTAAGGCGTTCCACGGGTGTCGACCGACAGGCCGCGACTGGGCTGAAACGTGTTCACAAACGAGCGCTGATCGCCGCGCAGCGCTTCGTTCTCGCTGTGCGAAACGGATCCCATCACGTTGTAGCCGTCTTTGGCCAGATCACCGAAACCGCCGACCGCAGAAAAGCGCGTGATGTCGCCGCCTCCGCCTTCGGTCACATCGGTGAACGCCGATACGGAAATACCCGTGAAGTCCTTGCGCAGAATGAAGTTGATCACGCCGCCGATGGCGTCGGTACCGTAAATCGCAGACGCGCCGTCTTTGAGAATTTCAACGCGATCCACGGCCGCCATCGGAATCGAATTCAGATCGACCACGCCACCGTTCAGGCCCGCCATCGCAATTCGACGACCGTTCAACAACACAAGCGTTGCGTTCGCGCCCTGCCCGCGAAGATTAGCGGCAGAAATGCCGTTGTTGCCACGCGCTGACCCTGCTGCGACGTCTGCATTACTGGCAAGATTGTCCATGCCATTGCCGTTCGTGCTCAACTGTGACACCAGCTGTTCAGCGCTCACGATCCCAGCGCGTTCGATGTCCTGACGCGAAATAATCTGGACCGGCAATGAGCCTTCGTTTGCGACCCGTTTGATGCTCGAACCAGTGATTTCTACTTTTTCGAGTTTTTGCGTGTTGGCCGTTTGCGCGGCGACTTGGCTTGCCACACACAAAAGCGAGATGATTTGTGCCAGTTTTTTGAGTTTCACGGTGTCTACTCCCCGTCCGGATTAAATGGACTAAATGGTCAATGTCGTTGCCCGGTGAGTGCTGCGACCAAAGCGAAGTTACCGTCAGCGCGTTGCGCTTGCTTTGCCGAGTTAAACACGTACCGCGAAACCTGCAAAAAACAGGAAATTGAGGTGACGCTGCACTCACTAAACTACCCCTGTTTCAATATTACGATTGAAACACGGTGAATGCGAAATGCGCGTATCGGAATCCGTGAATTTCCGGGTAAAGGCGACAAAAATGCTACGCTGACCGCATGGCCTACCTCAGATCTTTCTTTCCGCGCGACGCTATCGGAGCGGCTTCAGCTCCCATGCGCGAAATGGCTTTTTGGTCGCAACGGGTCGTTCGAGTCGCGACGATGTTTCTTACCAGCGTTGCTGCATGCAGTTTGAGTCTGGCGCACGCGGCGCTGCCCGCGGTGGTGGCGGAGGCGCTCGCCAAAGCAGGTCTGCCAGAAGACGCCATCGGTTTGGTGATCGAACGAGTCAGCGATCAGCGCATGCTGTTTTCACATCAGGCCGGGCGCAGTTTGCAGACGGCTTCAACCATGAAGCTGCTAACCACTGCGGTCGCGCTGGAACGGCTCGGGCCGGCGTATCGTGGACGTACCGAGTTGCGCTCGGCGGCGGCGGTCAGTGGTGACGTCTTGCAGGGTGATCTGGCGCTGCGTGGACTGGCCGACGCCGATTTCGACACGGCGGCGTTTCGTGGCATGTTGCAATCGCTTCGGCAGCAGGGCATCGCTGAAATCGCGGGCGATTTGCTACTGGATCGAACCTTCTTTTCGCCACCGCGAATTGACGTTGGCGTGCCACCGTTCGATGAGTCTCCCGAATTTCAGTACAACGTCATTCCCGACGCGCTGTTACTCGACAACAATTTGTTCCACTTGACAATGGAGTCAACCAGCGAGGGCTTCACCGTGCGCATGAACTCTCCGCTGGATCGCGTCGTGCTGGCGCCCGCAATGACGCTCATCGACGGCCTTTGCAAGGATTGGGAAGATAGCTGGAAAACGCCGCTGGTTGAGCGCGCTGCCGACGGCACATTGCGCATCCTCCTGCACGGAAGCTATCCGAGGGACTGCAAGGCCACCACGCGCATCAACGTGCTGGATCGTACCGACTTTATCGACCGTCTGTTTCGTTCGCTGTGGCGCGAAATGGGCGGGCGGTTTAACGGCGTTACGCGTGAGGCCCCGGCGCCTGCGCTATCGCGATTGCTGGCCGAGCATCGCTCCCGTGCTTTGCCTGAGATCGTGCGCAATATCAACAAACCGTCCGACAACGCGCTGACTCGGAGTCTGCTCATGACCCTCGGTGCCCTCGCAAAGGATGGCGATGCGTCTGCCACCAGCACGGCGCGCGGCGAACAGGTCGTGCGCGGGTGGCTGCGCGAGCGCGGCATCATCGACGCTGGCCTTGTACTGGACAACGGCTCCGGTTTGTCACGTACGGAACGCCTGCCGCCACGCCTGCTGGCAGACGTTTTGCGGGTTATGCACAAGAGCGAATGGGCACCAGAGTTTCTGTCAAGCCTGCCGATTGTCGGCATTGATGGCACCATGCGAAATCGGCTGAAGGACAGCCCAGCGACTGGGCGCGCCCGTGTGAAGACGGGCACCTTGCGTGACGTGGTGTCTGTGGCTGGCTATGTGCGCAATGCTGATGGCGAACTGTGCATTCTGGTTGGCCTCATCAATCACCCGCAAGCGAGCCACAAAATTGCACGCCCCGTCGTTGATGCTCTGATTGAGTGGCTGAGTCAGCAACCGGGCCCTGTGCCCTTGCTTTGGTGGCAGCGCATGTTTGGGACGAGAAACTAGAGGATGCGGGTGTAGTTTTGCCGCACCAGCAGTCGGTCGCCACAATCAAAATGCCACCACTCGGTCGAAATGCCTTGCCAGCCGTTTGTGGTCATTACGTCACGCAAGATTTGACGGTTTGCAATGTGCGCCGCCGTGATCTCGCCACGTTGCATCGACTCCGTTTCCAGCGCGGGATGTGAGCGCTCAGTCAAGTCGTCAAACGCCGTACCCATATCAAGCTCACGGCCTTCTGTGTCAATGAGCGTGACATCCACAGCCATGCCAAACGAATGAATTGAACCGCGATCTGGCGACGCCAGATACTGGCGCAGATCGGCGCCTTCGAGGCGGTCCCACATCAATTCCTGCACCCGTTGCGGGCGAAGCGCGTCAAGCACCAGCAAGCGCAAGTCGGGTTGCACCGCACGCAAACTTGTCGCAACCTGGGTCAATGCAGCTGCGGCGTCGCGGTGCAGCCACGCGCAATCGAATCCCGTGTACATATCACGACCGACAAAGTTACTTTCAGTCGCATAACGTAATTCCACGACCACATCAGAAATCGAGTCGAGACGTCGAAACTCCGGATGTTTAGCGATGGATTCGATCGGGGCGGTGCGGCTCAAATTCTTTTCACTACATCAAACGCAATGGCTTTGATCATACGTTGAACTCATTGTCCAAAAGCGCAGCGCGATCAATTTCTGTTCGCTGCGCATAATCGCTTGATGCAATTAAATTCTCGTTCAGGTGCTGCGACTGGCATCTCTTTTCTGGCAGCCCTCGGCGCTTTAATCAACGCCAGCGTCTGGGGCGTGTCGTGGTTTCCGTTGAAGTGGCTGGAAGCGCACGGCATGCCGTCATTGTGGGCGACTTGGTTCATCTTCGGTGCATGCGCCGTCGCCGTACTCATTGTGCGACCGAGCGCCGCGAAAATTTTGTGGCAAAACCGCGCCACGCTTGGCGGGTTGGTCGTCGCATCGGGCATGACCAATGCATGCTTCAATTCGGCGCTGGCGACGGGTGATGTCGTGCGCGCGGTGCTCCTGTTTTACTTGATGCCGATGTGGGTTGTGCTGCTCGCGCGCTGGCTACTGGCTGAGCGCATTACAGCGTCGGCGCTCGCCAGAACGGCGCTCGCGCTGATTGGCGCGGCGCTCGTGTTGGGTGAAGGCAAATTGCAGGTGCCGGTTCCGAATTCCATCGCCGACTGGCTCGCCGTTGCAGGCGGATTTTTCTTTGGTTTAAACAATGTGATCTTGCGTAAATACGCTGGCGCGCCGCAGGAAGCCTGCGCGTTTGCCATGTTCATCGGCGCAGTGCTCATTGCGCCGCTGGTGATTGCAATGCTTGCGTTACTGGGCAAGCCGTTGGTGCTCGCTCCGCAACCCATCGCGTGGGTTGGAGTAGCGATTTTCACCGTCGCGGTATTGATCGGAAATCTCGCTTTGCAATACAGCGCGGCGCGGCTGCCCGCGAATGTTCTATCGGTGCTGATGCTTGCAGAAATTTTGGTGGCAACGCTCAGCTCGTGGCTCGGCGGCGCAGCAGTGATTACGCAAAGCACGTTGATTGGCGGTGCGTTCATCGTGGGGGCGAGTTTGTTGGCGGTGTTTTCCGGCAAAGCCAATTCGTAGGCCGGATGCAATCATCCGGGCTACATTTCAAAACATGATCCCAAATCTCCCTCTCGAAGAACTCGCCCGTCGCTACAACAATGGTGCCGCCGTGCCCGATTGGGCGGACACTTTGCTGCCCCGCTGGCAGCGCGAGAGCGAGCGGGTACGTTCTGACGCTGCAGGTGTACGCGACGTGGCGTATGGCCCACTGCCGCGCAATTGTTTCGACGTATTCATGCCAACTGGAGCGGCACCGGCGGGCGGCTGGCCGACACTGGTATTCATTCACGGCGGCTACTGGCAGCGCTTGTCGAAAGACGACTGGAGTGTGGTCGCCGCGCCCTTTGTGGCGAACGGGATGGCGGCGGTGATCGCGGGCTACACACTGTGTCCACAGACCACCCTTCGCGGCATCGCTGGCGAAATCGAATCGGCTGTGGCGCATCTGTGGAACAACGCCTCCGCTCTCGCGATCAATCGTGACCGTATTGCGCTGGCAGGCCACTCGGCGGGCGGACACTTGACGGCGTGGTGCATGACAACCGACTGGTCGGCGCACGGTTTGCCCGCGACGCCATTCGTTTCGGCCACCTCGATCAGCGGTGTGTTCGACCTGGAACCTCTGGTACCGATCTACCTGAACGAGGCGCTCAAACTCACGAACGACGAGGCGCTCGCGATGAGTCCGGCATATCGGGGGCGGCGTGTGGCGTGCGATTTCACCGCGGCCGTAGGCGGCGCTGAGCTTGAAGAGTTTTTGCGCCAGAACCAGCTACTCGGCAAGCTTTGGAAAGACGTCACCGAATGGGAAATCCCAAGCCTCAATCACTTCACGATCATCGACGAGTTGACGCGCGACCACTCGGCGTTGTTCAAGCGGGTCGCGGCAGGTCTTACTTCGTCGGTGTCGTGACACGATTGATAACTCAACTAACGCTGATGCCGCGTTTTTCCCTGCGGGTTGAGGCTCCACAAGGGTTTGGTGGAACTTCACACAAGCCCAAGGTCATCCGTGCGGTAGCAAATGCTTGCCGGTTTGGCAAAAGGGGCAGGTGCCTGTCAGCCCAGTGGTCGCACGCCCAACCAGGCTGCATGTAGCCAGAACGCAAACACACACCAGGCCACTACGCCCACGGCCACTGTGATCAGCGTGGCTGGCAGCCGACCCGCGGCATACACGGTGCCAGCGATTCGGTCTCGCTGGCGCGCGGCGCGAAAACTCAATACCGCCCAGAGCAAAAAGCTACCAAACAACAAAAGGTCGGCAAGGGTGTTGTTGGCCAGCAGATGCGCCAGCGCCCAGACTTTCACGGCCAGCGCCATCGGGTGATGCAATCGTGCCTTGAATCCGTTGCCCGGAACGTAAGCAGCGACCAGCACTATGAACGCGATAAAGGTGAGCAAAGCCGCCAGATGCCGCATGCCGGGGATGGGTGCCCAGAGCACCACCGGCTCAGCGCGTGCGGCCGCATAACCCCAAATGATGGCGGCGAGGCCGAGCGCCGATACGATCGAGTAGATGCCCTTCCAGCCGCCGGCACCACGGTTGGCGATGAAGCGGCTGCGCATGTCGTCGGCAACGATGCGCACCGAGTGGATGCCCAGGAAAAGAACCAGGCCGAGCATCAGGAAGGTCCTGTCAGTCTCCTTGAATCGCTGAGAGTCATTGGAATTTAGCGCAGGCGACGGCGCTATGGACGGAAAGCATGCGCCCGCCGTCGACGTGAGCCGAAAACTTTAAGTTGTGTGAAAACCATATCCGACCGCTGACTGATCCTGAACAAAGAACTTCGATGGGATGGATAGGGATCGACTGGGTAGGATCAGCTTTTCTATGAGATCTATATTGTATAAGCGCTAACGACCGCAATCGCATGTTATCGACTTACGTTCAAATTTGCACCTGGCCCCTGCACAGCCGTCAATTCAGGACAAAGCCGTTGCCCGAATCGCATCAATCCTTGCCTCGCGCAAGGCGTCGGCAATCCGCTCCGGTTTGCCCGCCGCGACCATCGTGGCAGCCACCGCTCCGGCGTCGACCGACTGCATCGCCGCCAGCGCAGCCAAAGCATCGATACGCGGCTGAAAAACGGGGCTCGCGTCCGCCGGAAGCGCTCCGTCAGCCCCCACGCGCGAGCACTTGTCCGCCTCACAGGCGTCAAGCATTTGCGCAAACCGCTCAGGCCGGCGCAGCACGTCACAACGCATCAGCAGATCATGCACCGTCGCAGGACGCAGTTCGGCGATCTTGCCAATATTTCCATGCTCGGCAGCGACGTGCGTCGCCAGCTCATTGCAGTCGCGCGGCACCCGCCAGCGCTCGCACAATGCAGCAACCAGCTTCACGCTCTGAGCCTCGTGACCATGATGCGCTGGCAGGATGTCAGCAGGCGTCAAACCTTTGCCGAGATCATGCGTTAATGCTGCAAATCGCGTTGCGATCGGCCAGCCTTTTGCAGCGGCGTAGTCAATCACCTGCATCACATGAAGGCCGGTATCAATTTCAGGATGCCATTGCGGTTTCTGCGGCACGCCCCAGAGCCGATCAATTTCCGGCGCGAGCGCCGCCAGCGCGCCGCATGCGCGCAGCACCTCGAACATGCGCGACGGTTTCGCCTCCATCAATCCACGCGAAATTTCCTGCCAGACGCGCTCGGCAACCAGCTCGGCTATTTCGCCGTCGTCGACGAGCTTTTTGCAAAGAAGCAAAGTCTCTGGCGCAACCGTAAATTCGGTGAACCGCGCAGAAAACCGCGCGAGGCGCAACACGCGTAACGGGTCTTCGGCGAACGCATCACTGACATGGCGAAACACCTTCGCTTCAACGTCGCGTGCCCCACCAAATGGATCAACAAGCTTGTCGATGGGATCAACAAGTTCACCGTAAACCTCAAGCGCCATCGCGTTAACGGTCAGATCGCGACGCCGCAAGTCGTCTTCCAGCGTGACCTCTGGCGACGCGTGAAATGCAAAACCGGTGTAGCCGCGCCCGCTTTTGCGCTCGGTTCGTGCGAGGGCGTATTCCTCTTTCGTTTTCGGATGCAGAAACACCGGAAAATCCTTGCCTACCGGCTGGAATTTCGCCGCCAGCATCTCCTCAACCGTCGCGCCCACCACGACGTAATCGCGATCCATCGCGGGGAGGCCCAAAAGCTTGTCACGAACGCTGCCGCCGACTTGATAAATTTTCATGTGGGCATTATGGCGAACTTCCACCACAAATCATCATGTCCGAAAACGGCTAAGTCAAACGCAAAGCCGGCGCTAAACTGCTCACATGCAGTTCGCTCAGCTCACACCTAACGCTTGCTATCAGGCAATGAAGGCGCATGACACGCGGTTTGACGGGCGCTTTTTTGTGGGCGTGTCTTCGACCCGCATTTACTGCCGTCCGATTTGTCGCGTGCGAATGCCTTTGCAGAAGAACTGCGGCTTTTATCCGAGCGCGGCGGCAGCGGAGGCAGCCGGGTTTCGGCCCTGTTTGAAGTGTCGGCCTGAACTGGCACCGGGATTTGCGGCGACCGAGGCGGGTGCGAAGTTGGCGCGAGCGGCGGCGCGGCTGATTGAGGATGGCGCGGCCAACGATGTTGATCTGGCGCACGTGGCTGAGCGCGTGGGGGTGACGGATCGGCATTTGCGGCGCATCTTTGCCGCGGAGTTTGGGGTGTCGCCAGTGCAGTATGCGCAGACGCATCGCCTGCTGCTGGCCAAGCGTTTGTTGACGGACACGGCGTTGCCGGTGGCGGACATTGCGTTTGCCAGTGGGTTCTCAAGCGTCCGGCGCATGAATACTTTGTTTGCTGAGCGCTACCGGTTTAGCCCGACGCGCTTACGTAAGGAAGGGCACGAGAGTGACGCCGCAGGAGAGCTGGATTCGCTGACGTTTGTATTGCCGTATCGACCGCCCTATGACTGGCAACGCGTGCTCGCGTTTTTTGAGATGCGGGCGGTGCCGGGTGTGGAGACGATTGCAGATGGAATCTATCGGCGCGTGATTCGGGTGGAGGGTGCAACGCCGATTGCCGGATGGCTCGAAGTGAGTCATCTGCCAAAACGAAACGCGCTGCAATTGCGATTCACCTCGGCGCTTGCGCGGGCTACGCAATCGGTGTTGTCGCGCACGAAGCAGGTGTTCGACGTGGCCGCTGATCCGCAGGAGATTTCGGCTGCGCTTGGGTCGCTTGCTGAGGGCGCGCATGGGTTGCGCTTGCCGGGTGCGTTTGATGGATTCGAGTTGGCGTTGCGGGCGATTCTGGGGCAGCAGGTGACGGTGAAAGCGGCGCGCACTTTGGCGACGCGGTTTGTGGATGCGTTTGGTGAGGCGATTGTGACGCCGTTTGCTGATTTGACGCGTACGTTCCCGACGCCTGCGCGTGTGGCGCAACTCACGCGGGATGACATTGGCCGTCTTGGCATTGTTGGGCAGCGCGCCGAAGCGATGATCGCGATTGCGCAGGCGGTGACATCTGGCAAATTGACGTTAAGCGGAGGCGCCGAGCCTTCCCAAACGATTGACGAATTACGGCAGATCAAGGGCATCGGGCCGTGGACGGCGCATTACGTCGCGATGCGCGCTCTGGCGTGGCCCGATGCGTGGCCACCTCAGGATGTCGCTTTACTAAATGCGATGAAATTGCCGAACACGGCGAAGGGTCAACGCGAAGCCGATGCGATTGCCGAGACATGGCGACCGTGGCGCAGCTATGCGGTACTGCACACGTGGCGAAAGCTGGAAACGATAAAGGTTTAGAGATGACTACATACTACCAACTTCACGAATCGCCAGTCGGCGAACTGCTGCTGATTTCAGACGGTACGGCACTGACGGCGCTGCACGTGACGGCGGGCAAATACGTTCCGCCTGTTAACGCAGATTGGGTACGCGATGAAACGCGCGCTGTGCTGACGCAAACGCGTCGCGAGCTTGATGAATACTTCAACGGCAAGCGGCGTGCGTTCACCATGCCACTTGCACCATCGGGGACGGAATTTCAGAAGCAGGCATGGATCGCACTGACCCAAATCCCGTTTGGTGAAAAGCGTACTTATGGGCAACAGGCGGCAATCATCGGGCGACCGAAAGCCGTGCGCGCCATTGGTGCTGCGAACGGTAAAAACCCTATTGGTATCATCGTCCCGTGTCATCGCGTGATTGGCACCGACGGCACGTTGACGGGGTACGCGGGCGGGTTGCACAACAAAGAATTTCTGCTGAAACTTGAAGGCATCCTTTGACCCGCAGCGACACCGTTGACTTCGTTCTGCTGTCTGCGATCTGGGGTATGTCGTTTCTTTTTATGCGCGTCGCGGTACCGGAGTTTGGGCCGTTTGCCCTGATTGGGATTCGCTGCGGGCTGGCGGCGATTTGCCTGTTGCCACTGGTGCTGATGCGCGAAGGTAGCGCGCAGATGCTTGCGCACGTTCGCGAATTGACGGTATTGGGCTTGGTGAACGCTTTTATCCCGTTTACGCTATTGGCTTACGCCGCGCTTTCGCTCACGACGGGGTTTGCGGCGTTGATCAACGCGACTACCCCGCTTTGGGCGGGCGTCGTGGGGCTCGTGTGGTTGAACGCGAAGTTGACGCGTTTGCAGTGGATCGGGCTCGCGCTCGGGGTGGTCGGAATGGCCGTGCTGACGTGGGGCGAGGTCGATTTCAAACCTGGTGGCTCGGGATTGGCCATTGTCGCGGGGTTGACAGCGACGCTGGCTTACGGATCCGCATCGCATTTCGCAAAACGGAAACTCTCCAAAGTTTCGCCATTGGGCGTAGCGACGGGCTCCCAGGTCGTCGGTACGATTTTGGTGTTGCCGCTCGCAATCATCCATTGGCCGGAAACGCAGCCTTCGGCCAAAGCGTGGGCGGCAGCGATTTTGCTCGCAGTGTTGGCGACCGCTATCGCACTGATCCTTTATTTTCGGTTGATCTCACGGCTGGGCGGCCAGAAAGCGTCCACGGTGACGTTTCTGATTCCTGTGTTCGCAGCATCCTGGGGCGCAGCGGTGCTTGGCGAAATGCCTACGATTCCCATGTACGTTGGCGGCGCGATTGTGCTGGCGGGCACGGCCCTAACACTGGGATTTGGTGCAAGGTTCACGAGAAATCCCACTTCGGCTGTGCAAAAGCTATAATTCAGGGCTTTTCTGCGAAATCGCGCGCTGCATTCACTGCGCATTCTCCGGAAACCGCTTGAGTCACACGGGGACGACCAATCGCAGTCGCCACCCGACACCCACAAATTCCTAACGATCTCGCTAGACAATCATGAAACGTACATTTCAACCCTCCGTTATCCGCCGTAAGCGCACCCACGGCTTTCGCGCCCGCATGGCTACCAAAGGTGGTCGCGGCGTGATTCGCGCCCGTCGCGCCAAGGGTCGTAGCGTCCTGTCGGCTTAGTTGCCGACAATCGTCACCGACATTTGCGCCATTGTCCACATTGGCGTTCGTTGCGCCCACTGCTCCTGACGTGCCGGTCATCGCAGCCGCGCCAACCGGAGCGGCTTTTCCGCGAGCAGCCCGCCTGCTCCAGCCGGACGACTTCGTTGGGGCGCTGAAATCGCGCGCCCATCGTGGGCGCTTCATCTGGGTTTATCGCCGTGCTGAAATTGGTTCAGACACGGCTGCTCCTCGGGCTCGCCTCGGTCTCATGATCGGCAAGAAAAACGCACGCACAGCAGTGCTGCGCAACGCCGTCAAGCGCCGTATTCGCGAACAATTCCGCCTTCGGCAAACGGTTCTGCCAGCGTCGCAATACGTGGTGCGCTTGAGTATCGCGATAACGACCAAAGATGTCGCTGCAGTGATTGCTGAATGGACGGGTGCGCTTGAACGTGACATTGCGAAACTGGCTGCAGCCAAGGCTCTGGGCGTTGCTGCCCCTGCTGCCCCTGCTGCCACAGCGCCCAGCGTGACCACATGAACGAGCAAACGCTACAGGCGCGGGCGGGCGTCGTTGCCAGCACCGCGGCCTTGGGCCTGATCAAAGCCTACCAATACGGTATTCGCCCGATGCTTGGTCAGCGCTGCCGCTTCTTTCCCAGTTGCTCTGAATACACCGCCGAAGCGATTGGCGAATACGGGGTGATTCGCGGTTCGACCATGGGGGCGCTGCGTCTTGCCAAATGCCATCCGTGGCATGCCGGCGGCTACGACCCGGTACCTGAAAAAACTCCTTCCGCTGCGCAATCCGTTGCCCAGCCTGCCTCCCCAACCCCTAACTGAAAGCCCACAATGGACTTCCAGCGTCTGATCCTGTTCGTTATTTTTTCCATGTCCGGCGTGTTCCTGTTTCAGGCATGGCAGAAAGAAAATGCGCCGCCTAAACCGGTCGCTCCCATTGTTGCGCCTGCGGAGAAGAAGGGCGACGTGCCGACGGCAGCGTCTCCTAGCGCGGGCTCAGTGCCCGGCGCCACCGCTGCAGCGCCAGTTGCTGGTGCGGTTCCAGGCGCGGCGAACACCGTAGCTCCAGCAGCAGGCGCAGGCGAAGTCTTCGCGGTAAAGACCGATCTCTTCGAGGCAAAAATTAACACGCTCGGTGGCGTGATCGAAGAAGTCGCGCTCAAAGAGCATCGCGACGGCGCTGACAAATCGAAGCCCTACTACGTGTTGATGAAAACCAAGGATCGCACGCATGTCGCGCAGTCCGGCCTCATCGGCACCGGTTTGCCGAACCACAACACGGCGTACAGCAAGGTTTCGACCAACACTGACATGGGCACTGCGAATACGCTCGAAGTGCGTTTGTCTGCACCCAACACCGGAGGCGGCAAGACCGATCTCGTCTACACCTTCAAGCGCGGCAGCTACATCGTTGACGTCGCCTTCGACATCACCAACGGCAGCGACGCTGCGATCAGCCCAACCGCCTATTTCCACCTGCATCGCGACACCAAAGTCACCGGTAGCGAGAACGGCATGGTCGGTATCTTCCACGGCCCCATCGTTTACAACGACACCGAAAAGTATAAAAAAGTCGATTTCAAGGACATCGAAAAGGCCAAGAAGAACCTCTATATCGCCAACACTGACAACGGTTGGGTCGGTATGGTTGAGCATTATTTCGTCAACGCGTGGCTGCCGAAAGCGGGCCTGAAGCGCGAGGTCTACATGACGAAGGAGGAAGGCGACATCTACCGCGCCGGCCTGAAAACACCGGTGGGGTCCATTGCGGCGGGCACCACGGCAAAGATCGATGTTCCCATCTATCTTGGTCCGCAAGAGCAGGACAAACTGAAGGCCGCCGCGCCGGGGCTGGAAATCGTTGTCGACTATGGCATCTTCAGTTTCCTCGCAGCGCCAATGTTCGCGCTTTTGCAGTGGTTCCACGGGCTGGTCGGCAACTGGGGTTGGGCGATCATCCTTTTGACGATCCTCATCAAAGGCGTGTTCTATCCGCTAAATGCGACGGCCGGTCGCAGCATGGGCAAGATGAAACTCGTTGGGCCAAAGCTCAAAGAACTTCAGACGCGCCACGCAGATGACAAGGCCAAACTCAACACAGAAATGATGGCGCTCTACAAAAAAGAGAAGATCAATCCGCTCGGTGGCTGCCTGCCCATCGTCGTGCAGATTCCGGTATTCATCTCCCTATACTGGGTGCTGATCGCCGCGGTGGAATTGCGCCATGCGCCATGGGCGTTGTGGATCAGAGACTTGTCCGCGCCAGATCCGTTCTTTGTTCTGCCCGCGTTGTACGCCATCACCGCGTTCGCGCAGTCCAAGTTGCAGCCACCGGCGCCCGGTATGGATCCGATGCAGCAGAAGGTGCTGCAATACATGCCCGTTGCGTTCGCCGTCATGTTCATCTTCTTCCCTGCTGGCCTGGTGCTGTACTGGACGGTGTCCAACATCCTGCAAATCGCGCAGCAATGGAATATCAATCGCGTCCTTGAGAGAGAAAACGCTGTTGCCGTGGCGGCGGCGAAACGCTAGCGACCGTCATTCTGAGCTGAAGGCGAAGCATCAGATGGCCAACGTTTCCGCCCGTCGTTGCCGGTACTGATTGGCCTGGCTGATCCTTCGCGAGTCTCAGGATGACACACTCAGACACCATCGTTGCTATCGCCACTCCTCAAGGTCGGGGTGGTGTCGGGATGGTGCGGGTGTCGGGTAGGTCGCTTGCGACGATGGCAACGGCGATCTGCGCAAAGCAGCTCTTTGCGCGCGTAGCGCAGCACACACGTTTTCTTGACGTGGCGAATCAAACGATCGACGACGGCCTCGCGCTTTTCTTCGCTGCGCCTGCGTCGTTCACCGGCGAAGATGTTTTAGAACTGCATGCGCACGGCTCACCGATGGTGCTTCAGGCACTCGTGCGCCGCTGCGTCGAGCTGGGCGCGCGCCATGCCGAGCCTGGTGAGTTCACCAGGCGCGCTTTTCTGAATGGCAAACTCGATCTCGCGCAGGCAGAGGCGGTAGCCGACGTCATCGACGCCGCGACCGAGAGCGCTGCGCGCGCCGCAGTGCGCTCGCTCACGGGGGAGTTCTCGTCGCGCATCAAAGTGCTGCAAGACAAGCTCATTCGGCTGCGCATGTTCGTCGAAGCGACCCTTGATTTCCCCGAAGAAGACGTTGAATTTATCGAAGCGGAACGCGCGCGGGATAAGTTGGCGGAGACGCGCATTGCACTCGAACACGTTATCGCGGAAGCGGGTCGTGGCCAGCTTCTGCACGACGGCATTCGCATCGTGTTGGCGGGCGAACCAAACGTTGGTAAATCGAGCCTGCTCAATGCCCTGGCTGGCGACGAAATAGCCATCGTGACGCCGATTGCCGGCACGACACGCGACACGGTGAAGAGTCGGATCAGCGTCAAAGGCTTGCCGACTGAAGTGATTGATACGGCGGGTTTGCGCGAAACGAGTGATCCCGTCGAAGCGATGGGCATCGAGCGCACGCGTGCAGCGATTCGTGATGCCGATCTCGCGCTGGTTATTGTTGAATCGGACGCCGTGGTGTCAGCACAACTTTTGTGTGAACTACCCGCTACGCTGCCACGCATCATCGTGCGCAACAAGATTGATCTTCAACAACAGGATGCACACGCGGACGCAGCCGGCGTTTGGCTCTCGGCGAAGACGGGCGACGGCATCGAATTGCTCACCGACACGATTGCCGACGCGGTAGGTTTCAACTATCGCGAAGAAGGCGGCTTCATGGCGCGCGAACGTCATGTCACCGCGTTACGTGCGGCACTCGTGCATGTCAACGATGCTGCGGCGCACCTCGACCACGTCGCCCTGGAGCTGTTTGCGGAAGAATTGCGCCTCGCGCACGAGGCGCTCGGCGTGATCACGGGTGAATTCACCGCAGATGATTTGTTGGGCGAAATTTTTAGCCGGTTTTGTATCGGTAAATAGTCCCGCATTTGTAGGAGCGGCGCGAGCCGCGATCAACCGTGGCTGCATGTGCACGATTCGCGGCTCGCGCCGTTCCTGCAAGTGCCGCAACCCGCAACCACCGACAACCCATAAAATCGACACTTCGCTATTTTCAACACGGTTGATCGCGCTTTGAAAGAAATCGTTACGCTCTCGGGCGACATAGGCGGCGGTAAATCGTCAGTCGCACGTATCCTCGCCGGGCGATTGAATTTTCAGCTGATTTCTGCAGGTGCGATCCAGCGCGAAATCGCGACCGCCATGGGCCTGACCACGCTTCAATTGAATGAGCGTTCCGCGAAGGATCGGAGCGTTGATGACCGTATCGATTCGCACACGCAGCGACTGGGTGAAACCGGCAATCAGATCATCGTCGACTCCCGTCTGGCGTGGCATTTCATTCCGAGCGCGTTCAAGGTGTTCCTGTCGGTGGATGCTGAGGTGGGCGCAGGCCGCGTGTTCGATGCCTCTCGCAGCGATGAGAAGCACAGCTCGCTTGCCGACGCACTTGAAAACAACCGCTTGCGCACGCAGCTCGAAACGACACGATTTCTGGCGTTGTACGGCATCGCGTTGCGCGATTACAGCAACTACGACCTCGTCGTCGACACCTCATTTGTGTCGCCTGAGCAAGTGGCTGAAGTCATCGAATCGAGCTTTCGCGCGTGGAAAGCGCAAACCCGGTTTGCGCAGCTATGGATGAGTCCGAAGCGTCTTTTGGCACTGCAGGACGTGTCCGCTACTCGCACGGCTAACTTGGTCGCTCCGTCGGAGCCCGTGCAGTTGCGTTCGCATGGTGGCCAGTTTCAGGTGGCAAGCGGTCACGAATTGATAAAAGAGGCTTTTCACAAAGGGACGCCGTTGCTCCCCTCGCAACTCGTCGCGATCTAGAAGACTTTCTTCGCGTGCAGTAGCCGCACCAACGCCCTCGTGTGGCGATCAATATCCTTGATGTCGATGTGCGACGTGTCAGGCGTGTCGATGACTAATTCTGGGTAATCGCGAAAGTCGATCATCGTCGCGGGCATGATGGCGGCGAGTTTGTCCCAATACTTTTCGCGCGGAAAGTTCGCCTCATCCAGCGCAATGTGTTCGCCTGACACTGGCTCTCGATAGAAAACGACCTTGCCGCCACGCGCGTTGATGCGCTCCACCCAGCTCACCACGTAGCGCATTTCAGTAAGCCAGGCGTCGGGCGTTGGCGGGGTGTACGGCGAATAATATTTCTTCAAATCTGCGACGCGCGCACTACGTATCGCGGGGACGTCGCTTTTGCGATAGTCGGTTCCGCCCGCGCGATCTCTTTCGAATGTCACGTACTCTTTATGTGGTGGGCCGTTGCCGTCGAGGTATCGTTTGACGAGCGTCACCGCTGCGAAGTCGGGCCGCGCAGCGATCACATGCTCTTGCAGGCGCGTCAACATGCGCCGATGCACTTCACGCGATGGGCTCCATTCGTGGTGGTAGTTCTGGATATGTTTGGCCTGCATCTCCCACACCTTGCGATCCATGCCGCGCGAGTCAATACCGACCAGCGCGACGCCGACGAACTTCTCATCCTCCGACAGATCACGCAGCGCTGCGAGCGGGTAATGACCATTGACGGCGAGCATGATTGGATCGACCTTGAGTCCCATTTGGCGCGTCTCATCGCGAAACACTGGTGGCGAGATGCCGTATTGAATGCGCGATGCACCGAGCAGCGCGAAACGCAGCGGTGGAGCAGATTTCACGGCGCGTGCGCGGTGCTGCGACCACAGATCAAAACTGTCCATTACGGTCGGCGCATAACCCTGCCCGCGCCAGTAGTGCTCGAACGAAAGCCAGCCGCCGAGCGTGATGGCAGCTGCGAGTCCCCAGGTCAGAAGCCATCGTGTTTTCATCATGGCCTCCCGTTAAAACTGAAAGTATATGAACGCATTAGTCTTGCCCGGTGACAACACAATCGCGAGAGACATCAATGACAACAGCGCCACGCGCCATGGCCACGCGATAGCTGGCAACCATTCCCAACCCTTGCGCGATTTGAGCCAGGCTTGCACTGCAAGACCGATCACGAGGCCCGCGACAAAGACTTTCGCATCGCCGTTCCAGGCGAGGCTTGCCGCATCCTTCAGTGCAAATCCAAACATGGCGATCGTGCGATCCCAAGCCACGGCGAGCGTCGGGGCCCGGAAGTAAACCACTGCCCACGAAAACAGCGCAAACGTCAGCAACGCGAGACACCAGCGCACCGGTTTCACACCCCAAATTTTCCAGTCGCCAATGCTGTCTTTGAGGATTCGTTCACCCACCAAAAATGCGCCATGCAGCGCACCCCAAACGACGAAATGCCACGCCGCTCCATGCCAGAAACCGCAGGCCGTGAACGTGATCATCACGTTCAAATAACCGCGCAGCCGCCCCTTGCGATAGTGGCCGAGCGGATTGAACACGTAGTCGCGCAACCAGTTCGACAGCGAGATATGCCAACGTGTCCAAAGCTCCGCGATACCGACCGACGCGAACGGCGCTTCGAAGTTTGACGGCAGATGGAACCCGAACATTTTTGCGATGCCTAACGCCGCCAGCGAATAGCCGGCAAAGTCGCAAAACACCTGCATGGAAAAAGAGAAAGCTCCCGCCCAAGCGGCGACGAATCCCGCTTGGTAGTCCGGCGCAAAGACGATGTCGGAGATTGGCGCGAACACGTGATCCGCGCCAACGATTTTGAGGAACAACCCGCCAATCAGCATGTACGCACCGAGCGCTACGCCATCAGTGGTGACCGTGCGCGGAACTAACGTCTGCGCATTGAAATCACCAAAACGCATGATCGGTCCGGCCACCAGATGCGGGAAGAACGTCATGAACAGACCGTAATCACGGAGATTTTTCGTCGGCTCGATGCGTTTTTTGTAGACGTCGACGATGTAGGAAATCGATTCAAACGTGTAGAACGAAATGCCCAGCGGCAGGACTATGCCTAGGTCGATCGGTTTGTAGGTGACGCCAACCAGCGCGAACCATTCGATGACGGTGTTGGCGAAGAACTGCGCATACTTGAAATAGCCGAGCAATGTCAGACTCGCCGCGACCGAAGCCCACAGCCACAAGCGTCGTCTGCGCACGTCCACAGTGGCGTGAATGCGCTGCGCAGCCCACCAGTCGAACACGGTCGTGAACGCCAGCAGCAATAGGAAAAGCGGGTTCCACGACCCGTAGAAAACGCAACTCGCAACGAGCAGCACGTTCTTCCTGGCCGGCCACGAGCGGAGCAGTGCGTAAACGGGGAAGACGATCGCGAGGAATAGCGCGAAGGTCAGTGAATCGAACGTCATGCAGGCTTACAGCTTTTCCTGGAAACTACCACCGCTCGCGGGCTAACCTCGCAAATTGACAAAAATCGACTTTGCATTGAATCCGCGTCTAGCCCTTATGCAAAGGGGATAAGAGCAACGAAGTCGTTACTCTGTACGCACCCATTTTTGTGATCGCCCGAGCATCGGCATGCCGATGTAGCCGCGCACTTCCATCGACTTGTTGTCTGCAGCGGGCGTCATGCGAACGCGGTATACCTTGCCGTTGGCGGCATCGAGAATATCGCCACCTTCCCAGTGCGATTCACCTTTTTTGACGTTGCGGAGAATCGTCATTCCGATAACCGGCTGGCCTTTGCGGCTGTCCGTGCACTCATCACACTTGGAATCCTGTTTCGCAGCGTCGAAGAGCTTTTCGATCTTCCCGGTGAGGATGCCTCCGGCCTCGGTGATGCGCACGACGGCTTTTTCTTTGCCGGTGGCGTCATCGATGGTTTTCCAGGTGCCAGCAGGTGAAGGCGTTTGTGCGAACGCCGCACTGGTGACAAAAAAGGCAAGTAAACCGATTAAACGTTTCATTTCAAATCTCCTAATGATGGTGTCAACAATAACGCCGGACAGGCGGCTAGCGTGTAACAAAGTCCCGCTTACCTACTGGCACACCGGCACCGCGCAGTAAATCGTATGCGGTGGCGGCGTGGAAATAGAAGTTCGGATAAACCATGCCCATCAGATACGGCAGACCGACGAAATCGTGTGGCTCGCCGCCAATGGGTACTGTAATGATCTTTTTTTCGCTGCCTTCAAATTGCTCGGGCTTGAACGTGGCGAGAAAATCGCGCGTCGTCTGGCAGCGCGCTTTGAGTTCGGCAAAGGTTCTTTCGCTATCTTCGTACTTTGGGTTTTCTACGCCTGCCAGCCGCGCCGCCGCGCCTTTGGCGAAGTCAGCGCAGATCTGCACCTGACGATACATCGGCAACATATCCGGAAAAATGCGCATGCCGGTCAGCACAGTTTCGTCGATTTTTTTCTCGGCGGCGTAAGCGCTGGCCTTGTCCAGAATATTTTGCAGGTTGCCGAGCGTGCGATCAAGCACGGGGACGGATAAGCTGTACATCGAAATTTGCATGGATATCTCCTGATTTTTTGAGAACGGATTCGTGTTCGATTGTAGGGCTGCTAAACTTTGCACTGTGTCAGGAGAAGAGCGCGGGTGATTTGCCAGCGCGCTACCGTAGGCGTAATCCCCGGAAGATCGCTCAGGTTCAGGTACTGTCACAGACAACCATCTGGAGAGCGAGGCAGCCGCCGCACCTAAATGCGATGGCGAGAGCCTCCGCCGAAGGGGCAAGGCCCGGCGCGTGATGCGCCGCGCTCAATCTCTCAGGCACAAAGGACAGATCCGGGACGATTGATTCTTCGATTGAAAGAACGCGTCTCTATGTCTGAAACTTTGTCGAAAACACCTTTATTTGATCTGCATGTGAGCCTCGGCGCTCGCATGGTGCCGTTTGCCGGTTATGAAATGCCGGTGCAATATCCGCCCGGTGTTTTGAAAGAGCACTTGCATACGCGAGCGCATGCCGGGCTGTTTGATGTGTCGCACATGGGGCAGGTGGAATTGCATGGCGCGGACGCTGCAGCTGCTCTGGAAACGCTGGTGCCCGTTGATGTGATCGGCATTGCGCCGGGCAAACAGCGCTACGCTTTCTTCACCAACGAAGCGGGCGGCATTCTTGATGATCTGATGATTTTTAACGTCGGCGGCTACCTGCATCTGGTGGTGAACGCCGCGTGCAAAGCGCAGGACATCGCTCATCTCAAATCGAAAATCGGCGGGCGCTGCGAGGTTCGTGTGCGCGATGATCTGGCGCTGCTTGCGTTGCAGGGGCCGGGAGCGGAGGCCGCGCTCACGGGTGTTGCCGTTGGCCTGATTCCGTCAGTGTTCATGGCAGGTGGGCGCGTCAAACTCGCGGGCATCGATTGCCTCGTCACGCGCACCGGCTACACCGGCGAAGACGGCTTTGAAATCAGCGTTCCTAATGCCCATTGCGAAGCGCTCGCCAAAGCATTGCTCGCGCAGCCGAATGTGCAACCGATTGGATTAGGCGCGCGCGATTCGCTGCGTCTCGAAGCAGGGCTTTGCTTATACGGTCACGATCTCGACGAGACAACGACGCCAGTCGAAGCGTCGCTCAACTGGGCGATGCAAAAAGTGCGTCGCACCGGCGGCGAGCGCGCAGGCGGCTTCCCCGGTGCGTCGGTCATCCTCGGTCAACTCGACAATCCGTCAAGCGTCAAACGCAAACGCGTCGGCCTCAAGCCCGAAGGTCGCGCGCCGATTCGCGAAGGCGTGGAGTTTCAAGATTCCGCTGGCAACAAGATCGGCATCGTCACCAGCGGCGGTTTTGGCCCTACCGTCAACGGCCCGGTCATCATGGGCTACGTCGATACTGCGCACGCGGCATCGGGCACCAAGATTAACGCGATGCTTCGCGGCACACCGACGCCCGTGACGGTGGTTGGCATGCCGTTTGCGCCGCACGGCTACAAACGCACTTGACATTTCAGGAGATCACTATGACCACCCGCTACACCGAAGACCACGAATACATCAAGATGGACGGCGATATTGGCACCGTCGGCATCACTGCGTTCGCGCAGGACAAACTCGGGGACCTCGTCTACGTCGAGCAGCCGAAAGTCGGCCGCAAACTCGCGGCGAAAGAAGACGCTGCGATCATCGAATCGGTGAAAGCCGCAGCCGAAGTGAAAGCACCGGTCGACGGAGAAGTGATCGAAGTGAATGAGGCCATCGTGGCCGATCCCTCGCTCGTTAACACCGATCCCGAAGGTGCCGGCTGGTTCTTCAAGATGAAAGTCTCGAACGCCGCCGCCGTTGCCGCGTTGCAGGACGAGGCCGCTTACAAAGCGATGATTGCCTAAAGTCATGGTGCTCATTCGCCCGCTTGAGGCCAGCGACCGCGAGGCGTGGAACACGTTGTGGACGGGCTATCTTACGTTCTACAAAACCACGCTGCCGCCCGAGCAGTTTGATCTCACCTGGTCGCGTCTGCACGACTCTGCTGAACCGATGTACGTCCTCGGTGCGTTTGAGGGCGAAGAGATGCTTGGCATCGTGCATTACATCTTTCACCGTACTTGCTGGGCGGCGGGGCCTACCTGCTACCTGCAGGACTTGTTCACGGTCGAAGCGGCGCGTGGCAAGGGCGTTGGGCGAGCGCTGATCGAGGCGGTGTACGCCGCCGCGAAAATCGAAGGCGCGAGCCGCGTGTACTGGCAAACGCACGAGACCAACGCCACGGCAATGGTGCTCTACAACAAGGTCGCTGAACGCAGCGGCTTTCTGGTTTATCGAATGTCGATGTGAACGAAGTTTAACGTCGTAGGGTGGGCACCCCGTGCCCACGCGTTATCGGCACGCTACTCATGGTGGGCACAGGGTGCCCACCCTACTTATAATTTTTGGCAACACTCATGTCTGATTTCCTCTACCGTCACATCGGCCCCAATCGCGAAGAGCAGATGGACATGCTCGCGCATGTTGGCGCGAACTCCCTCGAAGATTTGCTTGCGAAGGTGGTGCCACCGAGCATCGTCGGCAGCAAACCACTCGCGCTTCCAGAAGGACTTTCCGAAGTCGAAGCGCTCGCCGAACTGCGCGGTATTGCGAACAAAAATCAGGTCTTCAAGAATTTCATCGGACAAGGCTATGTCGGCACGGTCACGCCCGGAGTGATCTTGCGTAACGTCCTTGAAAATCCTGCCTGGTACACCGCGTACACGCCGTATCAGCCCGAGATTTCGCAAGGCCGGTTGGAGGCAGTCCTGAATTATCAGACGATGATTTGTGATCTGACTGGCATGGACATCTCGAACGCATCGCTGCTCGATGAAGGCACGGCGGCGGCCGAAGCGATGACGCTGGCGAAACGTCAGGCGAAATCGACGAGCAATACGTTCATCGTGGCGGGTGACAGTCACCCGCAAACCATTGAGTGCATCAAGACACGCGCCGAACCGCTGGGCATTGAAGTCAAAGTGGGCTTCGCACCCAAGCTCATGGAAGAAGGCGATTACTTCGCGGTGCTAGCGCAATATCCGTCCACCACCGGTCAGATTCACGACCTGGCACCGTCTGCCACCGCCGCTCACGCCAAAGGCGCGCTTTTCATCTGTGCCGCTGATCCGCTCGCACTCGTTCTGCTCAAAGCGCCCGGCGAATGGGGCGCAGACATCGTGATCGGCACTACGCAACGCTTCGGCGTGCCGATGGGCTATGGCGGGCCGCACGCAGCGTACATGGCGACGCGCGATGCCTACAAACGCAACATGCCGGGCCGTCTCGCCGGTGTGACCATTGATGCGCAGGGCAAACCGGCTTATCGCCTCACGCTGCAAACACGCGAACAACACATTCGCCGTGAAAAAGCGACCAGCAACATCTGCACGGCGCAGGTGTTATTGGCCGTGATGGCGGGCATGTACGCCGTGTATCACGGCCCCAAAGGTTTGCAGCGGATCGCTTTGCGCGTACATGGTCTTGCCACGCGTTTTGCGGCGGGGCTCAAAGCGATGTACATCAACGTCGCAGCAGCAGATTTGTTCGACACCGTGACGTTCAAGCATGATGCGCACAGCGAAATCGCTGCGACCGCGCGGCACGCCGGAATGAATTTGCGTCACTATGAAACGCTGTCTTCAGTCGGCGTCACGTTCGATGAAACACATACGGATGCAGACGTCGACGCGGTTCTCTTTGCAATTGCTGCGACGCTCGAATGCCCGCCTCCTAATCTAATCTCGTCGGCGGAGAGTGCGATCCCCGCCGCGCTTCGTCGCACTGCGCCGATCCTCACGCACCCTGTCTTCAATACGCATCATTCTGAAACCGAAATGCTGCGCTACCTGCGCATGCTGGCCGACAAGGATCTCGCGCTCGACCGTACGATGATTCCGCTCGGTTCGTGCACGATGAAGTTGAACGCGACCACCGAGATGATCCCGGTGACCTGGCCGGAGTTCGGCAACATGCATCCGTTCGCGCCTGCCGATCAGGCGAAGGGTTACGCCGAACTCGTCGGCAATCTCGAAGACATGCTGTGCAAAGTGACCGGTTTCGACGCCGTGACGTTGCAACCAAACAGCGGTGCGCAGGGCGAATACGCCGGGCTGCTCGCGATTCGTGGCTATCACGCCAGTCGCGGTGAAGCCCATCGCAACATCTGTCTGATTCCGTCCAGCGCGCATGGCACCAACCCCGCCAGCGCACAGATGTGCGGCATGGAAGTGGTTGTGACGCAATGCGACGAACACGGCAACGTTGACGTCGCAGACTTGAAGGCAGCGGCAGAGAAGCATTCAAAAAATCTTGCAGCGTTGATGATTACGTATCCCTCCACGCACGGCGTGTTTGAAGAAGCCGTGAAGGAAATTTGCGCCATCGTGCATCAGCATGGCGGTCAGGTCTACATGGACGGTGCCAACCTGAACGCTCAAGTTGGCGTGACCTATCCGGCCGAAATCGGCGCCGATGTCAGCCACATGAATCTGCACAAAACGTTCTGTATTCCACACGGCGGTGGCGGCCCCGGCGTCGGTCCGATTGGCGTGAAATCACAACTCGCCCCCTTCCTGCCCGGTCGCGGCAAGGTCGGCCCGGTAAGCGCCGCGCCGCAAGGTTCAGCCAGCATCCTGCCGATTCCGTATGCCTATATCCGCATGATGGGCGGCGATGGTCTGCGTGAGGCGACTGCGGTTGCCATCCTGAACGCCAACTACGTCGCAAAGCGTCTCGCGCCGCATTTCCCGGTGCTCTATACCGGTCACGGCGGCTTTGTTGCACATGAATGCATCATCGACGTGCGCCCGATCAAGGAGCTGTGCGGCATCAGCAATATGGATGTTGCCAAGCGTCTAATGGACTACGGTTTCCACGCGCCGACCGTGAGTTTCCCGGTCGCCGGTACGCTCATGATCGAGCCGACCGAGAGCGAGAGTAAACACGAGCTGGATCGCTTCATCGATGCCATGATCGCGATTCGCCAAGAGATTCGTGCCGTTGAAATGGGTGTTTATCCGAAGGACGATAACCCACTAGTGAACGCACCGCACACGACCGAGGTGCTGCTGGTGGAGGCGTGGAATCACGCTTATACCCGTGAGCAGGCGGCGTATCCGCTGCCGAGCCTGCGTCACAACAAATACTGGCCACCGGTCGGTCGCGTCGATGACGTTTACGGTGATCGCAACATCATGTGTACGTGTCCACCGATGGAGAGTTACGCATAAGCGCAAAGCAGGATTACGCGTACGTGTAAGGCTCAAATAGCCTTGACTGCCATCAGCGGAACCATATCGTGCTGTATGTCGGAGTCCGTGGTCGATCCGGGAGCGGCGAGCGGAGATGAGACGATGTGCGGAGCACACTGGAGAACTTTCAATTCGGCGCCGTTTTTCATGACGAACCAGTCGATGCCGTTCTGGATGCCATCGCGCTCGACTAGCGCAAGTAAGCGGCGAGCGCCTTTGGCCGAAATGAGGTAGGCGTAGAGGCCACCCAAATAGTTGCCCCACTCCATAAGACCAAGTCGCGTCGAGAGGTTAACCCGGGCGGACAGTTCAGCGCGCGACTCATTCCAGAACTGATAGCCGAGTAGCACCAGATCATAGTCGCTATGGATTTCTGCGAACTCGCCGCAGAGCTCGACCAGTTGTCCGCAAAAATCCGCACCCGGTTTGACGTCGTCCTCGAATATCAGGCACGCGCCGTCAGCACGGGTGGCCACTTCACGCCAGATAGCAACATGACTAAGCGCGCAACCGACAATACCGCGGCGGTAATTAAAGTCGTTGCCACGGAAGAGGTGAAGTATTTCGGGCGTCAAGTCGAGCGCTGATCCGTCGACAGCGGCGAAGCGCTCGCAGCGTGCAAGAAATATTGAGCCCGCCGCCTCATCCACCCTCGCGCGAAACGCCTCCCAGCGGTCGCTGCGGCGGTCCAGGTTCAGCACTTTTATTGACAGACTTTCAGCCAGACGGTGACCATGAATGACCCGCGCGAGTGTTGGGAAAAACTGGTACTCATTCAGAATTCGCAGCTTTTCCGCACGGATGGCGTCGAGTCGGTGCGCGTACTCGTTATCGCGCATCGCGTTTTCCATAATTTGCAGGCTCAACTCAAAGTCGTCCAGCGGCAGTCGGATCAACGCGGCCGGATCGATGTACTCCTCGATGTTGGGGCATCCCCAATAAAAACAGAGGCACTCGCCCAGAATCGCGTCGACGATTTTTTCGGTAAAGTAGTTAACCTCTGCGCAATTCTCGACGGCGATGGTGTAGCGGTACGGCAGTATCCCACTGGATTTGTCGTGCTCCGGAAGGGGGCCCCGATAGTTGTGAAAGTTGTGGATGTTGTCGCGTCCAAAGATGTCGATCTGTGTCCCCGATGTCTCGATGTACTTGAGGAATGCGATACGGAGGTGTTGGCCCGGATCCTGCACCTTCCCTGATGTCACATAAGACAATCGCAACGACTTTTCGATGGGCTGCGTGAGCAACTCCTCATAGCGCATGCCAAGATGCCATTCGGAATTGTTGCGATAGCGGTTGTGACTGCGAACCTGTACGAATTTACGCGGATCGGGTGCCGCCCATTCGCCCCAGTGCATGACGCCAAGCGACGGCTCCATCGGGAAGATTATGGTGCGATCCGTGCGGAAATACGCGTTCGTATCCGCCGGATAGTTAACGACCACCCAGTAGTCGATATCGCGATCCTCATCAGTGATTTCGATATCGTCCCACCGACAGGCACCTTTCGACTGCCGATCCCATAGCGCACAGAGAGCAGTCGAAGATGTCCAGTTGGTGAGTAGCCTGACCCGAAGTGGTGTGGGCGCAACGTTAGAGAAAAGTTGCCCGAACTGAACTTCGTCGTTTAGCTGGTATGCATTGGGGCGTCCAGCTTCCGCGCTCTCGAACGTCAGCTTGCCGATGTGCAGCGCGATGATCGCATCGAAAAATGCGGAACGATATCCCAGCCCGGCATAACGCGCGGCGAACTGGTGTTCAAAATGGGCGCTTTCCGGGTCATAGCGCCCAGTGTCCCGAATCGCCGACATCCGCAGCAGCGCGGGGCGCAGCGAATAGTGTGGCCACCACGCATTCGAGCGCGAGCCGGGAGGAAGCAGGCGAAAAAACTCATCGTAAGCAGGCGTATCGCACCTGAAATGTTCATGCAGCCGATAGCGCAGACCGCTCTTTGTCGTCCGCCGCACCTGACCACCAGCAATACTTCGGCACGCCAGTGTCTCGCCGTAGTTGCGGTTGAATAACACTTCGCCAATCGTCGGATCGTCATCGAGAATCGCGAGCGCCTTCTCGACATAACCGTCGCGGATGATGAAATGCCAATCGTCTTCTAAATGCAGCCAAAACGGACTCGCGATCGTATCGAGCAGGCGATTCATGCTGCGAGCATGCCCCTTGTCTTCGCGGGTCTTGAAGATGAATTCGAAGAACGGATAGCGTTGTCTCATTTGCAAACGATTCGCTTCGCTTGAGCCATCGTCGATGCAAATCCAGCGGTCAATGCGACCGACATCAGTGCAACAGTTTAAAAACGAATTGACGGTTTTCACGAAGAGATCAAATCGTTTGCAGCTGGTGATCGAAAGCGTAATCTGGACTTGATGCCTCGGTCCATGTGCGAACTCTTGAGCCAACTGGCGAACCAAGTCGTCGGGATACGCAAGCGTTTCCTCTAGAAGATGCGGCACCGCGAAGTCACGGTTACTGGCAATCCTTTCACGGTCACTTTCGGAAATCGATGACACCGCCAACAGGTAGTTGCAAAGATCAAGACTTTCGCGATAGCGACCGAGGTAGTAGGCACAAATGGCGAGCTCGTCGCTTATCTTCCATTCGTAAACGTCCGCCGCCACGAAGAGGCCGTCTGCCTCGGGGAACAGAATTTCCTTTGCTCTGCTTGCGAACAGATGTCCGAGATCGAACTCGCCCTGAAGCCTGTAGTGGCAGGCGATCAGGTGCAAAGGCTCGGCCCGGTGCGGACAGAATTGCCAGCTGCGCAAATGGGCGGCCAGCACCTTGTCCCATGGCTCACCCAGATGTTCCATACACACGCCACGTTGAAGCAATGCGTAGAAAACCTCCTCAGACCAACCACCCATCGCCGCGCGCCGCGTGTAGTACTCCAGCGCTTGTCTGTGATCGCCCGCGTCACGGAGGCTTTGAGCCAGGTAGAACGTGTTTCGCGCATCGCCGGGGTTGGCCTGAACTTCCGCGAACAGCGTGTGGGCATCGCGCTGGTACTTGTCGGTCGCGCGACTACGGTTGCCGAGGCGTCTTGAATCGATATGGTAATCGCCCAGTAAACGTCCTTCACTGGTTCCAGCGTCCATGCCGACCGGATACTCGTGCAGCACGCCCTCGTACTTCCAGCTCAGACTGCCGCGAAAGATTTGCTTGCGCCAGTAGCGAAAGTCGGTGCCGTAACGGAGCAGGTAGGAGTCCAGAGTCAGATGCGACAGGTCAATGGCTCCGTTCACCAGATCATCGGCGTCGATCATCCACAAATAGTCTGCTTTTCCGCGAGCCAGGGCCAAAGCCTCGGTACGATTTCTGCCGAAATCGAACCACGGGCGCTGGTGGATTTCGCCGGGGACACCGCGCTTCGCGAAGTAGCCGTGGATGACGTTAATCGTGTCGTCGCTCGACCCGGTGTCCACAATGACCCAGTAGTCGATGTGAGGCGCAACCGACGCCAGCGTTTCGGTCACGACGTGCGCTTCGTCTTTGACAATCATGCAGAGGCACAGATGCGGAAGCACCGCGCTGGTTGTCTCCGATGTACCGACGCGCAATATCGTTTCATCAAGCAGAGTACTGGCAGGCGAATCGGTCACGTACAGCAGCCGGGGATAGGCCTCGCTGTAGTGGTTAACGCGTGAGTCGTGAAGGCTCGCATTCCGTGCTCCATCGGTACTTAGTACCCACCATTCCGCCTGGTGCCGGTCACCGATCGGGACTGGTGGCAACGACTTGAGGTAGCCGGCACGAGCCCACCAGAAGTTGCCGCTGAAATGCCGTGCCGGATGATCGAGAAAATTGCAACTGACAACGTCATGCGTTTGCAGCGCCGCACGCGCCTGATCATGCTTTTCCACCAAAAAATGAAGCAGCATCCTGCGCCAGTCGGTGACGGCAGCCGACGGCGGCTCGTACGATGCACCCTTGGTGTGCACGTACAGCACATGCGCATCGTGCTGAAACATGGAAAACGTTCGAATCAGATCGAGGGTTGGCGCTTCGCCGCGGCTGGCATCGGACGAATAGTTGATGAGTCGGACGCGCAGCGTGTCGTGTGTGAAACGCTCCGGCAGTGTCGTATTGTCACCGACGTTGATGATGTAGAGCCGGTCGAGGTGCGACAGCAGGCCCGCGACTGCGACTGCGTCCAGAATTTCCGACAGGATCGCGCTGTCGTGGTCGCGGGTATAGGAATGGATAAAGCAGACGGTACGTATTGACTCGCCGAGTGCATCGCCGAAGTACTTGTGATAGCGCAGCTCGGCGTCGCTCGGGTGTGCCGGGAGTCGCAACTCGTGGCGAAGGATGCGCTCGAGCGTCGGGAAGAACTGGTAGTGCTCAAGGACCTTGCGTTTTTCCCGGCGAATGACCTCGATGCGTTTTTCCCATTCGTTGTTCAGGATCGCGTCCTTGATGGTGCGAAACGCCTGCTCGAAATCATCAAGATCAACGGCAATAAAAGCGCGTGCGTCGACATACTCCGCCGCATTCGGCGCACCCCAGTAAAAGCACAGCGTCTCCGTGAGCAAAGGCTCCCAGAGCTTTTCGGTAATAAAGTTCTTCTCTGGGTTGTTTTCCGCCGCGAAGAAGTAACGGTATGGGGCGAGTGCCGCATCTTTTTCGCCCGGCGGATGTGGCCCTATCCAGCGTTCGAAGCCCAGAGGATTGTCATACGCGTACAGTTCGACGCGGACGACATCGTCATTCCTGGCTTCGATGAACTTCAGGAAATCGACCCGCTTGATATGGCCCGGGTCGAAATACTTGCCGCTGCAGATGGACGAAAGAATTCGCGTCTTGCGAATCGGCTGAGTGCGGAGTTCGTCGTACGTAGCACGCAACTGCCAGAACGCATTGTTGAGGTGACTCCGGTGGCCGCGCACCTGAAGAAACAGCGAGGGATCGGGAGCTGCCCAGTCCCCCCACGTCTTCGCTCCCCACGTCTGATGGGCCCCACCGCACCAGGGCTCCATCTGGAAGATGATCGTACGCTCCGGGATGTACCACTCGCCGGGCCACGGGCGATTGATGATGACAAAGATGTCGATATCGACGTCCTCAAAGGTCACTTCGATGTCGTTCCAGCGTAGGTCGCCTTGCGACATCCGATCCCATTCCGCGCAGAGTTGCTCAGGCGGGCACCAATCTCCCATGAGCTTGACGCGAGTGGTTTGTTCCGGGCGCTTCGCTGTTGATTGGCCCATGTTCGAAATGTCCGTCACATGGATCGCAGTTGAGTCAGCGCTGTACGTTGGTGCGCCGCCTGTTTGCAAGCGAGAGCTGGGAGCAACCGGGTTCGGAATCGTCGACCTACCCAACCCGTCGCCGCCGAACAGTTGTTGCCAATGTTGCTATTGTGCATTCTGAAATTGCATTGAACACAGTCGAATCCGGCGCGGATAAAAAACATAAAGCAGCGGCATGTTGGGGCGATTTTTCATGATAACGCATTGAAATTTGCCCCTTGCCCCTCAACAGACAAGGCTTGAGTCATCCCAGCGAGTCCGCTCACACACAAGTTCGTCCGCACCGCAGAAGGTGGCCGCAGTTGCGTCGTATGGCTCACGGCGCTCGCGATTCTGCATCGATTCATCGCTGTTGCGGACGCTCATTTTCGAGAGTTTTCGTTGACACAGTTTGTATCGGCTGATAGCCTGAAAGGCAAGCCGAATACGGCATGACTTTCGAGGGGCAGCGAATGGGTACTGAACAGTCAAGGCGTCAGTTTCTGAAGCGATCGGTGGTGTGGACCGTCACCTCGTCGTGGGTGGGGGCTTCGTTCAGTTCATTTGGGCAAAGCGCCGCGCAACTCCTGAACTATCAAGGTCGGCTTACGGACGCGGCGGGTAATCCGCGCGACGGCCCATTTGCCATGAGCTTCAGCATTCTTGGCGGCACTGTGTGGTCTGAGAGCCAGACCGTACAGGTCACGCGCGGGTTCTTTACCGTGCTACTCGGCAGCGTGACTGCGTTCCCGGCTGACCTTTTTTTTGGAGGCGCCACCGATTCGCGCGGACCGGTGCGTTACCTGCGGCTGGTAGTTGGGGGCGAGACGTTATCACCGGACATCCGGATAGCTAGCGCAGCGTGGGCGATCGGCACGCTTGCCGGAGCGACGGGTGCGACGGGTTCGCAAGGTGCGACCGGCGTGACAGGCACGATGGGATCGACCGGTTCTGCCGGCGCTACGGGCCAGTCTGGGGTGACGGGGCAGCAAGGAGCGACGGGTGCAATGGGATCGACCGGTTCTACGGGTGCGGTGGGCACTACGGGGCAGGCGGGGCAGCAAGGATCGACAGGAGCGCAAGGTAGTGCTGGAGCTACCGGAGCGACTGGGCAGCAAGGAGTGACGGGTGCAATGGGATCGACCGGTTCTACGGGTGCGCTGGGCACTACGGGGCAGGCGGGGCAGCAAGGATCGACGGGAGCGCAGGGTAGTGCTGGAACTACCGGAGCGACTGGGCAGCCAGGGGCGACGGGTGCAATGGGATCGACCGGTTCTACGGGCGCGATGGGCTTCACAGGGCAGGCGGGACAGCAAGGATCGACTGGCGCACAGGGTGTTCCGGGATCCACGGGGCCGGTTGGAACCCCTGGCCAAACTGGGCCGACTGGACCGACTGGTCCGATGGCAGGGGCGTCTGGCTCGACCGGAGCAACGGGGCCCACCGGACCAGGCCCCACCGGTGCTACTGGCTTCACCGGAGCGACCGGGCCGACTGGTCCGAGCGGAGCTTCGGGCCCTACCGGTGTGACAGGCGCTACCGGTGTGACAGGCCCTACCGGTGCGACAGGCCTCTAAGCGAATATGAGTTCAGTTAGCCAGGCGAGCGACCGATTAAGCGTATCGCTGTCAGATATGGATTCAATTTCCTCCTTGACCGACGGTTCGAAGTGTGGCGTTCGTGTGACGCGTGCTATTGAACGCGACTCGTTGCGGTTGTCGGTAACCGCTGCCGGGGCGCTGTTCGCTTTGTACTCGCCAATCGCCGGTGCGGCGAGCAGCGCATCATTTCAGATTTCCGCCAGTACATTCGACGTCGCTGGCGGCTCGTCATCCTCTGCGAGCCATCAGGTGCAGTCCTGTGTCGGTAGTGAAATCGCGGGGACGAGCGGCAGCAGTAACTTCCGCGTCGATTCCGGCTGCGGCGTTGCGCTTGGGTTTGTCGCCAATCCGCTTATGATTCAGGAGGCTGCGATACCGGTTCCCGCGATGTCTGCGACCACAACGATCTTTCTCACGGTAATCTTGGGCGTATTGGCACTGCTCCACGTTCGCGGTCGGACTGTTGGAGCGATCACCTCAGCAACGCTGCGCCCGTAGCGATATCACTCGTGTGCCACTTTGGCACATCGACCAGACCCGGCAGCATTGACATGCAGCGGTGCGTTTCGACATCGTTTAGCGGTATCTTCCCTGAAGGCAACGCTAAAACGGTGGTGCCTCGTGCTTTCTGCTCAAGGATCATCGGCCAGCAGGGTATTCAGAGGGTTGACCGATGACTTTTTCAGGAACGACTAGATTATTTTCACCGCGCGCCCGATAAACAAAATCGGGCCCGTAGGTCGATCAATCGGCGAGCCGTTGTGCGGCTCCAGCGTAATCTCGAACAGTTGATTCGGTTGCAATGGCGGCAGCTTGTCGAGTGGTATTTCCAGCGACTGACCGGGCTTGACCAGGCCCAATGAGACGGGGCCTTTCCAGTCGTCGCCTTGCGTCCAGAACTGTAGCGACTTGTCGCTGGGGACTTCCATCTTGCCGAGGGGAATGAGGCGCGCCTGTTGGCTGTTGGTGCCTGCTTGTACGATCCACCCTGGGGCTTTGTCTTGCGGCCCGACCAGGACGACCATGTAGCCCGACGCGGGCGGTTGCGAAATCTTTGTGATCACGACTACGCCCATGAAGGCTGCCGTTGCGAAGCCCGACGCCGCGAGGCCGCGCCAAAGGTTCAGGCTGTTCCACCAGTTGGCCGACGGCGTCATAAATGCACGAGCAACGGGCGTCGCCGAAACCGAAGATTCAATGCGCGACCAAAGCGCTGGCGACGGCTCAACTGGCTCAACCAGCTCGCTGAGCGGCGCCAGTTTCTCCTCCCACATTTCAACGGCAATGCGCAACGCGGCATCATTTTTCAAGCGCGCCTCCAGTCCGGCACGACTCACCGCGGACGGCGTGCCGAACACGTATTCGCCCGCAAGCACTTGCAGATCGTCTGGAGACTCTTTGGCGTTCATGCCATCCACTCCCTCAATGAGAGCAGACCGCGCTTAATCCACGCCTTGACGATGCCGAGCGGTGCGTTCTGACGCTCGGCGATTTCGCTATGCGAGCAACCGTCGAGGTACGCCAGCATAACGCTGTTTCGCTTCGGTACATCGAGCCCACTGAGGCATTCATCGAGCCGCCCGATATCGGCAGAAATTTCAAAGGCTTCTGCCATCGGCGCAGCATTGGCGACCGATTCAGCCTCAATCGCTTCGATGGCTTCATCATCCGCCGAAACCTCACGCCCGCTCGTCCGCACGACTGAAAGCGCCTGATTGCGAACCAACGTATGAATCCAGCCGCGACCCGAGCCGCGTGTGGCATCGAAACTTGCAGCTTTGGTCCAAACGTTCATGAAGGCGTCGTGCAGCACGTCCTCCGCCAGCGCGCGATCGCGCACGATGCGCAATGCGACGCCGAGCAGACGGCGGCTTTCGTGTTGAGAGATACTATGAAGGGCCTATTTGTCGCCACGGGCGCAGGCAGCTAACGCTGCGTCGCAATCAAACAATGCGGCGTCGGCGCGGGAGGATTCGGGTGATGCAGGGGAGGCAGGCAAAGCGAGCGGGTCCGGTCTATACATTGTGTTGGCTGGCGAACGCGAACAACTGGAGGAGGAATGCCGTCCCCGTCCGCCGCTGCTACAAAATGATAACTGAGCCCCGTACGACCGTGCTTGCCTTGTCTTCTGCGCCTTGATCAAGCTGAACTGGCGTGATCAAGTCACCCCTCGACGAGTGATAGGTTTGCGATCCAGAAGATTGGCCGTGCGGCCAGCCGATCAGGATGCCTTGTAAAAAATGTAGTCAGCCTGGTACTTGACGATTTCTTTCTTGCCTTTGCCGCCAGCATCGCAGGCCATCGTGGGGGCGACGCCGCCTTTAGTCGCGACGCGCTGGATGTAGGTGACACCCGTCATCGCACCTGCGCCCATCGCCGGGTTGGCCTTCACGAGTTGCGACGGAATGTTGCCAGCCCCTGCGGGAGCGACGGCGACCTGGGTGGCGGTCACTTTCG
>Ga0335397_10000181_pt1 | contig 72585 bp, 72 predicted proteins | sample MAT04_FD_205740 | JGI IMG/M metagenome (GOLD analysis project Ga0335397, IMG submission 205740) | Freshwater microbial communities from Lake Fryxell liftoff mats and glacier meltwater in Antarctica - MAT-04 (spades assembly) (version 2) ...
ATTGTATGATCGGAAGTCACCCGCCGCATACCTCTAACTACCGCACAAAAAGCACTGCATCGGCTTCCTTATGGTCTTCGCGTCGGTATCTCACATGACCCAACCGCTCGAATTGGCGCAGCCTGCACCTGCGGTTTTGTCGCCGCCGTTGCCATCCGTTGCCCATCTTGTGCCGTCGGAAATTCTGGTGCACGCCCTGGATCGTTCGCTGGGAGCAAGCGTCTCGCTGGTCGACCGCTATATGCGCTTCCTGTATGTCAACGAGGCGTTTGCCAGATCATTCGCTACGACGCCCGAGGCGCTACTTGGCGAGTCATTGTTTGCGCTCTATGGCCCGGATCATGTCACCGAGTTCAAGCCATACGTTGACCGTGCGATGGCGGGCGAAACCGTGACTTACGAGCGTCGCTCGAAAGTGGCGAAGAGCGACGGCATCTGGTTCACGGTTGCGCTGACGCCCTGGCGCGATGCGGCCGGCGCCGTCATCGGCCTCATGTCCTGTTCGATGAAAGTGCACGAACTAAAGCTCTCGTCAGATGCATTGCGCGCTGCCAACGAACGGTTGTCATCGCACATGGATAACAGTCCGCTCACCGTGTTTGAACTTGACGAAAATCTTCGGGTTGCGCGTTGCTCATCTCGCGTATTCGACATGTTCGGACTGCATCCTGCAGAACTGGTCGGCCAAACGCTTTTCAGTATTCCGACGATTGCCAATGGAAACGAGTCGCTGGTCGCCGCATTCGCCCGTCTCACCTCCGGCGTTGAATCAAGCAATCGGGTTGAATCGACGGTGACCCACAGCCGTGGCCACACGGTTTACTGTGACTGGTTCAATTCGGCGTTGACTAATGTCAAGGGCAAAGTCACCTCAGTTCAGGCGCTGGTACAAGACGTATCGGCTCGGGTCGAGGCCGCAGAACAATTGCTGCACATCGCCACGCACGACACGTTAACGGGGCTCGCCAATCGTCGCAGGTTGACCGAGCGTTTGTCGCACGCTTTGGCGCGCGCCGAGCGAACGGGCGAGGCGGTGGCATTGCTGTTTATCGATCTGGACGGGTTCAAACGTGTCAATGATTTGCATGGTCACGCTGCGGGTGACGAGGTGCTGATAGAGGTAGCCGACAGGTTACGCAGCGTTACGCGAGCCGCTGACTTCGTCTCGCGCCTGGGCGGTGACGAGTTTGTGATTTTGCTTGATACCGACGTGCATCCCGGATCACCGAGTTCGCTGGCGGAGCGCGTGTTTGAGGCTTTGTCTCCACCGTGCCGCTTCGAGCGGGGCGAGGCCGTGATTGGTGCGTCGATTGGCGTGGCCATGCACCCGCCGCTGTCTAACCTGGCTGCCGATTTGATCCGTCGTGCCGATGCCGCGATGTATGAGGCAAAGAGCGCAGGAAAGGGCGTGGTTCGTTACGCTACCGCCTGATCAGGGTGCATTAACCCGGCGGTTTCGCTGGCGACCATTTCCAGCGACTCTCCTGCATCCCGAGCACTGTATTCGGATACTCGAAACGTCCGAGTGAGCCGTTGTAGCGAGCAAGCGCGCGCACCACGTCACCTTTTTCGATATCGAGGTAATGACGCAAAATCACGCAGCCGTAGCGCAGATTGGTGCGCAGGTGAAACAGATTGTGCTCTGGCGTTCCGATGAGCTTCACCCAGAACGGCATTACCTGCATAAAACCGCGGGCCGACGCGGACGAAATCGCATATTTGCGAAATGCGCTTTCGTGGTTGATTACTGCCAGCACGAGCTGAGGGTCGAGCCCGGCACGGCTGGCCTCGTATTGAACGGTCACCAAAAATTCATTGCGCTGCTCATGGTCTGGCATGCGTTTGGCGAGACGCGACGACATTTCAGCGAGCCAGGCCTGCACTTCTTTCGGATCACCGATCAGGCGCTGCGCACTTCGATCTGCGATGGCAGAGGCGAGCGTGGTTTGCACGCTCGCCGAGAGCTTTTCTTCGGCTTGCGCGCCAGCGTGCAGCGCGCCGCTGGCGAACATGAAAAACGAAGCGATAAGGGCGCGAAAGTTCACTGATTGAGTCACAGCCTGTAGGAGCGGCGCAAGCCGCGAAAGGTTCGATACGCCGCAGTCATTTCGGTCATTGGCAACGAATTTTCGCGGCTCGCGCCGCTCCTACGAAGGCAATTACGCCAACTCTTTGGCAACGAACGCGCCGATCTCGGCCAACGGCACCTTCGTCGCCGCCGCATCTCTGCGCGCCTGATACTCGACCATGCCTTCTTTCAAACCACGATCGCCGATGGTGACACGGTGCGGGATTCCGATGAGTTCAAGCTCAGCAAACATTACGCCGGGACGCTCGCCGCGATCATCGAGTGCAACGTCAACGCCAGACGCCGACAGCGATGCGTAAAGCGCGTCCGCCGCCGCTTTCACCTCGGCGCTGCGGTCATAGCCAAGCGCTGCGATCACGACAGCGAACGGTGCCATCGCCTGTGGCCAGATAATGCCCTTTTCGTCGTGATTCTGCTCGATCGCAGCGGCCACCACGCGCGTGATGCCAATGCCATAGCAGCCCATTTCCATGACCTGCTCTTTCTGATCTTTGTCGAGGAATTTCGCGCCGAGTTTGGCGGAATACGCTTGACCCAGAGCGAACACATGCCCGACTTCAATGCCGCGACGCAGCTTGAGGACGCCTTTCCCATCGGGCGAGGCATCGCCGTCGACAACGTTACGAATATCGGCCACAACATCAGGCTCAGGACAGTCGCGGCCCCAGTTACCGCCGGTGACGTGATAGCCCGATTCGTTGGCTCCGCAGACGAAGTCCGCCATCGCTGCGGCGGTGCGATCTGCCACCACGATCACTTGGTCGGGATGCGCTTTGCCATGACGTGGCACCGGGCCGCAGTAGCCGGGCTCAACGCCGAGATGAACCTCAATTTCCTCGGGCGTCGCAGGCCGATAGTTAGCCAGCTCTGGCACTTTACCCAGCTTGACTTCGTTGACCATGTGATCGGCGCGCAACATGCACAGCACGAAACCCGAATCGCTCATGTACATCATCGCTTTGAGCTGTTTCTCCAGTGGCAATTTCAGGAACGTGCCGACGTCTTCGCAGGTTTTCTGGCCCGGCGTGTGAACCAGCTCCAGGGCCTTGCTGGCTAAGGCTCGTGGCGCGGCGGGCGCAACGCCTTCGGCCATCTCGACGTTCGCTGCAAAGTCCGAATCGGGCGCGTAGGCAATCACGTCTTCCCCACTCTCGGCGAGCACCTGAAACTCGTGCGACGCGAAGCCACCGATGTTGCCGGTGTCGGCGTTCACCGCGCGGAACTCAAGCCCCAATCGCGTGAAAATTTTGCTGTACGCGTCGTACATGCCCTGATAGCTTTTCATCAAGCCATCTTTATCGACGTCGAACGAATACGCGTCCTTCATGATGAATTCGCGCGAGCGCATCACGCCAAAACGCGGACGACGCTCATCGCGGAATTTGGTCTGGATGTGATAGAAATTCTTCGGCAACTGACGCCATGAGCGCAGCTCCTGCCGCGCGATGTCGGTGATCACTTCCTCGCTGGTCGGCTGCACGATAAAGTCGCGATCATGGCGATCCTTAATGCGCATCATCTCCGGGCCCATCTTGTCCCAGCGGCCCGATTCCTGCCATAGTTCAGCCGGCTGAATCACCGGCATCAAAAGCTCCACCGCACCGGCTGCATTCATCTCTTCGCGCACGATGTTTTCAACCTTGCGCAACACACGAACGCCCAATGGCATCCAGGTGTAAATGCCAGCGCCGAGCTTTTTGATCATGCCTGCGCGCATCATCAGCTGATGCGAGACGATTTCCGCTTCGGCGGGCGCTTCTTTGGTGGTGGAGAGGAAAAAGTTGCTGAGTTTCATTTTTTTTGTGACAGTAAGGGTGATGGGTGACACGAGTCGCCGCATGGTCCGTAATTTTCGCCTATTCTCACGGGATGCAAGATTTCACTCCAGTTCGCATTGAGTCTCCACCGTCTGGAGCGACGGCAATTCCTCTCGTTTTCGACTCACCCCACAGCGGGCGACATTACCCGGCTGACTTTGCTTACGCCTGCAACTTTCAGCATTTGCGCAAGGCTGAAGATACCGATGTCGACGACCTCTACAGCTTCGCTCCCGCACTGGGCGCAACGCTGGTAAGCGCTGAATTTCCGCGCAGTTATCTCGATCCGAATCGCCGGGTGGAGGACATCGATACGAGTCTGATCGAGGGCCAGTGGCTCGGCCCGGTCAATCATTCACCGAAGACCAAATCGGGCATCGGCCTCATCTGGCGCGTGCTCGATGACAATTCGCCGATTTACGCACGGAAATTGAGTGTGGCTGAGGTGTCGCGGCGGATCGAGCACTGTCACGCAACGTACTGGGCGGCCTTGACCAACGCTATCGAGGCCGCACACGCCGCGCATGGCCGCATGCTGCACGTCAACTGTCACTCGATGCCCGCCGTGGCCGGAACGGTTTCCTGGGTGAAAACGGGGACGCCGTTCGCCGACGTCGTGCTCGGTGATCGCGATGGCAGCACCTGTGCCCCGGAGATGACGGCGCTGCTCGCTGCGGCTTTTCGTGCGGAGGGCTTAAGCGTGGCGATCAATGACCCTTACAAGGGCGTTGAGCTGGTCAAGCGCTTCGGTCGCCCGCAGGAGAACCGTCACAGCATTCAGATTGAACTCAATCGCAAGCTTTATATGAACGAAACGACGCGGGAGCGGAATGCGAACTACGGGGTGTTGAAGGCATCGCTGGAGCGGGTCATGAGGAAGCTGGGCGAGTATTCGCAGACGGTGTAGGAGCGGCGCGGGCCGCGAACAGTTGGCGCGTCGAGATATCGCGGCTCGCGCCGCTCCTACAATTGTGGGATGCAGTTTCATCTCCCTGACCCACGCGCGTTCCCGGTTTACGACAATACGCAACCGAATCCTCTGATCGATCTGGCGCTAGCTTCGCTCGCCACCGAGCTGGGTGTTATTCAGGAAAAACGCGACACTGAACTGCGTGAACGGCTCGCCTCTTCGCTGCTCTCGGCGGACCTGAGCGAGATTGAGGACGCCCTGACGCGCGCGCCATCGCACGCGGTGTTGCGCCACATCACGCGTACCCTCGTGGGAGCTCACGTCGACGCCGGTCGCGCACGGGGCGATGGGGCGCTCCCTGCAACCGTATTCGCCGTTCCCGTAGTGATCGTCGCAGCAAACAGCGGCCCGGTGAACGTGCCCGGAGCGCTGCCGAATATTGACGAGATCACCGCACTCATGAAAGCGAATGGCGCGCTTCGAGGCAACGAAAATTTTGTTCTATCGAACGCGTTCGCGCCCGCGAACGCATTCGCACTCGAAAAATTACCTGCCAGCCTTGCCTGGTGGTCGGCGGCGTCCGGCACGCCCATCGCCATCGAAAAAGCGTCCCTACCCGTGCCAGCCGATCAGGAAAGCGTGTTCCTGCGCTTCCTCGTCGGCACCGCGCTGGCAGGCCCCGGCGTGGACTTGCTCACCGCCAACGACACTGGCAAATGGGGCATGCCATTCACGCAGGCCATCGCGAAGCAACTGGGCGGCGGTACGCTGTCGCTGCTCGCTATGCCTCGGCCGCCGCGCTCGCCGCTCGCAGCATTGATGCAGGGCAGGGCTGCGCAACGCGAGGTGTCGCTGCAACTGTTCGCCACCAATGCCATTCGGAAGTTCCGCTCCAGTGTCGGTGAGCCCGAAGCCGTGGTCTCAGCGCATCGCACGGCAGAAGGCGGTGAGGTTCGTCTTTCGTTGTCAAACCCGTTTGACGAAAAAGGCGCCGAAGGCTTCCGCGCGGAACTTCATGCGACCGACCGCGCCCAAGACGTGGCGCTGCTGATGTCGGACTTGCTGGGCGAATGCAATGTGGCGTCGGTGACGGTGCTGGCAGATGTGTTTCCCGATATTGATAGTGAGAGCAAATTGCCGATGCTGTTTCGGGCGGATGCACTGGAAGGCGCGGCGGACAAAGCACTTGGCGCGATTCATCTGCATTGATTTTTCATTGAACAGCTTTTTTTACGAAATGACGGCTGCAATAGGGCTTTCGTCGAATAAGTCTAGAAGTCGATAATCAATGAAAATATCATGTAGCCCCTACAAAATAGACGTTTCAGCCAAAAGCCGTATCCGCACCTGACCCGAAAAACTCATACTTCATCCAACCGTCCGTCATTCGTCGCAGCCACAGCCCACCGCGCTCACGCCACCTTCATACTTCACAGATTCCATGAATCCACTCGCCCTGTTTCCCTCTCGCCGCAGCGCTTACCTCACGGGCTTTTTGATCTGCGCGGGCTTGATCGCTTATGCGTTTTATCTGCAATACGTGCAGATGCTGGAGCCATGCCCAATGTGCTGGTTTCAGCGCGTGGCGGTGGTCGCGTTGGGGCTCGTTTTTCTGGTTGGGGCGGTGATGAATCCGGACAAGCCGGGGGCGCGTCTGATTGGCTGGCTCGCGCTCTTGACCGGCGGCAGCGGCGCGGCGCTCGCGGCGCGTCATCTCTACATTCAATCTCTGCCCGCTGATGCATTGCCGAGCTGCGGCATGGGCATCACGTACATGCTGGAATCGCTGCCGTTCATGGACGTTTTCGCTCGCGCGCTCAAGGGCAGCGTGGAGTGCAACAAAATTGATCTGATCCTCGGCCTGCCGATCCCGGCGTGGACTTTGATCTTTTTTGTCCTGGCCGTTATCGCGGCGTTTTTGCTCATTAACCATCGTAGCGCGGCGCGCTCCTGAGCCGCAAGGCGTAAGCGATTCACCTCTTTATGAAAACATTCCTGTTGGCTGCTCTCGCGACTTCTATCTTTCCGCTTGCCCTCAATGCGCAGGCCCTGAACCCTCCTGCCACGCCTGTGCGTCCCGTTACCGACATGGTTCACGGCATGGCGATCACCGACCCGTACCGCTGGCTTGAGGACAACAAAAACGAAGAGGTGGTCAAGTGGACGCGCGCGCAACACGATTCCGCGCTGGCATGGCTCGCCAAAAATGCGCCGGAAGTGCCAGGTCTCAAAGACGAGCTGACGCGCTACACGGATCGAACCATCACCTCGCCGCCTTCGTTCAAGAAAGGCCGCGAATTTTTCACACGCAAAGTGAAAGGCGAAGCTCAGGCCAAACTCTATACGCGACTGGACGGCAAAGAGGTGCTGTTGTTCGACCCGGTGAAGCTTGATCCTTCCGGCAAATCGTCGCTATCGGGAACGTCATACACCCGCGACGCCAGCATCATCGCCGTCGGCATTCAGGTTGCCGGCGACGAGCTGCCGACGCAGTATTTCATCGACAGTAAAACGGGTGATAAAGTGTTTGAGCCGATCGAACAGGCGTGGGGCGTATCGTGGACGAAGGACAACACGGTGGCCTACGTGCAACCGCGCACGAAAGAGCAGGTAAGCAAGCAGCTACCGCTCTTTACGCAGCGCGTAAATCTTGAGCAGCCGCTTGCCGGACAGCCCGTCGTGCATCGATTTACTGACGCCAAGCAATGGGGCGGTGTTCGCGATGCCGAGTATGCGCCGTATACGGAATACTTGACAGGCGAGGGCAAGCGCGCGCAGATTTCCATCGTTAGAACGGGTAGCGCTGACACGCCGCGCGTAATCTTTAACGAGAAAGATGCCAACGCGAACATCGAGATGATTGGCGACACCATTTACGCCTGGACAAACGCCGGGGCGCCGAATGGGCGACTGCTGAAAGGCAATGTCAGCGCCCCCGAATTCAGGGACTGGAGACAAATACTTCCCGAGCAGAAGGATGCGGTGCTTGAATCCTTCGTCGTGACGAAGAAAAACATCATCGTTCGGGAAAAGCGCGACCTGCTGGAGCGCCTGCGCGTGCTTGATCTCGATGGCAAATTCGTTCGCGATCTGCCAGCGCCGGAATTCGGTAGCGTTACCAGCCTGTCGTACGACCGCGACAGCAACACCCTGTACGCCGCACTCGGCACATTCACCGCGCCTTTCAAGCTCTACAAACTGGATGCTGAAGCACTCGTTTGGCAGTTCCTGTATCAGGACGAGTCGGTACTCGACACCGCAAATATCGAGACCAAACAGGTTTACGTGACGAGTCGTGATGGCGTCAAAGTGCCGATGTTTGTGAGCTACAAAAAGGGCACGAAACTGGATGGCAATAACTCCACCGTGATCTACGGCTACGGCGGCTTCAACGTCGGCATCAAAGTGAGCTATCTCGGCGCATTCGCCACGCTGATCAATCGCGGTGTGATCGTTGCGCAGCCGGGCTTGCGGGGCGGTGATGAGTACGGCGAAGCGTGGCACGAAGGCGGCATGCTCAGCAACAAGCAGAACGTGTTTGATGACTTCTACGCCAGCGCCGAATGGCTGATCAAAGAGGGCTACACCAACTCGAAAAAGCTGGTCGCATTTGGCGGCAGTAACGGCGGTTTGCTCGTCGGTACCGCAGCGACGCAGCGGCCTGAATTGTTTAAGGCGATTGTCTGCACCGTGCCGCTCCTCGATATGGTGCGCTATCACAAATTCCGCATCGCGCGCTACTGGATCCCGGAGTATGGCGACCCGGACAAGGCGGTCGATTTTGCGTGGCTTTTGCGCTACTCGCCGTATCACAACATCCGCGTCGGGGTGAACATGCCGACCATGCTCGTGATCGCCGGCGAGAACGACACCCGCGTTGATCCGCTGCACGCGAAGAAATTCGTGGCAAAGGCGCAAGCCAACTTGGGGCAAACCAATCCGGTGATGCTCAAAATGGACTACGACTCCGGACACGGCACCGGAAAATCCACCGCGCAACAGGTTGAAGATCGCGAGACCTGGTTGAGCTTCATTCTTGCAATGACCCAATAGAACAAAGACATACCCCATGATTTCAAAGCGCCACACGTTCACCGCCGTCCTTGCCGCCGCCCTTTTATCGGCAACGGTTGCCGCACAAGTCTCTCAAGTTCCGGTCACTCCTGCTGAACCGGCGAAAGGCTCGGTCAATCAGCTCAACTGGCTTGTCGGCTGCTGGCAGGGCAAGTCTTCGCGTGACGGTTCAACGATGAATGAAACCTGGTTCTCCCCACGCGGCGGCAGCGTTATGGGGGTCGGAATGGCCTACATCGACAACAAAACAATGTCGTCGGAGGCCATGCGCCTGTACGACGACGGAGATTCGATCAAATTGTTGTTGCGAGCTGCGGGTCGAGCCGACGTGACGATGACCCTCGACAGTATCGGCAGTCGGTTTGCGGCGTTTTTGGTGAAGGACGGCGAAGTGACGACCAGGCTGCGTTACCAGCAGAAAAGCGATGTCGAACTCATCGCGACGCTGCGCATCGAACAGGGCGAGCGCCGTCGCGGCGCGGACTATAGCTTCGGAAAGACGGATTGTGCAGGGCTTTTCTCACCCGAAGTGAAGGCAGTCACGGAGCCGGAGAAGAAGTAGCTTTTTTCTGAAAGCACGACTACACCGGAGCTGAAGCAAGGTTTTATCAAAAGTTGATAAGCACGATTTCTAGCGTCTAGCCCATAATCAGCCGTCATTATGTCGAAAAGTTGTAAAGTACTGTCATCATTTCGAACTCCGCGAATCGCTCGCCTGCGGCGTTAGATCGGTTTATAATCTCGGGCTTACTTCGATAAAACCATGCGTCTTTCGGGGTGCGTTCGGTGCAAACTGCAACGTCTCTCTGGTTGACGATTAAAAAGAGAACAGGACATTTCTATGGCACTGACGCCAGCACAATCCGCAGCCATCATTAAAGAGCACGGTCGTTCCGAGAACGATTCTGGGTCGACGGAAGTGCAAGTTGCACTGTTGACCGCCAACATTAACTTTTTGGCCGGCGACCACTTCAAAGTTCACACTAAAGATCACCACAGCCGCCGCGGCCTGCTCAAGATGGTTAACAACCGTCGTGCGCTCCTCGCGTATCTGAAAAACACCGACCGCGCCCGCTATCAGTCGCTGATCGAAAAGCTCGGCCTGCGTAAGTAATTTGCCGCAGCCCTAGTTGCAGACAAGGCCGCCTCTCTGTTGAAGAGTTGCGGCCTTTGTTGTTTCTGCGAATCAGCCAACCCGTTTCCCAACGACCCAAGAAACCTGCGCTACAGATGATTCCGCTTCTCAATCGGCAGTGACGCGAAGCCTGGCCGCCGACAGTGCGCAAGCACGGCAAGGCCAACGTCACAACAATCGACAAAGTCAGTGCCGATTGAGAAGCGGAAAAGCGCATTAAAAAGAAAGGTACCAGCAGATGCTGACCGCAACCACCAAGTCCATTCAATATGGCGCACACACTTTAACCCTTGAGACCGGCGAGATTGGCCGTCAAGCCGACGCCTCAGTGCTCGTGCGTTACGGCGACACCGTTGTGCTCGTCACCGCCGTTGCCAAGACGACCGTCAAAGAAGGCCAGGACTTCTTCCCGCTGACAGTTGACTATCAGGAAAAGACCTACGCCGCAGGCAAAATCCCTGGTGGATTCTTCAAGCGCGAAGGCCGTCCTTCAGAAAAAGAAACGCTCACGTCGCGCCTGATTGACCGCCCGATTCGCCCGCTGTTCCCGGACGGTTTTTACAACGAAATTCAGGTCATCGCGACCGTGATGTCGCTTGATCCCGAGATCGATTCCGACATCCCCGCGATCATCGGCGCGTCTGCCGCGCTGTATCTGGCTGGCGTGCCATTCGCTGCACCCATCGCTGCGGCCCGCGTCGGTTACGCCAATGGTCAATACATCCTCAACCCATCGATGACCGAGCGTAAAACCTCCGAGATGGATCTGATCGTTGCCGCCACCGAAACCGCCGTGATGATGGTGGAATCCGACGCGACCGAACTGCCCGAAGCCGTTATGTTAGAGGCCATCTGGTGGGGTCAGGCACAACAACAACCCGTGATCGACATGATCATGGCGTTGGGCGAAGTCGCTGGCAAACCGTCATGGGATTGGCAAGCCCCGGCAAAGGACGAAGCACTGGTCGCGAAGATCGTTGAAATCGCAGGCCCCGGCTACGACGAAGCCTACAAAATCAAATCGAAGAGCGCCCGTAGCGCCAAGTTGAAAGAAGTCGCTGCTGCTGCCGAAGCCGTGCTGATCCCGGCGGACGCCAACAGCGCCACCAAGAACCACATCCGCAACGAAATGTTCGCGCTGGAAGCGAAAACCGTTCGCGAGCAAATCCTGCGCGGCGAGCCCCGCATCGATGGTCGCGACACGCGCACCGTTCGTCCAATCTCGATCCGTACCGGCGTGTTGCCACGCGCTCACGGTTCGGCGCTGTTCACACGCGGCGAAACGCAGGCATTGGTCGTCGCCACGCTCGGCACCAAGCAGGACGAGCAGATGATCGACGCGCTCGCCGGTGAATACCGCGACCGCTTCATGATGCACTACAACATGCCTCCGTACGCCACTGGCGAAACCGGTCGTGTTGGCACACCCAAGCGCCGCGAAATCGGCCACGGTCGTCTCGCCAAGCGCGCACTGATTGCCGTGTTGCCCGCAGAAAAAGACTTCTCGTACTCGATGCGTGTCGTCTCGGAAATCACCGAATCCAACGGTTCGTCGTCAATGGCTTCGGTCTGCGGCGGCGCACTCGCGATGATGGATGCGGGCGTGCCGTTGAAAGCACCGGTCGCCGGTATCGCGATGGGCCTAATCAAGGAAGGCACGCGCTTCGCCGTATTGACCGACATCCTTGGTGACGAAGATCACCTCGGCGACATGGACTTTAAAGTCGCCGGTACCGATCGCGGCATCACCGCGCTGCAAATGGACATCAAAATCCAGGGCATCACCAAAGAAATCATGGGCGTCGCGCTGGCGCAGGCGTACGAAGCAAGGAAGCACATCCTCGCCATCATGCACGAGGCCGTGCCGCACGAGCGCACCGAGATGAGCGCGTACGCGCCACGCATGATCACGTTCAAGATCAACCCGGAAAAAATCCGTGACGTGATCGGCAAAGGCGGCGCGGTGATTCGTGCGTTGTCGGAAGAAACGCATTGCCAGATCAACATCGAAGACGACGGCACCATCACGATCGCATCGCCAAACGGTGAAGACCTCGCCGAATGCAAAAAGCGCATCGACGGCATCACCGCTGAAGTTGAGGTGGGCCGCGTCTACGAAGGCCCGATCATCCGCATCATGGACTTCGGTGCCGTGATCCAGCTGCTCCCAGGCCGCGACGGCCTCCTGCACATTTCGCAGATCGCGAATGAGCGCGTGAATGCTGTCACTGACTATCTCAAAGAAGGTCAAGTCGTAAAAGTCAAAGTGCTCGGCTTCGACGACAAAGGTCGCGTCAAGCTCTCGATGAAAGCGTTGCTGGCTGATCAGGCAGCGGTTGCGAATGAAGGTGCTGCTCCGGCCGCGGACGCGCCGCAAGCGTAGTCCGAGATCATTCGGTAGCAAGAACAAACGGGGCTTCGGTCCCGTTTTTTTTCGAACGGCAGGCGCTAAACTACAAACCATGACAACCGACATCCGCTGGAAGCAGCGATTTCAAAATTTTGATCGTGGCTTCGTGCTTTTACGCGAAGCGCTGGAGCACGGCCCAAGTGCGTTGTCCATGCTGGAAAAAGAAGGTGTCATCCAGCGCTTCGAATACACATTTGAGTTGGCGTGGAAAACCATCAAAGATTTTCTTGAGGCTGGCGGGCTTGTCATCAGCCCGATCACGCCACGGCAGGTTATCAAGGACGCATTTGCGGCAAAAGTTCTGGCGGACGGTCAGGCGTGGATCGATATGCTCGATCATCGTAATCTGCTCTCGCACACCTACGACTTTTCGGTGTTCGCAAAAGCCGTCGATGCCATTCATTCGCGCTACCTGCCCGCGATGGATTCGCTGCACGACTATCTGATAGAGCAAGCGCTGAAATGAACGTACCCGCACTGACCGCACAGGCGCAGAATTTGATTGCCGGTGTTTTTCGTAATCATCCAGAGATCGTTGCTGCCAAACTCTTCGGCTCGCGGGCAAAGGGCACTCACACCGCACAGTCCGACATTGATATCGCGCTCTGGGGCGATATCGACGCACTGCGGGCCGAGAGCATTGCCGCCGAACTCGATGAATTGCCGCTACCGTGCGCCTTTGACGTCAAACCCATCGACCTGATCAAATTGCAAGCTCTGCGCGAGCATATCGAGCGCGTGGGCGTTGTGATCTTCCGGCAAGAGCCGGCGGACCGCATCAACCGCCGAAGCTGAAATGGGCACCATGCCATCGCGGTGCAGCACCTCGACATCTTCCATCAGCATCGGCACGGTCACCTCCGCACGATACGTTTTGAGCGGCAGACGACGCAACAATTCGAACGACGCTCCGCGCCGCGAACGCAGAGCGCTCACCAGCACGTTGGTTAACGACGCCGAGGCCAATCACCTGTTTCAGGACGTGCTCACCGCCACCAGACTTCAAAGCGATCCCATTGTGGGCTCCATTCCGGTCAGGGCATCGGCCATTCACGACGTCATCGTGATCCACATCCTGCCGCTTCGCCGCGCGGCCCACGAGATATTTTCTGGTGGCGATTTGTTGATCGCCGCTACCGCCGTGCGAGCGACGGCGCTGGTGCCCGAGCCCGCGATTTTGATGGGCTTGTTTGATCTCTCGCCCGCTGAGGTCAAGCTCGCCACCGCGCTCGCCTCCGGGTGCTCGGTGCAATACGCAGCGCATGAAGCGGGCGTCACGCTCAGCAACGCGGGAACCCGATCTGGATCGCATATTCCGGAAGACCGATACGCATCAGCAAAGCCAACTCGTTGTGCTGCTTAAAACCGCACAGCCGTTTCCCGCCACACGCTGAACCGCCAATAGTCAGCATTTTCTGACTAGCGCAAACGCGCGGTGCGTATCACCATGCGTCATGTTTTGTTGTATGTCGCGACATTGCGTTGGCGCAGCGAACCTAGGTAAAGATTGACGACGCGCGAAAACTCGCGCATGCGCCCTTCATCATGATCGTCATCGCGGCATGCACTCTCGCGATACTGACACGGGATTGTGGATGCTTGAGCTGGTGATCGTGACGGCGTTATCGGCGAGCTTCTATCCTCAGCGCGGACGGCGGCGCGCGATCATGGATGTCCTGAAAATGATTGCCCTGTGCGCCTTTCTGGGTATCTTTCTGCTGGCCATGTACTTCGGCGCCGCCAAAGCCAGTATGAAATTTGAACCGTCGTCGATTGTCTCGGCGGTGGCGATGCTGGTGCTGCGGATTGCGATGATGGCGCGCACCGCCAGGGCAGCCACTGACCCCGCGCTCGCCTGGGCGAACGCCGCTTTGACGCGCGGCGCCGTGGTGGTGATCGGATTGTTTTTAAGGCGTGTTCGCGTGTTTTCTGCCGGGGATGCTTATTGTTGGTGCGCTGCGTTATGTGGCGCCCGATGTCGCGCCTGATGTCGGGATGGGCTTGGTGCTGTTGGTGATTCAGATCGGGCTGGTGGCCGTGCTGTCCACGATGACTGAAGCTGAGCTGCGCGAGATTGCGGGCAATCCGTACATCGATTGATGACAGGGCACCGCCATGAGTGCTCGCGCCTGGAACGCCGACCGTAGATGGTCATGCGGCGGCACTTTGAATCAGGCAGTCAGCAAATGCTGACTGGTTAATGCACGACGAAACCGTCAACATGTGCTGACTACTGAGACGCGGCGCGACTTTGCTCAGCGTTGCGTCTCTATGCACTGAACACGATCCCTTCACCTTTATCGGAACTCATCATGAGAGACCTTCGCGCCATGACACACGTTCGTGTGGGCACCATCACCAGTCTGCTTTTCTTAAGCGCCGTCGCAATGGCGATGGACGCCCGGAAAAGTAGCGCTCGTTCGACACGTTGGTTGACTTACGGAAACTCGATATGAATTTGTACAAAACTCCGCCACGCTATTGGCTGTGGCTGGCCGTTTTACTTTCCATTGCAACAGCGCAAGCAAACGCACAAACCCCAGAAGCGCGATGCGAACAGATGCTGCCGCTGAAAACGCTGGCGGCGGCGGTCGGCTTGGGATTCACCGCATACGATTCCGTCGAGCGCTAACCCGACGACATGGAGTGCTCGTGCCTGAATCGTAGTACCGGATCGGCCAGAACGCTACACGTGGATCACACGGACAAAACGGCGCTCGCCAATTGGAGAAGCAAATTCACGCCTGTGAGGAACGGCGGCGATTGCTCGGGTGTGGGTATCAGCGACATGGAAAAAGCGTCGAAAGTGAAACGATGACTTGTACCCGGACTGGACCAACGCGCAGCAATCCTTACCGGTCTGTCGAACGGTTCAGCAATGCCTTTCATTCAACGCGACAACGACGTCATCTACATCGTCAGCGTGGGGCTAAGCAACGCCGATCTCATCAAGGCGGCGAAGGCGTTGGCATCGCTGTAGCGTCTTCGCTTGAAGCACGACGAACGCTGCGCTAACCTCGATAATCGATTGGCCGGCTTTCGTGACGCAGGCTGCCAGCCCGGTTCACGCGCTGGTGCATACCGCGACTGCCTCTCGATGCGCGCTCGGTTTCGACGACACGACTCGCCTCAAGCGCTCGACGAAAGCGCTGTTGACTGATCGGGCTGCTAGTATCTATGCTGCTGTGGCGCTGCGTCGCCTCTCATGGTTGAGTACTTCCTTGATTTATTTATTGACCCCGCTAATTAGCCGACGCTCTCTCGCCCGTGTTTTGACCCATTGCCTCGCCGTTCTGGCGTTGATGGGTTGCGCCATGATGGCTCAGGCTGCGCCGGTAGTCACTGGCTCCTGGCAGCATGCGCTCTCTGCTTACCAGCAACCGAAGTACCCGCCGGACTACACGCACTTTGGCTATGTTGACCCCGACGCACCCAAAGGTGGCGTGCTGCGCCTGAGCAATCCGGATCGGCGTACCAGTATCGACAAACTCAATCCCTTTACGATCAAGGGTGTGGCACCGGCGGCGCTCATGATGTTCATGTTTGAGAGCTTATGCTCGTTCTCGATGGATGAACCTTCCGCGATGTACGGGTTGTTGGCTGAATCCATGCTGGTGGCACCCGACTTGTCATCGATCAGTTTTCGCATACATCCCAAGGCGCGTTTCAACAACGGTGACGCCGTCACCCCTGAGGACGTCGCCGATAGCTTCCGGCGGTTGCGGGGCAAATTGATCTCGCCTACTTACGCATCACCCCTAGCCGGGGTGGCTGCAGCTACCGTGGTTGATGCCAACACCGTACGTTTTGACCTGAAAGAGCGTTCGGTCGATGCGTTGTTTGCCTTGGGCTACATGCCAGTGTTCTCGCGCAAGTGGGGCAACGGCAAAGCGTTAGCTGATGTCGTCAACGAACAGCCTATTGCCAGTGGCCCCTACCTGATCGACAAGCTGGAAATGCCCGGTCGTATTGAATTCCGGCGCAACCCCGAGTACTGGGCGCGCGACCTGCCGGTGCGTCGTGGACACTTCAATTTTGATCGCATTGTTTATCGCATGTACAAGGATCAGGACATCAGGCGCGAAGCCTTCAAGGCGGGTGAGTTCGACATCATGCGGGAGCTGGCCGCGAGCAAATTTGCGCGTGTCCATAAGGGCCCCAAGTGGGACGACGGACGCATCATCAAGAAGGTGTTCACCGTCGATACTGGCAGCATGCTGCAGGCGTTTGACATGAATCTGCGGCTGAAAAAGTTTCAGGACATCAGGGTGCGCGAGGCTCTGATGTTGGCCTGGGATTTTGAGAATTACAACCGCTACGGCACGTTTCTCCGGGCCAACAGCATCTTCAACAATACCGAGTTCGCGGCGGTGGGCGAGCCATCTGCCGACGAACTCAATCTTCTGGAGCCATTTCGCAAGGATTTGCCCGCTACTGTGTTTGGACCCGCCTTCCGGGCTCCTCGCAACGATACGCATCCCAATGCATTGCGCGACAACCTGAAGCGAGCGGCGGAGCTACTGGCAGAGGCCGGCTGGAAGATCGCACCTGACGGGCTGTTACGCAATGCCGCTGGAGAGGCCTTCACGCTCGAATTTCTCGAACCGTCTCAAGTGGGCCGATTCACCGATTTTGCGCGTAACCTTTTGAAACTGGGGATTATCTACAAAGATCGGCTGGTGGATTTCTCGCTGTTCCGACGACGGCTGGAAGCTTACGATTACGAGGCCATCGTTATCGTCGAGGGCAAGTTCACCTTGCCGAACTCGGGCGATCTGCGCGCCATCTGGGGCAGCCGCAGCGTCGATGAACCGGGCGGCAACAACTTTCGTGGCGTCAAAAGTCCCGCTGTGGATGCGCTGATCGAGCGTATCGGCAAGGCGTCCACGCTTGACGAACTGCGCACGGCATCGCGCGCACTGGATCGAGTGGCAATGTGGAACCACTGGCAGATTCCCATGCTCTTTACCCGCACCGAACCGACCTCGTACTGGAACAAATTCGGCATCCCCAAGGCGCAGGCCCGCTATTTTCAAATCGACAGCATCCCCGACCAGAACAGTCAGCCGTGGCCATTGTGGACCTGGTGGGACAAATCGCTGGACAAACGCGTCCCCGGCAAAACCGCAAACTGAGGCTGACGCATGCTCACCTACATCTTGAAGCGCATCCTGCTGCTGTTACCCACGCTGCTTGGCGCGCTCACCATCACCTTTGCGGTCATTCAGTTTGTGCCTGGCGGCCCGGTCGAACAGATGATGGCAGAGGCGCGCGCCAGCGACGGCGGCGACGCGGGTGGCTACCGCGCGAGTCGCGACATTGACGCGAAACAGATTGCCGAGCTCAAGAAACTCTATGGCTTCGACAAACCGACCCATGTCCGCTACTGGGAAATGCTGGTCAGCTTTGTTCGCTTCGATCTTGGCCGCAGCTTTCTGCACAACAAGGAGGTCTGGACCCTGATCAAGGAGAAGTTGCCGGTGTCCATCAGTCTGGGTATCTGGAGCTTCCTGCTGTCGTACCTGATCTCGGTGCCACTCGGGATCGCCAAGGCGGTGCGGGAAGGCTCACGCTTTGACACGCTGACGACATTTGCAGTGCTGGTCGGTTACGCCATTCCCGGCTTCGTGCTTGGCGTTTTGCTCATTGTTCTGTTTGCCGGAGGGACGTTTCTGGACTGGTTCCCGCTGCGTGGACTGACTTCAGACAATTGGGCCGAACTCAGCTGGGGTGCGCGTGTGAGGGACTACTTCTGGCATCTGGCTTTACCGCTCACGTGCCTGACTATCGGCGCCTTTGCGGTGACCACCATGCTGACCAAAAACACCTTCGTTGAGGAAATCCGCAAGCAGTATGTGCTGGTCGCTCGCGCCAAGGGTTTGTCGCAGCGCCGCGTGCTCTACAAGCACATCTTCCGCAATGCGCTGATTCCGCTGGTCACTGGTTTTCCAGCGGCTTTCGTGCATGCTTTTTTTGCCGGTTCGGTATTGATAGAAACGCTCTTTTCGCTCGACGGCCTAGGCCTGCTTGGGTACGAGGCGGTGATCCGGCGCGACTATCCGGTTGTGCTCGGTTCGCTCTATGTCTTCACACTGATCGCGCTGGTGGTCAAGCTGGTCTCTGACATCCTGTACCGCGTGGTTGATCCGCGAGTGCAGTTTGGAGCGGTCGGCAAATGAGCGCCGTGGCTGTGGCAACTGACGCGCCTGCGTTCAAACCGATGTCCCCCAACCAGCGCGCCTGGGCGCGCTTCCGGAGACATCGTTTGGGCTACTACTCACTCTGGTTGTTTCTGGCGCTTCTGCTCACGGCCACGTTCGCTGAGCTGGTGAGCAATGACCGACCTTATGTTGCCCGGATCGACGGCCAGTTATTGTTCCCGATGATCAACAACCCACCGGAGCGAGCATTGGGCGGCGACTTCGCTACCCCTACCGACTGGAAAGACCCGTTCATTACCGAGCTGTTAGCCAAGTCCGGAAATTGGTCTGTCGGCACCATCAATCCGCACTCGGCAACCTCGACCGATTACTTCAGCAAGCTACCGCCCCCAGCCGTGCCTTCCGGCACAAACTGGCTTGGTACTGATGCTAAAGGGCGCGACATGCTGGCGCGCCTGTTGTACGGCTTTCGCGTCAACATCTGGTTCGCGATTGCGCTCACGGCGGTGGGCACCAGCATCGGCATCATCATGGGCTCGCTGATGGGCTACTTCGGTGGCAGGGTGGACTTGACGATGCAGCGCGTGATTGAGATCTGGGGAGCCGTGCCGGAGCTGTATCTGCTCATCATCTTCGCTTCGATCTTCGAGCCGTCGCTCGGCTTGTTGCTGCTGTTGCTGTCGCTCTGGGGTTGGTTGGGCCTGTCCGACTATGTTCGCGCCGAGTTTCTGCGCAATCGCTCGCTGGAGTACGTCAAAGCAGCGCGCGCATTGGGTTTGTCAAACCTCGCAATCATCCGGCGGCATGTGCTGCCGAACTCGCTAACGCCGGTGATTACCTTCCTGCCATTTCGCATGAGCGCCGCCATTCTGGCGCTGACTTCGCTCGACTTCCTCGGCCTCGGCGTGCCCGCCAGCGTGCCGTCGCTCGGAGAGCTGCTGCAGCAGGGCAAAGCGAACCTTGATGCCTGGTGGATCATCGTGCCGACCTTCCTGCTGCTGATGATCACGATGCTGCTACTTACCTTCATTGGCGATGCCCTGCGCGATGCCTTCGACTCTCGGAAGTCCTAGCATGAGCACTAACAATAATTTGCTCGAAGTAGATAACCTTACCGTGTGCTTCGGTGCTAGCACGGTCGTCGACGACGTTTCTTTTTCCATCGCCGCCGGTGAGAAGCTGGCCATCGTTGGCGAGTCGGGCTCCGGCAAGTCGATCACCGCGTTGTCGGTGCTGCGTCTGGTTGATGCGGCCACTACGACCGGCGCTATCCGCTTTGAGGGCGAAAATCTGTTCAAGCGCAGCGAGGCGCAGATGCTCGCTATTCGCGGCGCGCAGATCGCGATGATTTTTCAGGAGCCGATGACGGCGCTGAACCCGCTATATACCGTCGGCAACCAGATCGGCGAGGTGCTTCAGCTGCATGAGGGCTTGCGCCCCAACGCAGCTCATGCGCGGGCGATTGAGTTGCTGGCGCGCACCGGTATCCCCGAGCCCGACAAACGGGTCGATTTCTATCCGCATCAATTGTCAGGCGGTCAACGCCAGCGCGCGATGATCGCTATGGCGCTGGCCTGCAAGCCAAAGCTGCTGATTTGCGATGAGCCGACCACCGCGCTGGATGTCACCATTCAGGCGCAAATCCTCGCGTTGCTCGAAGAGCTGCAGCGCGAGATGGGCATGGCGCTGCTGTTCATCACACACGACCTGAATCTGGTGCGGCGCTTCACCCATCGCGTTGGCGTGATGGAGCGTGGCAAGCTCGTTGAAATTGGCGAGACCGAACGCGTCTTCAGCGATCCACAGCATCCCTACACGCGCCGCTTGCTGGCGACACGGCCTCAGCGCGTGGTTCAGGTACTCGCTGACGATGCGCCGATACTGGTAGAAGCGCGTGACGTTCGGGTGACCTTTGAGTCCGCATCGGGCTGGTTTTCCAAAGCTCAGTTTCACGCGGTCAAGAACGCCACATTGCAGCTGCGTCGCGGCGAAACGCTAGGCATCGTCGGCGAATCCGGCTCCGGCAAAACCACACTCGGTATGGCGTTGCTGGCACTACAGTCCATCTCGAACGGGCAAGTGCGAATGGGCGATGTGCGCATCGACAATGCTGATCGCGCTGCGCTGCGTGCGATGAGAAAACGCATGCAGGTGGTGCTGCAGGATCCGTTTGCGTCGTTGTCACCGCGCATGACGGTGGGTCAGATCGTAGGCGAAGGACTCGCGCTGCACCGTGCTGATCTGAGCAAGGCTCAGCGTGACGACAAAATACTGGCGATACTTGACGAAGTGGGGCTATCCGCCGCGAAGGGCGTCGAGGGCGTGCTGCAACGCTATCCGCACGAGTTCTCCGGCGGTCAGCGCCAGCGCATCGCGATTGCGCGGGCGGTGGTGCTGGAGCCTGAGGTGCTGGTGCTTGACGAACCCACATCAGCGCTCGATGCCTCGGTGCAACAACAGGTTCTGGCCTTGCTGGCCGATCTGCAAAAGAGCCACGGCCTTTCGTACATCTTCATCAGTCATGACCTCGCGGTGATTCGCGCGATGGCGCACCGGGTGATGGTGATGAAAGACGGTGACGTGATTGAAGAGGGCGAAACCCTTGCGCTGTTTGACGCGCCGCAGCAGGCGTATACCCGAGAGTTGATTGCTGCTGCGCATCTGGCTTGATTGACGCGCCAGATTTGGACTGCGTACGTTGGCGACGTCACCGGCAGCGGAGTGGCCTTGACGATAAACAACTCCGCACCTGAGTCTGCGCGGCGGTTCTTGCAGTCTTCAAATTTGGCGGGCTTCCGTGAGCAGTGCATCGCAAGCAGGATCGCAGGCTGCGACTCTTGCATGCCCACTTGTGGGACTGAGCGAGGCGTCAGTATTCGATCAATACTCGAATGACGTCCTGATATTGACCAGCGGGCAAGTCGATGTAGTCAATGCCACTGACGCTTGCGGCAAGACGCACGACGGCAGGACGAAACCACCCCGTCGCAATACCTTCTGCGCCGAGCACGTCAAGCGTGTACGGCAGCACCGCGTTTGCTCCGCTCGTCATTCGTCGCCGTTGTAGCTTGCCATCGAAGTTTCGCCCGTTGTCAACGATCAGCCTGTAGACAGCACCGCGAGTGCAGGCGACTCTGGCCTCGGTCACTGCAAATGTGTTTACGGCTTGCGCGGGATCCAGCGCACCAAAGGCAATTTCTCCTCGCGTTTCCACTTTGCAACGAATAGCGACTGCTGCGCTCACGTCAATTCCAGCAACCCGCTCTTGCGCTTTGCACACGCTGCCAAGCATCGCCGAAGCTGCGGCCAGCGTTAACGAAAGGGCTCGTGTACGTGCAGTGTGCTTCATGGCAGCACGACTATCGAGAGCGTATCGCGATACTCGCCAAAGCTTACGTCCTGCCCCGCCGGAATCATCGCGTAGGCGAATACAGACAACGTGCCGCGGATCGTTAACGTTCGTCCTGCGCTGCGCAGTCCGTCGCCCCAAGTACTGCTCATGGAAGGATCCTGAAACACGATGTAGGTGAGCTGGTCGCCGCTACTGATGTGGCGCATCTGGCGACTAGGCGTACCGCTGGGTGCAAAGCTTCCGCTGTCAATCCCGAGGGTAATGGTCTGGCGCGAAGCGCAACGAATTTCTAATTTGCTGGACGTGGTCAGCGCCCTGAGTGCGTCGACGTTGTAGCTGCCGAATGACAACGGTTGCGTGGTTACGTTGCAACCGGAACTTTGGGCCTGCGCGTTCCCGAGGCACAGTAACGATAGGCTTACAGAGAGCACGCGAACAACGGTGCCTGTTATTCGACAGCCTGGCGAAACTTGAAACGTTCGACTTAGTTTTGTATACATGGCAATACTCCGGCGTCGATGAACGACGGTAATGGGTCGGGTAACGTGATCACGGCGACACACGTCGTCTTCCGGTTAAGTGCACTGAGTGTCCAGGTGCCGGGTTGCAAGTTTTCCAGATAAAAACCACCCTGGTCGTCAGTGCTGGACACGACGGTGTTGTTCCCGTTGGTGACCGTCAATCGCGCAGCGGTCACTAATGACTGGATACCGCTGGAATCGTCAACGCGCAACGTTCCCGCGACGGCGGCGACCCGCTTGCCCGCGAATTTCACTTTTGCACCGGCGTTGAGTCGAGGTGAGACGTCTTGCTGCACCGCTGCCAACTCAATTTCCAACGGGATATCGCGATCATCAATTCGAACTTGATTGGCGGCATAAGCCGCCAGATTCGGCAAAAGCAATTGGCCTTCGCCGTTGGTGCGCCCCACCAGTTGATTGTTGTGCATGACCCGCACGCCTGCGATCCCTGCGGAGTCAACGATGGCGAACGCTTGCGCAATGGGCGGTGCAGTCCAGGCGCGTCCTTCCGCCCACGCAACTGCGCCTGCCAACCGCGCTTCTCCCGAAAGATCGGTGGTGCTGCCATACTGCTCAGCACGCCCCGACAAACTTACGATCCCGAATGGCAGTGGATGCTGAATGAAGCCATCAAGCGTGCTACCAGTTGCCCGGTGTTCGGCTGCAAGGCGCAAGTTTGTCCAACCATCATCACCGTCGCTACGCGCCGCGCGCAGATTGGTCGTGCCCGGTGTACCGCTTTGAGCGGCATGAGTCGCGGAGACAGACCATCGATCGCCGATCGGGATTGAAACGCCAAGCGCAATGGCCGACGCCCGCTGGCCATCCTGCATGCTTCGCGAGACGGTCATCCACACATTGCTGCCGCGGCCCCAACCCTGGGCAACACGAAGGGAGGCGACGCTGTCTTGCGCTGCGACGGCGTAGCTTGACCGTGCGAAATTAAATGACACGCTCCGCTGGTGATCAAGCGACACACTGGCGTTTGCGCTCAGGCGCTGCCTAACAGGTTTGGCAAAGGTTGGCGCGTCTGCGTCGACGCCAAACATTGGGTCTTGCTTCGTCGCAGCAATTTGGGATGAGAGTCGGCCACTACTCCAGTTGTGGGCGAGGCTGACATAGCGCGCGATATCGTTGCCAGTAGCCTTGCTCACGGCAACTGTTCCGAAGAGTGTGCCAAGGGCTTCATGGCGAAAGCCAGCATCAATGCGTGCGGTCTGGTAGGCCGCCTTCAGTTCGGAAGCTCCGCCAAGCGTGAAGTAATCGTTGATGCCGCGACGATAATTCAATGCGACGACCCACGGCTTAGCTGTTGCCGCGCCTTGATTCGTTCCGGCGGAAAGGTCAAAGGTATCGCGATTGGCGGCGAGCATTTCAGTGGCGAAGTAGTACGGTAATGTGGATCGCGATTCCACTCCGGCGCGGTCACGCACAACGATGTCGACATTGCGAAGTCCGCTGAAATACGACAAGTCACGCAGATCAAACCATCCGGGTGCGACCGAAAACGTTCGAACACGAATGCCATCTACGAACACATCAACCGTCGACGGTGTCAGCGCCTGACCAGTCAAGGCAAAGGTGGGCTGAGTCGCAATCGAGGGATCAAATTCATAGCGCCGCGCCCACTGCACGCCGAGCAATCGCGAAGCCGTGCTTCCCACTCCAACTGCAGGAGATACGTCGCCAATCGTGACGCGCGTCAGTCCCTTGAGGTCGTCAAAGGCGAGGCTACTACGGGTTCGATTGAAAATAAGGTTTGACGCACTGCGGATCGAGGCCGCCTGCTCGGATTGCAGTGTCCAGGGCCCGTACGCCAGGATCGCGTTTGCTTCGACCGCACCGGCGAGTGCTGACCCACGCGCTCCCTGCAACGACACGGCATAGTTCAACCAGCCATGCACACCGGCGAGTTCCGAGATGGTGACGCCGCCGCGAGTGCTCAATGACAAGGTATTTCGTGCAAACCAATCGGGCGATGCCGTCACTTCAAGTGCCAGCGTCTCCATATTAAGTTGCGTGCGCAAGTCTGATTGCGTGGACAACCTGAAGCGACCATCGTTTCCTTTCAGCGTTTCCAGGCGAGCGCTAGTGAAACCAAGTTTGGCGGCTTCATCTGCGCCCAACCATGCGCTGCCATCAGTCTGGGTATCGATCAGCGCATCCCCACGCAACTGTCCATTCACGCGAAGCGCCACGATCATTTCTTCGGCTTGCGCTGCACTGACGAAGCTCACGGCGATGACGGCGACCGCCACCGCAATTGTTCCACGCAGCAATCGCAGTAGCGAGTAGTTAACGATGGGCAACACCGCGAAGTCGTTCGTAACAGGGTGTGGGTCTAATTGCTTACGAACCAACGCACGCGTTGCGAATCGTGCCCACATCCAGCAGTTGGTTGTCCAGTTCTATCTTGACTTGCTCAAGGGCGCTCTGACAGGCTTTTGCGCCAAGCTTTGCAGTGAACGTTTTTTCGATCGCTGGAAAGATGTATCGGGTCGACACGGAATCGGACGAGAGCTTTCCGTTGTTGGCGGTAACGCGAGTGATGCGGGCGCGCGACGTCCCGGCGTTGGCGACACGAACTGTGAGCGTTCCATCACGAGCTAGTTCCGCAGACCGAATCTCGAGTTTTGATGCACTGGCGGCTGGTGCGACGAACACAGGGAGCGCGAACGAAAGAAGTACAGAGAGCTTTGTCTGACCGTCAGTGGGCAGCTCTACCGGCGGCAATTCCTCCACGAACAATCGGTACGCCTTTTCGTTGGCAGCGATCGGCGATGCAGGCAGGCCCGCGCGAATGATTCGTTGCTCACCGGGTTTGATTTCGAGGCGCTTGGGGAAAAACACGAGATCATCGGTGGCGACATATTGGTCTTCGCCGCTCTCAGTTTGCGTCCAGCGCATGGCGTGGACACGAAGTTGAATGGGCTTGGTATCGTCATTGCTAACCGTGACCACTGCTGAGCGTTGCTGTGCGGTCAAATCGAGACTCAATGGGCTAACGCCGAAATTGGCGGCGCAAATTGACCCGGTACCCAGCGAAAAGAGGGAAGCGGCAAGCAGGGAAAGTAGTGTGCGCACAGTGTTCATGGGTAGAAATACGATTGTTTGGTACACGATCAAAATATTATGGCGGGCCTCACGGCTCGCCACAATACGACTGAACTCAGAGCCGACTAGGGCTTGAGGGTGACGCGAAGCACGTCAGCGTAGTCAGCAGCTGGCAGATCTTTGTAATCGGTGCCAGCAACGTTTGCCGTCAACGTGACGCTCAGCGGCGTGCTAAAACCAGCACCCTTGCCAGCGAAGCTGTCTTGCTCCAGAGCGTACGGGAGGAAGTCTTTTTCGCCGCCCTTCATTTGGCGACGCTTCGATGCGCCGTCGAAGTTTGCGCCCTGATCAGCTGAGAGTGCATAGTCAACGTTTTTCGTGCATACGAATGACACAGCGCCGTTGGCCGAACGGTCAGTCGCAGTCGCTGGATCAAGTGCACCGAAGTTGATGTCTTTAGTGCTGACAATTTTGCAGTTGTTCAGAACCGACGCGGTGACGCGAACATCTGCCTGGTCAGCGGCGAAGGCATTGGCTGCGGCGGCAGCGATCAGGGTGGCGACGAGGATACGAGTGGTTTTCATAAAAATTTTCTTTAATTGATTTGGGTTGGTTCATGTCGGCTGCGCTGCTTGTTTAAGTACTCGAGCGCGTTCGATGGACTGAATTGTTCCCGTACTCGAATCCGATGTATGTAGCGCGATGGTCAGCGTTTGTCACGAACTGTCACGACAGGGTGCTAGCGCGAGAACAGATAGCCTCGTCCGCGCACTGTTTTGATGATCCTCGGTTGCGCGGGATCATCACCAAGGAGCTTTCGCAAGCGAGAGACGCGCATGTCAATCGAACGATCAAGTCCGTCGTATTCGACACCACGTGCACCGTGAAAAAGTGTGTCCCGATCAACGATTTCGCCAGCGCGTTTGGCCAGTGCTACAAGCAGGTCGAATTCGGCATCAGTGAGAGTGAGCAGCAGGCCGCTACGCATCACTTCTCGACGGTCAACATCGATCATGATTTCGCCGAATCGCATCGCCGTGGCGGCATCTGTCTTGTCGCTCGCTCGCCGGGTCCGCCGCAAATGCGCTTTGAGCCTTGCGAGTACGAGCCGCGGTTCGGTGGGCTTGCGGACGTAATCGTCTGCGCCCAGTTCGAGTCCCATCAATTCGTCGAGATCATCATCGCGACCCGTCAGTAGCATTACAACGCCCGTGAACGAAGCGCGAAGTTGACGGCAGAGTTCGAAGCCATCGCCACTGGGTAAATTGCCGTCCAGGATCAGCGCGTCAAAGGCTCCGTCGCGGACACGTTGCGCAACGCCAGGGATGTCGCTAAACACCGTCACTTCAAAGCCGCCTTTGGTGAGCGTGCGCTGAAGCAACAATGCAAAGATGTCATCGTCCTCGACAAGTAGAACTTTCATAGCGTCGGTTACCCGAGGCGATTGGGAGGGCTCCGTTTTCAATGGAAGTTTCCTTTCTTGCTATCGGGCCAGCCAGGCATTCAGATCACGGCTCGTCGCGTCTATAGAGTCCGCAAGTTCAGTCGCAAGGATCCAGGTTTCAAGCTGCTTTTCGCGAGCTGCCGAATCCAGTGATGTCGCGAGTGTGCGGTCAGCTTCCGGTGCAAAGAGGTACCAGATGCTCTTTAGCTGATGCGCGATCACTGAGACTCTTTCGAAGTCGTTATCTGCGTTTGCCTGCCGCAGCGTGGCAGAGAGACGTGGTGATTGCGTCGCAAACTTTCGAGCGGCAGTATCAAATAGTTCTGTGTCATCGTCGAGCGCATCGATTCCGTGGGCAAATCGGTGACTGCTGACTTCCGTGGCGACGGCCTGTGCAGGTTCATCGAGATTGCCGTGGGTCTCAATAGCGCGCAGGATTTCATCCACCAGCGCCGCGATGTTGTAAGGCTTGGCGACGTAACCATCAAATCCAGCGGCAAGGCACGCCTCACGGTCACCTTTAATCGCGTGTGCGGTCACTGCGAGAGCCGGAGCCTGCAATCTGGGGAATCGACCGCGGATCTCTTTGAGCAGCGTAAAGCCGTCCATTTCCGGCATTTGAATGTCAAGGAGCAACACGTCGAAGCGCTTGGCCGGAAAGTACGCCAACGCCTTTGCACCTGAGGTGGCGACGGTCACTGTCGCTCCGCGGCGCGTGAGTAGCCGCTCTACAAGCGTCTGATTAATTTCATTGTCTTCAACGACCAGAACACGAATGCCGTCGAGCCGCGTGGCGGGCTCCACAATGCTACTGACGTGGGCCACGACTCGTTCGCTGGCCCGAACAGCCACGCTTACAGGGATTCGAAACGTAAACACTGAGCCCTTTCCCTGTTGGCTTTTGACGATGATTTCACCGCCCAGGGTTTCAATCAGGCGGCGGGTGATCGCAAGGCCCAAACCGGTGCCCCCATATTCACGCGATACTGACGCGTCGCCCTGCACAAAGGCGTCAAAAATTTTGTGGATACGAGCTTCCGGTATTCCAATGCCGGTATCCGTGACTTCGCCGCGCAGCCATCGGGTGTTCGCCAGATCAGAGTCGTGCAATAGTGAAAATTTTGCGCTGATGGCACCACTGGCCGTAAATTTGATGGCGTTAGAAGCAATGTTGAGCACGATTTGGCGCACACGTGAGGGGTCACCCACCAGCTCAACATCGCCCGCACCGCCGTAGTCGGTAGAAAATGCCAGGCCCTTCCGGTGCGCCCGGTGCTGCAGGGTGCGCAACATATCGCCAAGTGTTTCTTCCAACGTGAATTCCACTCGTTCAAATTCAAAGCGCCCGGCCTCGATTTTCGAGAAGTCCAGTACATCGTTGGCGACGTCAAGCAACGCCAGGGCCGAACTGTTGGCCAGTTGCACGAATTCTTTTTGTTGAGGATCAAGGTCGGTCTCAAGCAGTAGCTCTGTCATCCCAATCATTCCATTCAACGGCGTACGGATTTCATGGCTCATATTTGCCAGAAACTCGCTCTTGCTTCGGCTCGCATCCTCTGCGGCTTGCCGGGCTTGTTTCAGTTCGGTTACGTCGACCCTGAAACCCACAATGCCGCCGTCCTCAGTACGGCGTTCATCAATGCGCAGCCAACGACCATCTGGCAAATGTTGCTCAACGATTGCGTTCGCGGCACGGTGCGCCGCCATTCGCTCCGCGATCCATTCCTCGTCGCGGCGTGCGGCCTCGGGATATTGCCCGCGCTCCACTCCGGTGCGCACAATGGTCTCGAAGCTCACGCCCGGTTCGAGCTTATCTGCGGAGAGTGCGTAAATACGTCGGTAGCGCTCGTTGCATAGAACGAACCGATCATCTGCATCAAACAGAACGAATCCATCTCCGAGCGCGTCGATCGCCGTGCGCAAGCGTTGTTCTGCACGCTCCGATTCTTGCTTTGCGTTGGCCAACGCGGCGTCTGCGCGACGCTGCTCCGATATGTCTCGAATGAAGGCCGTGAAGCGGATTTGGTCGTCGCGCCCGCTTTGATTGATCGACAATTCCACGGGAAACTCGGTGCCATCCGCACGCTGCGCAACCATTTGCAGGCGTTTGCCGATGATCTGCGACTTCCCGGTCGCGAGAAATCGTTGCATGCCCTCTTCGTGACGCTGCCGAAAGCGCGGCGGAACGACGATCTCCGACATTGGCAATGCGATCGCCCGTTTGGCCGAGATCCCGAACATGGTTTCAGCGGATGGCGAAAAATATCTAATCTTGCCGTGACCGTTGATCGTGATGACGGCATCGAGTGCCGCGCTCAACGTGAGATCCAGGTCGTCCGCCGCCCGCCTGAGTAGCGCCTCTCGTTCATTCCGAATGCCACTGGCTTCCACGAGGTGTGTTCGCAGAGGCGCGAGGTGCATTGGTAGCTCGTCCAGCGCCTTTCGCAACGCGGTTTCGTCAGCCCGTTCGCTGGCGTCGGCCACGTTTGTTAACGCCTTGTCGACGCGAAGCCGCCAGCGGCGCGCAACCACGTAATTGATGCCGATGACGATGCTGGCCGTAACGATCGCCGTTGCGACAATAAAAATCACTAGCGAGGGCGTCATGGAGAAGGTGGCTTGAGGCGAATTGATCCGTCGTGACCGTTGGAAAGAAACGACGAAGCGCCGAAATTGGCGAGAGAACAATTATCGTCGTCGCGGAGCCAATGTCTCATTCCACGTAGAGTAGTGCCTCTAGACTGCTGTTTTTTGCAGTTTCAAACAGCATTTTCTGGAGCGAAGCAGTCACAATTCGAACGGTCGTTTGAGTCTGGCGATAGCGCAGGCCGCGATCGCAACCGAGATAGACACAAACGATTTTTTTAAGCTGTCCTGCAGAATTGACGAAAGAGGATTCCCAATGCCGACCTATACCCCCCCGCTGCGCGATATGCGTTTCGTTATGGAAGAGCTGCTCGATGTTCCTGCCGAGTTGAAAGCGTTGCCGAAGCACGCTGAAAACGATCTCGACACCATCATGGCGATTCTGGAAGAGGGCGGCAAGTTCGCGTCGGACGTGTTGTTGCCGATCAATCACTCCGGCGACGTAGAAGGCTGCAAGCTCGACAACGTGACCCACGAAGTTAAGGCACCGGCGGGCTTCAAAGCGGCTTACAAGCAGTTTGTCGATGGTGGCTGGGCCGCGCTCTCCTGCGATCCGGAATATGGTGGCCAGGGCCTGCCGTTGGTGATCAATCAGGCTTGCTACGAATTCTGGAATTCCGGCAATCAGGCGTGGACGATGTATCCCGGCCTCACGCACGGTGCTTACGAGTGCCTCCATGCACACGGTACGCCTGAGCAAAAGGCGACGTATCTGACAAAGATCACGAGCGGTGAATGGACCGGCACGATGTGTCTGACCGAGCCGCATTGCGGCACCGATCTGGGCATGCTGCGCAGCAAGGCCGAGCCGAACGCTGACGGGTCGTATACGTTGACCGGCAACAAGATTTTCATCAGCTCAGGCGAGCATGATCTCGCGGAAAATATTATTCATCTTGTGCTGGCGCGCTTGCCCGATGCGCCGGTTGGTTCGAAAGGAATTTCGCTGTTCATCGTGCCGAAATTCATCCCGAACGCGGATCAATCTTTGGGCGCACGGAACACGATTTTCTGTACCGGTCTTGAACACAAGATGGGCATCCACGGCAACGCTACGGCGCAGATCGCGCTCGATGGCGCGAAGGGCTGGCTGGTCGGTGCGCCGAACAAGGGCCTCGCAGCCATGTTCGTGATGATGAACGCGGCGCGGATCGGCGTCGGCATGCAGTCACAGGGCCTGACCGAAGTGGCGTACCAAAATGCATTGGCCTACGCGAAGGATCGCATTCAGATGCGTTCGCTGGCGGGCCCGAAAAACCCGGATAAACCGGCCGATTCGATCATCGTGCATCCTGATGTCAGGAAGATGCTGCTGACCGCCAAAGCGTACGCAGAAGGTGGCCGCACGCTCTCGCTGTACTGCGCGCTGCTGATCGACAAAGAATTGAATCACCCGGATGAAGCGGTGCGCAAGGAATGCGCCGAAATGGTCGCGCTGTTGACGCCGATTGTGAAGGCCTTCATCACCGATAACGGCTGGATTGCCACCTCGCACTGCATGCAGGTGTACGGCGGCCACGGCTACATCGCCGAGTGGGGCATGGAGCAGTACGTGCGCGATGCTCGCATTAACATGATCTACGAAGGCACCAACACCATTCAGTCGCTCGATTTGCTGGGCCGCAAAGTGCTTGGCAACAACGGCGCAACGCTGAAAAAACTCGGCGCGATCATGGAAGATTTCGCCGAGACGTGTGAAGGTAACGAGGCGATGCAGGAGTTCATCGGCCCGATGCTCAAAGCAGCCGAACTCTGGTCAACGCTGACTTTCGAGATCGGCAGCATCGCGCAGAAAACGCCTGAGGTCGTCGGCGCAGCGGCAGTCGACTACATGCGCGTTGCCGGTCACACGGTGTTCGCGTTCTGGTTCGCAAAGATGGCCAAAATCGCGCTTGAAAAGCAGGATTCAGGCGACGATTTCTACAAAGCGAAATTGCAGACCGTGCGTTTCTACTTTGCCAAGCTTTTGCCAGAAATCGAGAGCTGCGCGATCACGGCGCGGGCTGGCTTGACGCCGCTGATGGATACGGAGTTGGCGCTGGCGTAGGGGCGGCGCGACAGAAGGGCGGAACCGCAAGCGTTCCGCCTCACGCATCAGGAGCGTCGGTGAATATCAGCTTTGCGTTGAAAGCCAGCCTGATCAGGGGCTACAGCGAAAAAAATCTTAAAGTCGAATATCGACAAATTGCAGCCTAAACCCCTGTGCTGTCGTGCTTTCGGCAATAAGCTGTTGAATCTCAACGTAGCTCGTAACCCCGAAAGCGGCGTGTGTCTCAACCAGCGCACGAAGTCTTGGCATAGGTGCTAGGATTCCATTGTCATATCAGTGGACCTTTTCTCCATGCCATTTCACCTACCGTCAGTTCGTGCATTGCTCATTGCTGGCTGCGCGCTCCTTTTCGGCGCTTCGGTTGGGGGTGAAACCCCAGCGTCAGGCAACGAAGTTTTCAGTACGTTGTGGCGCGGTCAGTGGGTGGACTACGTCGAGCAAGGCGACTACGCCATCACGCAGGGCGACATCATCATCGCGCACAAAGACGCCGCGCGCAGATGGCGCGTTGCCACCGAGGTGGCGCTGACCAGCCGCAAGGCCGACAACGTCAAGGCGCTCACTGTCGATTCCGATTTCGGGCTCTGGAAGCGTGCTGCGTCTGGCCTGGCAGAGGTGCCGTACGTGATCGAAGCGGGTAACGATACGGCCATCAACGCCGCGATTGCCGAAGTCAATCGCTCGCTCGCTGGCGTGATTCAATGGGTGCCGCGTGGCGCGCAAGTGGATTATGTGGCCTTCAATCTCGTGAGTCCGGGATCGGGCTCATGCGCGAGCGCGCTCGGGCGCTCGGGTGGACGGCAATCCATCATCGGTGAGCCAGCCTGTGATGCCAGTGTGTTGATTCATGAGATGGGTCACGCGATGGGGCTGTTGCATGTGCAGCAAGATATCGATCCCACTACGTTTATCGATACCCGTCTTGATCGGATTACCCCAGCCAGGCGGTCGCAGAGCGACCAGACGTTTTATTCACGCACCGTTAATGGCTATGACTACGCCTCGATCATGCACTATGGCCGCTTCGGCTTTAACGCTTACGTCGATCCGGTCACGACTGAGACCAAACCGCCGGGCATCGACATCGGCTACCCACCGACTTATTCTGCGGGCGACGTGGATGCGCTGACTCGCCTGTATGCGACGGCACCCACCAAGACCACCATCGTCACCCATCCTGCGGGCCTGAGCGTGATCGTTGACGGCGTACTGGTCACCACGCCGGTAAGCTTTTCGTGGCCCGTGGGCAGTGTGCATCGGCTTTGGGTTCCGACAGGTTTGCAAACGAAGGACGGCTTTCAATTGGGCTTCGGGCGCTGGAGCCATGACGCTAGCGCGACGCCGTCGGAGCAATTGACGTGGCAGGTGCAGGCGGGCGACGGCTCGCTGGTCGCACCCACCGGTTCCATCATGTCGACTGTGCTCACAGCCAACTTTGTGCGCTTGATGAATATCACTGCGATGGACGCCCAACAAACCGGAGGCACTGTTACCGTGACGCCGCGTGCGAAAGCGTGGCCGGGCAGTGCCACATTGTTTCCGCAGTACAGCGTGTTTGATGTCCGTGCGATAGCCGCTGCTGGCTATCAAAGCAGCTTTAGCTGGACGGGTCTGGCCGCGCTGTTTGCTGGTGGCCAGGGCTTTGCGCCTGACGCATCGCTGTTGCTCGTAGGCGTCCCGGCGCAGACCGTGGGAGCAACCTTTTCTGCGGGCAATTCCATCGGCGTCGCAGTCACCGGAAACGGAATGACCGATGGCATTAGAGTGTCTGTCACGCCACCGGGGGGTAGCGCTACGTCGCGCACCGCGCCACTGGTTTCACGAACCACCGCAGGTAGCTGGAAATACGCCGTTGCCTCGCCGCAATCATTCAGCGAAGTCGGTCGTTTCGTGCTCGATGGCATCGACGGTCTCGATAACGCAACGACCGGTGAAGTCACCATGCCAACGGCGGGCACGCGAACGGTGACGGTGCGCGCGCACCGTGAGTGGGCTCCGTTCAAGCGGGTGATCCCCGGTTGCGCGGGCACAGTAACGCTCAGCGACAGCAGCCCCTTCCTGCGTCACGGCGCAGCAATCACAGCCACGTTGAACCCCCTGTACCCCACCACGTTGACGGGCTGGAGTGGCACGGTGTCAGGCACCAACCCGGTCGTCAGCACAACCATCGGCGACATCCTGCCGGAATTCGTGGCGACCCTCAACAGTGTCGCTACGCCGCTGACGCTGATTAGCATCACTCCGCCAAACTTCAGCGATGACGTTTCTGGCACGACGCTTACGCTCAGCGGCACCGGTTTCACTGCTGACAGCCGTGTCTCGGTAAACGGCGTCTTGCTGACCCCGACGCTGGTGGACGGCAACACGCTTCGCGTCACCATCGTGCGCGCGCAGTTGCCCTATTTCGGACGTCTGCCGGTCTATGTCTACAACCCCATTGGCGTGGGGTGTCCGGTCAACAGTAATTCGGTGGCGCTGGATGTCATGGCGGTTGGACAAAAAGTGGGTCTGACGCTCACCGAGTATTACAACGCAGGGCTCGACTACTACTTCCTTACCGGACGCGACGGCGACAAAGCTGCGCTCGACACGGTGCCCGCATGGGTTCGCACCGGTAGCGAAATTCGTGTGTTCGCGCGGCCCAACTTGAAAACACTTCCGCTTGAGCGTCACTTCTTCGCGAATGTCGCGCGCAACGCCTCGCGCGGCTCACACTTCTTCACGGTGTTACCGGACGAACAAAAGCTGTTAGCCGGACTCAATCCAACCAACGCAGCGGTCAACGTCAAACCGTTTCTGGAAGGCGTCGAAGGCTACGCCATTCCGAAAACAGCTGCGGGCACTTGCCCCGCCAGTACGGTGCCGATTTATCGCGCATTCAAAGGGGTGCCACGTTATGTCGACGACGGCAACCATCGCTTCAGCACGAGCCTCGCGCAGCATCAAAACATGATCAACACGTTAGGCTGGAAGGATGATGGTGTGGTGTTTTGCGGGCTGCAGTAATGCAGGTTCAATTCGAGTTCACCCTGACAGTCGACTGATGTATCGTCAGTTCCCGTAACGAAAATAGTAGTAGCAAGGGGTTTCATGCGTTACCGATTTTCATCGCTTTTAGTCCTGGTTCTCTTGTCGACCCTCGTACTTGCGGCGGCGACCCCCGCAAGCGCCGAAACCGAGCGCTTCCGAACGCTATGGCACGGTCAGTGGGTGGACTACATCGAGCAAGGTGACTTCGCGGTCACCGAGGGCGACATCATCATCGGGCCGAAGGCGCAAGTGCGCGAATGGCGGCTCGCGGTTGAGCGTGGACAGCAGCAGATGGCGGAGGCGCGCAAAGCGCTGACCATCGATGCGCCCGCCCAACTTTGGCAACGGGGTGCGAGCGGACTGATTGAGGTGCCCTACAGTGTCGATGCCGGTAACGCGACCAACATTGCGGGCGCAGTGGCCGAGGTCAATCGGGTGTTGGCAGGAGTCATGCGCTGGGTGCCGCGGACAACCGAGACGGACTATGTCGCATTCAACCTGATTCTCACCAATTCCGGTGCCTGCTCCAGCAGCGTCGGTCGTGTCGGTGGTCGTCAGCAAATCAGCGGTGAACCGGAATGCGCCGTCTCCACGCTGGTACATGAAATGGGCCATGCGGTAGGGCTATGGCATGTGCAACAGGACGCCAACGCTAATCCGTTTGTCGATCTGAAATTAAATCGCATGGATCCGGGCAAACGCAGCAATAACCTGGCAATTTTCGGCACTCGCCAGATCGGTGGTTACGACTACGGCTCGATCATGCATTACAGCCGCACGAACTTCCCGGCCTACGCGGATCGCGTGACGCTCGAGACCAAGCCTGCGGGTATCGATGTTGGCGGTACGGGCACGTATTCCACTGCCGATATTGACGCCTTGTTGCGGCTCTACGGTGCAGCGCCGGCGCGTACCACGGTCAACACCAATCCACCCGGTTTGCAGGTCGTCGTGGACGGCGTCATGGTCACGACGCCCGCAACGTTTGACTGGGTAATCGGCAGCGTACACCGCGTCTGGGCAACTGCCAGTGCACTGCAAAGCAAAGACGGCTTTCAGTTCGCGTTTGGCCGCTGGAGTCATGACGCCGGAGCGTCACCGTCATCGCAATTAACCTGGCAAGTCAGCGCAGGCGACGGCTCACTCGGTAGCCCGACCACCGCGCCGTCATCGACCGTGCTCACGGCGAATTTCGTGCGCCTGATTGACGTCATGGGTACACCCACGGCGTCCGTTGGCGGCACGTCAACGGTGTTGCCCAAATCCGCGCCGTGGCCGGGTACAGCGTCGCTCTACCCGCAGTTCAGCAGCTTCGATTTGCGAGCCGCACCGAACGCGGGTTACCAACACTATTTCACCTGGAGCGGCGGGTTTGCTTCGGCGGGTGGCGCGGGCATTATTCCTAATCTCTCGTTGCTGTTGACTGGCGCGTTTGCACAGCAAACGATTGGTGCAGGATTTCACAACGGCAACAGCATTGCCGTAGACGCAGTGGGCGACGGGATTGTTGACGGTATCAGCGTGAAGATCACACCGCCGACGGGGACTGCGAGCACGTCCATTGCGCCGCGCATTTCACGCACCACACCCGGAACGTGGAAGTACGAAATGGCCTCGCCGCAATTGATCGGCTCCAGCATTCGTCACATTCTCGACAGCTACGAAGGCTTCGATACTATCGGCGCAGGTAGCGTGGCCATGCCAACCAGCGGCACCCGCAGCGTCACCATTCGCGCGCATCGCGAAGTCGCACCGTTCAAGCAGGTGCTGCCGAGTTGTGCGGGCACCGTGAGCTTGAGCGATTCCAGTACCTGGGTGCGCTACGGCTCGTCACTGGGCGTCACGCTGGCGCCGTCCACCAGCGCGATTTTCACCGGTTGGTCGGGGACAGCGAGCGGCACTGCAATCACGCTCGCGACCACCGTTGGTTCCGGGATACCGGAATTCGTGGCGTCGTTCAACACGACCTCAGAGCCGCTTACGGTGACCAGTGTTTCCCCAAAAACTCTGGGCGATGACTCTGTGTCCACCACCATCACGATGTCCGGAACCGGTTTCACGCCAGCGACTCGCGTCGTGATCGCCAACGTCACGCTGGTCCCCACCTTCATCGATAGCCGCACGCTGCGCGTGACCGTCAGCCGCAGCCAGTTCGCGGAATCAGGACAAGAGGCCGCGTATGCGTTTAACCAGTTAAGCGCATCCTGTTTTGTGTTTAGTTCTGCAAAAGCCATTGAGCTTTTGCCAGTCGGTAAAAAGGTGGGCGTCACCCTCACCGAGTTCTACCACGCCGGGCTCGACTACTACTTCCTCACCGGGCGCGACGCAGACAAAGCCGCGCTCGACACCGTCGCTGCCTTCGCACGCAGCGGACGCGAGATCAAAATGTATCGCGCAGCGAACGTCGACACCTTACCGCTGGAGCGTCATTTTTTCGCCAAAATCGCCAGGGCAGGCGCGCGCGGCAGTCACTTTTTTACCGTGCAGCCGGAAGAGCAAGTCTTGCTCGCGGGCCTCAATCCAACCAACGCTGCGCTCGATGCGAAGCCGCTTTTGGAAAGCGTCGAAGGCTACGCGATCCCAAAATCGGCAGCCGGCGTGTGCCCGTCAGACACGGTGCCGATTTATCGCGCGTTTAAAGGCGCGCCGCGCTATATGGATGACGGGAATCACCGTTTCAGCACTAGCCTCACGCAGCATCAGGACATGGTGAATCGGTTGGGCTGGACCGATGAGGGCGTGGTGTTTTGCGGGTTGCAGTAAGGCTGTTGTGGGAGTGGCTTTAGCCGCGAATGGTTTGCGGCACCGCCATTCGCGGCTACAGCCGCTCCCACATGGCACAAAGACTTTGTGTGACCTAACGTTTCCCGCCAAAGATAGACCCCAACACGCCACGAATCACGCGGCGACCCACTTCTGAGCCGACCGCGCGCGCGGCGGATTTCATCGCGGCTTCACCCACTGTTTGCCGACTGCGCGGCGTGTTCTTGGTCTCCATCACGTCGCCAATCATGCCACCAATTTTGCTGAAGAAACCGGGTTCGTCCTTTGCTTCGGGCGTGGCGGCGGCAGCGTCTGACGTCGCCACTTTGTCTGCGGTTTCCATCCGTACCGCCACGCGGCCCGTGAGTTTTTCATAGGCGCTTTCACGGTCAGCCGTGGTGTCGTAAATACCTGCGACCAATGACGTCTTGATCAGCACTGCGCGCTCGGCTGGTGTGACCGGGCCGATGCGTGACGAAGGCGGAATCACCCAACAGCGCTCCACCGGGTTCGGTCGTCCCTTTTCATCGAGAAACGAAATCAAAGCCTCGCCAGTCGCAAGCTCCGTGATCGCCTGCTCGGTATTGATTTTTGGGTTGGGACGAAATGTAGACGCAGCCGTCCGTACCGCTTCAGCGTCGCGTGGCGTATAGGCGCGCAGCGCATGCTGAATGCGATTGCCGAGTTGACCGAGCACGACGTCCGGGATGTCGAGTGGATTCTGCGTGACGAAATAAACACCCACGCCTTTCGAGCGCACGAGCCGCACCACTTGCTCAATGCGTGAGCGCAACTCGGGCGGCGCTTCATTGAACAGCAGATGCGCTTCATCAAAAAAGAACACCAGTTTCGGTTGCTCGGGGTCACCGATTTCCGGTAACGATTCAAACAATTCCGACAGCAACCACAGCAAAAACGTCGCGTAAATGCGCGGATTATTCAGCAACTTGTCCGCCGCCAGAATGTTGACGACGCCTTTGCCATCGACCGTCTGCATCAGGTCTTCCAGATTGAGCGCAGGCTCACCAAAAAACTTCTCGCCACCCTGAGATTCCAGCGTCAAAATGCCGCGCTGAATCGCTCCGATACTGGCACCCGAAATATTGCCGTACGCGAGCTGATACTCCCTGGCGTTCTCGCCCGCGTGAACCAGCATCGCGCGCAAATCTTTCAAGTCGAGCAGCAACAAACCTTTGTCATCCGCGATCTTGAATGCTGCGGTCAGCACGCCGCTTTGTGTATCGTTTAAATTCAGAATACGCGACAGCAACAGCGGCCCCATCTCCGCAATCGTCGCGCGCAACGGATGTCCCTGCTCACCGAACACATCCCAGCAGGTGACCGGAAATTGGTCGTTGCTGAAGCTCGTAAGTTTCAGCATCGCGACGCGATCCGTCACCCGCTGATTGCCGCCGCCAATCTGCGACAGCCCGGTCAGGTCGCCCTTCACATCCGCCATAAACACCGGCACACCGATGCGCGAAAAGCCCTCTGCCAACACTTGCAGACTCACCGTCTTGCCAGTGCCGGTTGCGCCTGTGATCAGGCCGTGGCGGTTGGCTAGTTTGGGCAACAGGGTGACGTCGGTGTTGGTGTCTGTTGTTCTGGCTACGAGGTAGGGATGGGCCATGAGGGTTCCGTGTAGGTTGAAACGCTAGGTTGCAGAGTGCGCGTTAAGCAGTATGTCAGCTGCCATTCGCGGCGAGACGATGAGCACGTGGGCAAACTTCTTGCCGTAACCGCTGCCGAAGTGCGCCTTATCGCCGGTGACAAGTATCTCGCAATGTTGTCTGATCGCTGCTGCGAGTACATGCTGATCCTTGTCGGGAAGCCAATCTGTTAAGGCCGCAGCCACTGATCCCGGAGCGTAAGGTGCGACATCAATTTCGGCGACAAGTTGATCAAGAAAGTTAACGGCTGCAACAGTCGATTTCGCCTCCAGATTGCGTCGTGCTTCGAATACGACCGCAGCGCTTGCGACTAATGCGTGCGCCTTCGCTTGCAATTCACGCAAGAGTTGGCGCATGGGTCCGTCATTGCGCGCGGCGGAAAATAGTATGTTTGCGTCCAGAAAAATACGCATGCTCAGAACGGCAACTACTTGCGAGTTTTGCCGGGAGCTTTGCTTGCGCTGCCTTTGGCTCGGTTGACCAGGAATTCACCAAGCTCGGCTTCCGCTGCGTCGAAGTCAGCGATGCGCTGGTCGCTGTATGCCTCAATGGGCAGAGTTATCGCCGGGCGCAGCAAAATTCCGCCATCGGCCGTCGCCTCTGCGACGAGCTGATCGTTCGCCTTAAGCCCTGCTGCGCGCCGCAGGGCGGCTGGCAAGGTGATGACGCCGCGATCTGTGAGGGTGATGGTTGTGCTCATCTGCTAATTTTTGCAGAAAAACTGCAATACTGCAAATCATTAATACTGACTATCCAAAATTAATCGGCACAAAATGCGATGCTTTGGACGGTCACATCAAGCGCCAATGTGCTGCGCTCGTGTCCGCACGTTAGCCAGAACGATAAGATTTTGGCAGCGTAGTGCCTCGCACATAGGATTACCATTGTCGAAACATCAGGAAAGAAAACCATAGATGGAACTCAAGAACAAGGTCATCATCATCACCGGCGGCGCATCCGGCCTTGGCGCGGCGACCGCGCGTGCCGCGGCGACGAAGGGAGCAAAAGTAGTGCTCGCGGACATTCGCGACGGCGAGGCGCTGGCGAAAGAGCTGGGTGGCATTTTTGTGAAATGTGATGTGACAAGCGAGGACGACGCCAAAGCCGTGGTTGCTGCGGCCACCGCGCTGGGTGAACTGCGCGGGCTGGTCAATTGCGCGGGCGTTGCGACTGGCGAGAAAGTCGTGGGTCGAGAAGGCGCGAGCGGGTTGAAAAAATTTATCTGGACGGTACAGATCAATTTGATCGGCACCTACAACCTGATCAATCAGGTTGCCGCTGCGATGCAGGTGTTGCCTGCGATGGCCGACGGTGAGCGCGGCGTGATGATCAATACGGCCTCCGTTGCTGCGTTTGACGGGCAGATTGGCCAAGCCGCGTACGGTGCGTCCAAAGCGGGTGTAGTGGGCATGACGCTGCCGATTGCGCGTGAGCTGGCGCGCTACGGCATTCGGGTGATGACGATTGCACCGGGCATATTCGAGACGCCGATGATGGACAGCTTACCGCCTGAAGTGCAGAACAGCCTGGGCGCCATGGTGCCGTTCCCGCCGCGTCTCGGTCGTCCTCCGGAATATGCGTCGCTGGCGATGCACATTTTTGAGAACGTCATGTTGAACGGTGAGGTGATCCGGCTGGATGGGGCGATCCGGATGGCACCGAAGTGAGGGCACGGTTGCGTCATCCGCACGAAGCGCAGCGCCAACGGTGACACTGCAACAAATTCTCTTTGGTCAGGGCTTCGGCACGCGGCGCGAATGTGTTGCATTGATAGAGCGTGGTGGAGTTGCGATTGACGGCGTGGTAGTTCGGCGCAAGGACGAGGTATTCGCGGAGCAGGGGTTGCAATTCTCGGTGAACGGCGACGCGTGGACTTACGCCGGGCGTGCGTACCTGATGCTGAACAAGCCCGCTGGCTATGAGTGTTCGCAGGTACCCAAACATTGGCCCAGCGTCTACAGCCTGCTGCCCACGCCGCTGACCACGCGCCCGACAAAGTCATCGGTGAATGGTGTGCAGGCGGTGGGTCGCCTTGATCAGGATACGACCGGCCTGCTGCTGCTCTCCGACGACGGGCAATTCATTCATCGAATGGCCTCGCCGAAATATTATGTGCCGAAGCGCTATGTGGTGACGACGAAGCATGCCGTAGACGATGCGGCCATCAGCGCTTTGCTAACGGGCGTCGTACTTAACGATGACCCAGAGGCCGTCGCTGCGGTCGCCTGCGAGCGCGTCAATGAGACGCTCATCCATCTCACCCTGACCGAGGGAAAATATCACCAGGTTAAGCGCATGCTGGCAGCGGTCGGCAATCGTGTGGAGGCACTGCACCGCGCGCAGATCGGTGGGTTGCAGCTGGATGCGAACCTGGCGGAGGGCCAGTGGCGATGGTTGACGGAGGATGATTTGACAAGGATTTCTGCGTAGCGCTGGCTACCCCTCCGCCCCTCCGGGGCACCTCCCCTACTGCGCAGGGGAGGCTTTGTAAAATGTGTTCATCATGCAGAGGGCTACCCCGTAAGTCTCCCCTGCGGAGTAGGGGAGCTGTCGGCGCAGCCGACAGAGGGGTTGTGCGCTAAGCTGAAGCGCTAGCCGTAAGCACGCGACACCAACTCGGCGATACACGCCGGTTTTTCGAGCCCTTCGAGCTCCAGCGTGCATTGCCACACCATTTGCGCGCCGCCCTTGATCTGCTCCACCGACATCAGTTTGAAGCGCCCACGAATCCGCGAATTCACTTTCACCGGGGCCATGAATCGCACCCGGTTTGTCCCGTAGTTCACGCCCATTTTCACGCCGCTGAATTCGATGCATTCGGCTTTCAGCAAAGGCACCAGCGACAGCGTCAAAAAGCCGTGCGCTACGGTTGTGCCGAACGGCGACTCAATCGCTGCGCGCTCGGGATCGACGTGAATCCACTGGTGATCGCCGGTCGCTTCGGCGAACAGGTTGATGCGTTCCTGCGTGATCGTGACCCAGTCCGACACCGCCACTTCAAGGCCGATCCAGGTGGGAAGAGAGGTGAGGGCAATGGTGGTTTTCATGGCGAAGAGTTTAAATCGATCACTGTAAGGTTAATTTCTTTCAACAGCATTATCGTTAAAACCAGGCTGCATTGGGGCTAGATCAAAATTTGGCGCAAAGTCGACTATTGACCAAAAGCACCTTTAGCCCCAATGTGTCCTTGCTTACAGCGAAAAGCCATATCAAACTACTCGGCAAGAAATTGCCGCAAAACAGCATTCACCTCGTTGGCATGTTCTCGCGCCACCCAATGCCCCGCCCCTTCGATTTTGTGCACACGAAGGTCCGGTACGAACGCGTCAAGCCCGTCGAGCAAAATCGGTCGCAGCGCTTTGTCCCCTGTGCCCCAGATGATCTGCGTCGGCACGGTCACCTTGAACTGCTCCGGCTTCAGGGCCGCGGCTAAGGCAAGCGCCCTTCCGGGCGTTTCTGGCGTGTCGGGATACAAGGGCGACACCCGGTAGTAGTTGCAGCCGCCGGTAAGCCCACGCTGCCAGTTGGCGCGATATTCGGCACGCTCGGCCTCGGGCATCGCATCGAGCATGGCGAACAACCGCTTGAAGTCATCGGCTGCCAGCGCCGCCTCGCAACCGGGCTTGCGCAGCCAGTTCATGTACTGACTCGCCTCCGCCTGCTCCGGGTCGGTCGCCAGCGCTTCGGCGAAGGTCACCGTGTGTGGCGAATTGAGCACGGCAAACTTCTTCATCAATTGCGGATGCTGCGCTGCCAGCCCCCACGCCACCGCGCCGCCCCAGTCGTGAGCAATCACGGCGTGCACCTGCGCAGTCGCGCCCGTGTCGGTGCCCAGCGCCTCAATCACCGCGCGCAAATCGTTGATCAAAAGTTTCGCTTTGTAAGCTTCAACTTCCAGCGGTTGCGACGACAAATTGAATCCGCGCAGATCAATCGCGACGCAGCGAAAGCCGCGCGAAAACTCCGCCAATTGCCGCCGCCACGTAAACCAGAACTCCGGGAAGCCATGCACGAAAAGGAGTGTGGGCGCATCGGCTGGCCCACAGACTTTGGCATGCAAACGGATGCCCGGTGCGGTGTCGAAGTAGCAAGATTCCAGTTCCATCGTTGGGAATGTAGTGGTTTTCGACAAGACTTGCCGCCATTCACGAAACTGCGCTGCAACTGGCGACGCAGTTGGCCCATTCATCGCACGCCGCTACACAAGGGCTCGCCGATCAGCAGAATTCATCTCACTGCAATGTTGCAGCCTTCTTGGGGGACCGAAATCATGAATCCGCTTCGCTTCATCACCAGCCCAGTCTCAACATTGACCCGCGCCATCACCGCGCCGCTCAACTTCATTTTCGTCGTCGGCCTGTGCCTGTTCATCAACTGGATGCTGTCGCCCGGCCACTGGTGGGTGAAATGGGTCGCGTTCGGCATGGGCATCAACGTGATCGTGGCGTGGGCCCGCGTTGCCAAATTACTCTTTGTCGTTGGCGTGCTCGCAGCGGTGGGTTACTTCATCCACAAACGCTACGGCGCAGAAGCCAAGGCCAGATACGACGCATGGCGCAAGGATGGCGAGCCCAAGCAGCCTGCGCAAGCGGTTCAGTTTTTGATCGAATCGCAAGCGGCACCGACGCCACCACAGCGTTCGGTAGTATGAGTCGGAGATAGAGGAAAATCCGGTTTCGACTATTCATCAAAGACCCGACTATGAAGCTCTATTACAGCAATGGTGCCTGTTCGATGGCACCGCACATCGTTCTGCGCGAATCTGGCCTACCGTTTGATCTGGTTCGCGCCAGCACCAAAACGCACGCCCTCGACGACGGCACCGACTTCTACACAATCAACGACAAAGGCTCGGTGCCCGTGCTGGAGCTGGACAGTGGCGAGCGTCTGACCGAAGGCCCGGCCATCGTGCAATACATCGCCGATCAGGTGCCGGCCATGAATCTTGCGCCCGCCAACGGTACGCTGCCGCGCTATCGTCTGCAAGAGTGGCTCAACTTCATTACGAGCGAGCTGCACAAAAGCTACGGCCCGCTGTTTCGTCCGACCACGCCAGAAGAATACAAAGTCATTTCGAAGGAAGGCTTGACCACAAAGTATGCGCTGGTCGATAAATGGCTGACCGGAAAGGACTACACGATGGGCGATACATTTAGCGTGGCTGATGCGTACCTGTTTACGGTCACGAGCTGGGCTGGCTACGTCGGGCTTGATCTCTCGCAATTCAAAAATGTCGGCGCGTTTATGGCTCGCATGGCCGCGCGTCCGAAGGTGCAGGAAACGCTGGTGGCTGAAGGCCTGGCCAAGAAAGCGGCGTAATTCAGCGCTAGCAAGAAACGGCGGGCTGCAATGGCCCGCCTTGGGGTTCGGCCCCCAAGGTTGAGGTGGCCGTGATTCGCGTGGCTTAATCAGCGCATATTGGGTCGCGGGCCATCGCGCCCAAATCCGGATGTTCTCCCAACCACCGCTCCAGATTACGTTCTCAGGCGCAACAAATTGCTCGTGCGCACTCAGTGGTTCGTTGCCTGCCAGAGCCGGACTACTGTCCGGATCAAATTCACTAGACGTACGACGTGTAACATCCGCCTATCCACAGGAGGACTTATGCGTTTACTCATTCAATCTATCGCAACGGTTGCCGCGACGGCGCTGTCGCTGGGCGCAGTTTCGGCCCAAACCTTCACCGGCAAAACCATCCGAATCATCGTGCCCTACGCACCGGGCGGCACGTCCGACATCCTCGCGCGGGCGCTGTCGAACAAAGTGGGCGAATCGCTTGGCGCAACCGTCGTTGTCGACAACAAACCGGGTGCCAACGGCGTACTGGGGAGCGATCTGGTGGCCAAATCCGCGCCCGACGGCACGACGCTGCTCCTCACCGACATCGGTGGCATCACCAGCGCTCCTGCGCTCGGCGCCAAACTGCCGTTCGACCCCGTGAAAGATTTTGCGCCGATCACGATGATCGCGTACTCACCGCACCTCGCTGTCGTAAATCCGGCGTTGCCCGCGAAGACCCTGGCGGAACTCGTCACCGCGTCCAAAGCCAAGGCAGGCGGATTCAGTGCTGCCACGGTCGGCGCAGGCAGCGCGCCACATCTTGCAGGCGCTTTGTTTGCCAAACGCGCGGGCGTCGAATGGGTATTCGTTCCGTACAAAGGCGGCGCACAGGCGTTGACGGACGTTGTCGCCGGTCACGCGCAAGTGATGTTCAACGGCATGCTCGCCACCCTGCCGATGGTCAAGAGTAATCAGCTGCGCGTCCTCGCAGTGTCGAGCGAAAAGCGCTGGCCGACGCTACCCGACGTGCCGACCGTCGCCGAGTCCGGCTACCCCGGATTCGTCACCGGTTCATGGCAGGGTTTGCTCGCATCGGCCAGCACGCCAGCCGACATCGTCGCCAAGCTTAACGCCGAATTCGCCAAGGCTTTGGCTATCCCGGAAATCCGCGAACGTCTGATGGCGCAGGGCGCGGAACCGCGCCCAATGGTGCCCGCGCAATTTGCAGAATTTCTGCGCAACGACACGGCGAAATGGGCGCAGTTGGCCAAGGAGACCGGGATCAAGCTGGAGTGAGGTCTGGCACGGGTTAACCAACGAACACCAGCGATTTGACAAGCGCCGGAGATCGACACCTGCACTGGCGCGATTTCTCTGACTGCGTCTGGCGGTCAGTGCGTCTGAACCCTGGAGCAAAAAACAATCAAATTGTCCCGTTCCGTCGACTTGTCGAACACCGCGTCGGCACCGAGTCGCAGGCACTCTCTGCGAATTTCTGGTGATGCGCAATTCGACAGCACAATGATCTTTTGCTGGCGGTTGTGAGGTTGCAGCGCGGCGACGACGTTGACGGCATTGCCTTGCTTCAGGGATATGTCGATGACGGCCACATCCCACTCGTGCGATGGATCGCACAACCACTGAGTGGCATCGCTTTGAGGGCACCTCTAAAAATTCATTTTTGGGGATGCAGTGTTAGGAGCCCGGAGCGCAGCAACCGGAGTGTACGCTCTGGTACATGAGGTTTGCGAGCACCGCGCGACGACACAATGCGCCCCACAAACGAATTTTTAGAGGTGCCCTTGAGCCTCTGAAATTCCTACGACTTCGGCACCCACCATTTCATGCAAGGTGTCGGTGAGGTTTTCGCGGATGATGACGTTGTCTTCAACCAGAAAGAATTTGAGCGGCACATGCTCGAACACAGGCCCGTCCAAATCTGGCATCAGTCGCGATGGCGGGCCCATAGCTGCTTCGTCGGTACGGGAAATGTCGCTCTGAAAGTACGCGGCACCTCTCGTTGCAGCACCGACTGCGGGCCAACTCGTTGACTGCCCACTCAACGGAATTTTCCGACCGATGGAACGAAGGGTATGAAGGTCGATTTGTCTATCTTGCCGCGCAGTCGACAGGCTGGATTCGCCGTAACCGGCTCAATGAGGAAAGCGCGGTGCGCAGACATCGCGGTTTTCGCGCTCCGAAGTCTGGACACAAGCACTGGCATCAGCAAGAGCCCGCCCGGCACGACCACAACAACAAACCCGAGCAGCATCAACCACGGCGATTCGAGCATCAGGCGGGAGCAATCGGTCAAGGTGCGGAGCATGGGTTTCGCCAACAATTCATTTGACTCAATTGTGTCGATTCCCCAAGATGCGCAGCATCGTCCATCGGGACGAGACGACGTAGGACAGCGACCAGGCCGCTTCGTCAGCGTTTACGCCTCCGGTCAGCCCTTAGCGCTACTTACGCCTCACCATCCCAATAGTCCAGGTGATCTTTCACGCGATGCAAACGGCGGCCCTGCATCAGCGTTTCCGGCTTGTGGTCGGTGAACACGCCGTATTTTTCCGAATCAGGATATTCGCAAATCTCCGTCGCGGCCTGAGTGCTCGCAGAGAGGTATTTCAACGGCGCATCTGAGGTGTTGATGATCTGGTGCGGATATTCAGATCCCGCCGGAATAAACATCACATCCCCCGCCGAAATCGGCAGCATTTCCCCCGCCACTCGCAGCGTGCCCGAGCCTTCGAGGACGATGAACATTTCCTCTTCGACATAGTGAAAGTGATACGGGCATGCGCGCTTTCCGGGCGGCACGATGTCGACCGAGAGGCCCATCTGTTTCGCTGCTGTGTCGCGCGCCAGGCGCTTGCTGGCAACGCCATCGTAGTGCGGCGCGCGATCCATGGTTTCCCATGTTTCGTCTTGCGATGAGAAATTGCGAATCAGTTTGTGGCGGAGTTCTTCGGCGGTAGACATGGTGATTTCCTTCCTGCTGATGGGTCATCCTGAGCGCGGCGAAGGATCAGGTCGCGCGGCAAGGACGGTTGCAAAAAATTACGCGCAAAACGTGCCGCGTGATTCTTCACCGAGGGTTCAGAATGACAGGCGGTTTACGGCGTCGGCATCAACGTCAAAACTTCAATCATCACGCGCTCAGTCGCGTCCGACATCCAGAGCTCGCCGTCCTGAATCATGCATTGCAACTCCATGCCGCGTTCGGCCATCGCGGAGAGCGCTTTGCTGCTTCTTGAATCGACGGCTTTGATGGTGAGTTTGTCCTGTTTGGCCAACGCGTCCTTGTTCGCCTGCCACCACGCATCGACCGTTTTTCCGCCGCCATAAGCGAGCAGCACGACTTCGTCCGAGCGCCCGCAAGCGCGGCGCAACAGGCGCTCCTCGGGCAGACCTACTTCAATCCAGCGGATGATGCCGCCGGTTAAATCGTGTTCCCACAAGGCAGGCTCGTCGTCGCTGGAAATGCCTTTGCCGAACTCCAGTCGCTCGCTCGCATAGAGCGCAAACGCGAGCACGCGCACCATCATGCGCTCACTGGTTTCGGACGGATGCCGCGCCAGCGTCAATGGATGGTCAGCGTAGTAGCCGCGATCCATGTCGGCGATGTTGAGGCTGCCTTTGAAAATCGTCGATTTGATCGCCACGAGTCAAACTTTCACGAACAGAGTAACCAGCGGATCGTCGCCGACTTGACGGCTCCAGTGCCCATGCACCGTGGCATCAAACGTCTCGCCTTCGGGCAAGGTGTCGGCGGAGTAAAAGTGCTGGCCCGCGGTAAAAATTCGTGAACTGCCATCCTGCACGCCAATCTCCATCTGACCGCCGAGAATGAATACCCACTGTGCTTTTGGCGAGCAATGCCACGCGCTGCGAAAGCCCACCGGGCTGTGCCGCAACTGACAGCCAGTCGCGGGCATGACAGCCGAAAGCATCGATTGCGACGTGCCCTCGGAGAGCACGATGTCGTGCTCGCGAAATTTTGCGCGACCGTCGTGGTCAGTGAATAGTTCGACTTGGGTGAAGCTCGTCATCTTGTTTGTCCTCGGGTGATTGTGTTCAAAACATTGCGCGGGTTTCGCGTACTTTTTTGCGCTGGATGATCACGTCGTGTTCGTCTGACATGTGCATTTTACCCAGGCAGCTTTTCGCTGAAATGGCTATTTATCAGGGGCTAAAGCTGGTTTTAAGCAGTTATCGACTTCGACTCAATTACGCCTTCAGCCCCAGTGCTTGCGATGTTTCAGCGAAAAGCTGATAGCGCAGAATTCAGGACGCGTTACTTCACGACGCCGCGCTTGCGACGAATCGGGGCCGAGAACGGTGATTCAACTCGCCTGGTCTTGCTCGCGCCGGTGCCTTTCGTTTCAGCCGAAACTTTCGCCTTCGCCGCTTTCAACACGTTGACTGCCCGCATGGCCACCTCCGCCGCGGCCACGCGCTCGGCGTGTGCGGCGGCTTCCGCAGGATCGGGCGCATGCACGTTGATCGTCGTGCCGGGTAACTTGACGAGCTGTCCGGCGCGAATTTTCGCGCTCTTTCGAAGCTCAAGCACGCCGTCAACCGTCACGTTACCGGAAGCCACCAGCACCTTGCCCTCGGCGCCGCTCGCGGCGATGCCCAGCACTTTGAACAGGTTGTGCAGTTCGATAAATTCGTCGCGCAGCGTAAAGTGCTGCACCTCAATAGGCTTATTTTTCATGCTGCGGAGTATGGCATGAGCGGCGATTTGATGTATTTTCGGCGTGTCTATTCGGCCGTAATTCCCGCCTGCTGGATCAGCCGCGCGTACTTTGCCAATTGATCTTTTCTGGCCGCTCCGAGTTCAGAGGGGCTTGAGCCACACGGCGTCAGGCCTTGCGCGATCAAATTTGCGCGCATATCCGGGTCGGCCAGCGCTTTCACGATTTCGGCGTACCTGCCGGAGCCATCACGGCAAACCACGAGTTGAATTCGAAGCCTGCCAGACCGGAAGTGCTCACCGTCGGTACGTCCGGGAATTGCGCGAGTGGCTTCGGCGTGGTCACTCCAATCAGCCGCAGCTTTCCCGCTTTGATGAGTGAGTTGACTGTTGCCAGACCCCGAAATGCCATCGGCACGTCGCCACCCGCCACGCTGACCGCTGCCTGCGTCGCGCCTTTGTACGGTACATGCGTCATCTGGATGCCAGCACTTGAGGCGAAGAGTGCGGCAGCGATGTGTCGTGGGCTGCCGTTGCCGCCCGAACCGTAGTTGAGTTTGCCAGGAGCCGCTTTGGCGGCCGTGATCACATCGGCAGCGCTACGAAACGGCGCGTCGTTGTTCACGACCAGGCCCCATTAACGGTTGCCACCAGCGACACCGGCTCGAAATCCTTCACGATGTCCCGGCCCATTTTGCTTTGCAGATTGGGCAACATCGTGATGATGCTGTCGTTGAAGCCGCCGATGGTGTAGCCATCCGCTGTCGACTTCGCAACGCGATCAGCGCCGGTGGCTCCCGCAGCCCCCGCGATGTTTTCGATCACGATGCTCTGGCCCATGTTCTGCGACATCTTTTGGGTGACGATGCGCGCGGCGTTGTCCACGGTGCTGCCCGCCGCCAGCGGCACGATCATGCGGATCGGTTTGGTCGGGTACGTGCTTTGGGCTTGCGCTTGCGCCAGCGGGAGCGCGGCAAAAAGCGCAGAGGGCTGCGAACTTGATGATTTGTTTGCAAAGGGGTTGTTGGTGATTCATAAAAGACTCGATTTCTGGACCAATTTTTGGGTCATCCTGAGTGCAGCGAAGGATCAGGTAGCACTGTCGCCGCCGCGCACCCAGACGCGCTCCACACCCGACATGCGCTCGCTCGCGCGCAAGTCATGAGCGAGTGTGTCCACGCGTGCCTTGAATGCATCGACATCGCCAAACGCCGAAATATCAATCATGCAAATCGCCTGACCGGTATTGGTCGGCGTGGTGTCATCGTGGTTGAAATCGATGACTTCTTTGCCCATTGCCGCACCATTTAACGTGCCCGCAAGCAGTCCGACGATCAGCGCCAAACCATAACCTTTGTAGCCACCAATGGGCAGCAAAAATCCTTCGTCGGCGCGCTTCGGGTCAAGTAAAGGCCGCCCGCTGCGATCAATCATCCAGCCCTCGGGCATCATCTCACCGCGCTGCGCTTTCGCTTTCACTTTGCCATGCGCGGTGACCGTCGTTGCCATATCGAGCACGATGGGGCCGGAGTTCGCCGACGGCACCGCCCACCGCAATCGGATTAGTCGAGAGCAACATATCGAGCCCGCCCCATGGCGGCAAGTGATTCGCATTGCCGACCGCAAAGTACAGGCCAATCATGTCCTGAGGCAGCGCCATGCGCGCGTACAGCGACGCGGGCCCCGCGTGGTTACTCCATTGCGAACCGACCCAAGCGATGCCTGTCACGCGCGCTTTCACAACGGCAATTTCGGCTGCGCGCTTCATCACCAGATGGCCCATGCCGTTGTCACCATCAACGAGTGCCATCCCCGCGCGTTCCTGCACCACCTTGATTTGTGGCCGGACGATCACGCCACCCGCACGAATCCGCCGAGCACACGGCACCAGACGAATCACGCCATGTCCGTCCGAGCCCTGCAAATCAGCTTCGGCCATCAATGCGCCCATCGTCTGCGCGTCGGCATCGGGCATACCGAGTCTTACGAACGCAGTCGTAATGAATTGACGGAGGCGGTCGAAGGAAATTGTTTTGATGAACTGGACTGATTCATTGTGGAGACAGACTGGAGACGGACGTATAGTTGCAGCCCGCGCGAATCAACATGCTCCCAGAGTGGCGCAAATGAACTCCCCCCTCGCCGCAGCAGACCAACTTGCAATAATCGGGTCTGATACACGGCAAGTCCGTGCAAAAAAAGGAGAAAACCCTCATGCACCATTCATCGCTTCTAGCGACGATCCATTCGACGCTTATCGCGAGCATCGCGCTCTGCCTGCAATCCGCGCAGGCCGCTTCGGTCGCGCCGGTCGCCGCAGAAAACGGCATGGTGGTCACGGCGCAACACCTTGCTACAAAAGTGGGCGTCGACGTTCTTAAGCGGGGCGGCAATGCGGTCGATGCAGCGGTCGCCGTGGGCTATACGTTAGCAGTGGTCTACCCGGCAGCAGGCAACCTCGGTGGCGGCGGTTTTATGACGATCAAGTTGGCCGATGGTCGCAAGACTTTCTTTGATTTCCGCGAAAAAGCGCCGCTCGCTGCGACGGCAAATATGTACCTCGACAACGACGGCAATGTGATCAAAGGTGCGAGCACCAACGGTCATCTCGCGGTCGCCGTGCCGGGCACCGTTGCAGGTATGGAGTTGGCGCGCACGAAGTACGGAACCATGAAGCGCGCCGCATTGATCGCGCCGTCGATCAAGTACGCGCAAAACGGCTTTGCGCTTGAGCAGGGTGACGTCGACATGCTGCGCACAGCGACCGACAAATTCAAGCTCGATCCAGCGACGGCTGCCATCTTTTTGAACAAGGGCGAGGCATTCGCGCCGGGTCAGAAACTGGTGCAAAAAGACCTTGCAAAAACGCTGCGACTGATCAGCGCGAAAGGCGAAGACGGCTTCTACAAAGGGGCCGTCGGTGCTGCGATTGTGACGTCGAGTCAGGCCGGCAAAGGCATCATCACGCAGGCTGATCTGGATCAGTACAAAGCACGCGAAATGAAGCCAATCGAGTGCGACTATCGCGGTTTTGGTATCGTTTCTGCGCCACCACCCAGCTCGGGCGGTGTGATCATCTGCGAAATTTTGAATGTGCTTGAAGGCTACCCGCTGAAGGATTTAGGCTTCCGGTCGGCACAGGCGGTGCACTATCAGATTGAGGCGATGCGCCATGCCTACGTTGATCGCAATAGCTATCTTGGCGATCCTGACTTCGTCAAGAACCCGGTGGATCGTCTGCTCGACAAAGCGTACGCCGCGAAGATTCGCGCGGTGATTGATCCCGCCAAAGCGGGCGTGTCGCAGGCGATCAAACCGGGCGTCGAGCCGCATGAAGGCAGCAACACCACGCACTACTCCATCGTCGACAAGTGGGGCAACGCGGTCGCGGTGACCTACACCCTGAACGACTGGTTCGGTGCGAAAGTCACCGCGGCCAAGACCGGCGTGCTTTTGAACAATGAAATGGATGACTTCACCGTGAAAATCGGTGTGGCAAATATTTACGGCTTGGTTCAGGGCGAGGCCAACGCCATCGCTCCGGGCAAGCGCCCTTTAAGCTCAATGAGCCCGACGATTGTCACCAAGGACGGCAAGACGGTGATGGTGGTCGGAACGCCCGGCGGCAGCCGCATCATCACGGCCGTGCTGCACACACTGCTCAACGTAATCGACTACGGCATGAACGTGCAGGAGGCCGTGGACGCGCCGCGTTTCCATCAGCAATGGCTGCCCGAAACGACCAATATGGACACCTTCGGCATCAGTCCTGATACCCGTAAATTGCTAGAGGCAATGGGACACAAATTCAGCAACGCGCAGCCACCGAATCACCTGGCAGCGATCCTCGTTGGCGCACCTTCGTTCGGCGGAAAGCCTGTCGGAAACAACCGTTTTTACGGCGCGAATGATCCGCGCCGCAATACCGGCTTGGCCTCGGGATACTAATGGCAGCGTTCGGGAACGTTCTTTCAACTGCGACAAAAAAGGAAGGCATCGTTGCCTGTGTCGTGGGCGGATCGACCGCGAAAGTCTCGCTGAGTAGCGACGCGGATCGTTCGGTCATCGCTGAATTCAATGGTGCGCGCATCGCCGCGCGAGCTTGGCCAGTAACGGGCAATCATGTGACGTTGATTGAGCTGCATTAGGTGCCGAGGTGCCGACAGAATCCATTGATCCTTGGTGGCAACGGTTTCGTCGGCACTCATCAGTTTCGTTACGCAGTTGCGCGCGGTCATCGCGTAACCCTGTTCAATCGCGGCCTCACTGCTTCTGATGTCAGCAATTCGGTGGAGCATTTTTCGGGTGACCGCAACACGGGCGATCATGGTGGCGGTCGTTGCCTGAAAGTCGCACGATAAGTCTGAAAACGGGTATGACGAGCGAGCGCGAGTCCGCCGCGTTGCGCCGTCTTGACTAGCGGTTCTGGTGATTTGCGGGCCCTTTGTCGAAACTTGGTGCGACGCAATCTGGTGCCTGCCACAGCGCCTGAGTGACTGATTTTTAGGCATCCGCGCAAGGCGGACGCAATTTTTTTCATGATTGGTGCCAACTCCCGCGATCCAATTAAAGTAATAATCGCGGCCAGAGTTGGAGTTGCTACTTTTCATTGAAATGCAATCTGCATAGGGCATAGCGTCCAGTTATGGAGAAAGTCGACTATCTAAATAACTGGCGAATAGCCCCTATATAGTGGTGCTTTCAGAGAAAAGCTGAAGATTATTGGCGGCTTTCGATCAGTGTCGTCCTACCTTAACGGGGAGGAGACACAGCGCGCAATGTTGCGCAAAATGTCGGGATGCCTCGCCCCCGCAGTTCCCGCTCAACCCTGGCTCGTCTTGCGCTGACCGCAACGACCTGCCTCGGCATCTCTGCGATGGCGATGCCGGTGGCGGCGTTGTCGCATGAGGAATGGGTGTCGGCGTTCGTGCGTTTTGTCGAATGGCCAGTGCCCGCGTCGGTCATTGATGGCCCGCTCGTCGTGTGTCAACATCGCGACGCGCCCGCGCTGGCGCTGGACGGTCAACAGGTGCGCGGTTTGACGCTGAAAGTGCGCCGCGTCGTGCGTCCGCAACATCTCGTCGGGTGCCACATGTTTGCTTCGTTCGCCGGCGATGAATCGAGCTGGACGCCGTGGCTGAAAGCGGCCAATAGTTTGAATACGGCGAACGAGAAAAATGCGCGGCCATTTATTCTCGTGGTCGGGCAGGGCGGTCAATTTTGTGATTTGGGTGGTGCAATCTGTCTGGTCAGCGACCCGGTGACGCGAGCTGAAAATTACCGGCTCAATCTCGATACTTTGTCACGAGCGGGTTTCCGTGTCGACACGCAACTGCTACGATCAAAGCCGTCGCGCCCTGCGAAAGCGGAATAGGGGAGCTTGGTGATGACCGAAAAACATCCAGTTTCAATCTCGGTTCAGGTTAGCCGCGTCGTCGTTGTGACTGCGGCAATTGCTGTCGTGCTCACCATGATTGTGATGATTCTGGTCGCCGCGCTCTTCGCACGTAGCGCTGCGCAGCAACGCGCCAACACCATCGCCGAATTGATCGCCGCCAATGCCGATTTGCCGCTCGTGTTGAAGGACGCGGATCGCGGTCGCGAAGCACTCTCTGTGCTCGCGAATTCGAACGCAGTGCTCAGCGCACGTCTGATCGACGCGTCCGGCGCGGTGCTGGTGTCGCACGTCAACCCGCGAACGGCGCTCACGGCGAATCAGCAAAACGGCGCGAGCTGGTTTGCGCGCATCGGCAATGCCACCGAAGTCACTGCGCGCAGTCCGGTGGTCAATCGCGGTGACGCGCTTGGTTATGCCGAGGTGACCTTGCGTGAGCAGTACATGTCTCAGGCGCTGCTCGGGTTTGTGCTCTCAGCCGCCGGCGTGCTCGCGGCGATGATGCTGGTCTGGGCTGCCATTGCTGCCCCGATTGGACGGTTGCTGACGATGCCGCTGACGCGTTTCGCCGAGGTCACGCGCAAGGTGCGCGACACCGAGGACTTCACGCACCGGGTGCCGACCACGCGAGTGCTTGAAGTGCAGCGACTGTCCGAGGATTTCAACGCCATGTTGCAGGTGATTCAGCGGCGAACCTCGGAGGTTCAGGTGCGCAATAAACAGCTCGCGCAAATGGCGTTTTACGACCCGCTGACCGGGGCCGCGAATCGCGTATTGCTGCTGGATCGCATCACGCAATTGATCGACAGCCACAGCCGCAATGAGCGACCGTTCGCGATCATCGAATTCGACCTGGACCATTTCAAGTTATTGAACGATCAGCTCGGGCATCACACGGGCGACGCGTTCTTGAAAGCAATGAGTCATCGCTGCAGATCCGAGTTGCGTCCGACCGATACGTTTGCACGGTTGGGCGGCGACGAATTTATTGCGCTGCTGCCGGATGTCGGCAGCATCGATAACGCGCTTACAGTCGCCAAAAAATTAGCTGAAGCTGTTCATGCTGCCAACCATGTGCATACATTGCCGATCAGTTGTACGGCCAGCATGGGCATCGGGTTGTATCCCGCCGACGGGCAGTCCACCAATGAGCTGATGGCGCGGGTGGACGCCGCGATGTACGAAGCAAAGGCTGCAGGCCGCAATCAGGTCAAATACGTCCGCGACATTTTTGTTTCCGATGAGTTTTCAAAGGAGGTGGTTAATGGCAGATGACTTCGCTATACACCTTCGGCGCTCAGCATTCGCTGTGGTTTCTGGCATCGGATTAGCAGTGGTGCTCGCGTTCACCGGATGTGCTTCGGAAATCCCAAAGCCCGCGCCAGTCGCCGCCCCGGTGTTGCCCAGGGAGCCCACACGGGTGGAGCAAATCGCAGCCGCACTAAGAGCGATGACTTTCGAGCAACGGGACGACGGCTGGAACTTGTCACTTCCTACTCCGCTCGTTTTTCAGTTTGACAGCGACGTCGTCTCCGACAACGCACACGGCAATCTGATTCGTGTCGCCCGGGAATTGCGCGCTCTGGGCATCAAACAGGTGTGGGTGCGCGGTCACACCGACGCTGTTGGAGCTCGAGAATACAACCTGGCGTTATCGAAGCGTCGCGCCGAAGCGGTCGCGCGGGTGCTGGCCGAGGGCGGCTTTCCTCTGGATGGCATCGATGCCAAAGGCATGGGCTCGAGCGTGCCGACCGGTGACAACAGCACGCGCGAAGGGCGCGCGAGCAACCGCCGCGTCGTCGTCATCGTGCAGGTGGATGAGGCGGCGTCGAAATAGATCAACGTACTGGTGCAACCTACGCAGCAGGCAATCGGTATCGCAATTCAGTTAGGCTGTAAATCGTAAGTCAGTGACAAAATTGCGTCATGAACGCGCCTTCTCAGCCTTTTAAACCATCCGGTCAAACCACGCAACGCAGCAATCCGCTGCATGGTTTGACGCTGGAAACAATCCTCAAAGCACTCGTCGCTCACTTCGGTTGGGCTGAGCTGGGTGAGCGCATTCCGGTGCGCTGTTTCACCCATGATCCTAGCGTCGGTTCCAGCCTCAAATTTCTGCGCAAAGAGCCTTGGGCGCGCGAGAAAGTCGAGGGGCTCTATCTCTTCATGCTGCGCGACATCAGGCGTGCCCATGTTGCCGAACATGGCCCGGCAAGTGACGAGGCAATCTAGCGAAAAGCGATGACGATACCGTTCAAGATGACGAAGCTGCTTTTCTTGTTGCTGGCGTCGGTCATCGGACTGGCAGCCTGCGATTCGAGGTCGCCGTATCACAAGAAAGACGGACAGTGGTTCTTCGAATCACGGTCGCTCGGCGTTGCGGCAACGGTACCGTTGAAGGCCTTGAACGCCACTTTTGCCCGCGTTGGCGATCAGATTTATTTTCGGCATGATGCGGTTGAAGGGGCCGACAGCGCTACGTTCATCGCGCTGGACGAAGATTACGGGAAAGACAAGGCAGCTGCGTATTTCGGCGACACTTTCCGCGACAGCAAAGACTATTTCCTGGTCAAAAAGACCCGCGTGCTAACGATTGCGGGTGCAGATGCGGCGAGTTTTCGTGTGCTCAAGGATGGTTACGCCGCAGACGCTGCGCGACCGTACTACGAAGGCAAACCATTCACCGTCCGCGACGTCGCGAGCTTTGAAGTGCTCGACTATGGCTTCAGTCGCGACCGCGTTCGCGGTTACAGCGTGCGCAATGAAATCGCGGCCAGCGACGGCGCAACCTTTGTCGCGCTCGATCCTGCTTACGCCAGGGACGCCACGAATGTCTACTACGCGTTTCTCGACAATCAGTCGAAGATCGGGCGCATGCAACCGACCGTAACGATCATCGCTGGTGCGGACGCAGGCAGCTTTGTTGGCAAGACAGGCAGCTACGCGGTCGATGCCAGAGGCGTGTATTTCAGGGGCCGTGCCATCTCCTCGTCTCCCGCCGCTTTCGAGCGCCTGAATTTGAGCTACGCAAAGACTGCGAGTGAGGTGTTCTATGACGGCGAAAAGGTGCCCGGTGCAGACGCCGCAACCTTCAAAGTATTACAACCGCCCGAGGAGCGCGCCGACGCCGCCGACGTCAAAGCACGATACTTGAACGGCAAGCGGATTTAAATCGTTGCTTTGCGGTCGAACATGATCGACAGTTTCAGGAAGATGGTCTCTGTGAATCGAGCATTACAAATTTTTCTCGTCGCCATTGCTGCAATCGTGCTGCAAGGCGCGACTCAGGCGCAGGCCGCGCGCTACACCATGCTGCCACCGGGCACCGCAAATCCTGATGGCATCGGCAAGCGCTATATGGGCCGCGAGATTTCCGGTGTGATGGGCTGGCAGGGCGCGGCGTGGCTTGAGCGCGAGGAGCGGGAAAAGGAGGAACGCACCGACATCCTGATGAAAGCACTCGACTTGAAGCCGGGCATGGTGGTTGCAGATATTGGTGCCGGCACCGGTTATCTGTCGCGCCGGATGGCGGGCGCAGTGGCCGCAAATGGCAAGGTGCTCGCGGTCGATGTGCAACCGGAGATGGTGCGCATGTTGAAGCGTCTGGCGCAACAAAAAGGGTTGGCAAACATCGTGCCCTCCCTGGGCACTGAGACCGACGTCAAGCTGCCCGCGGCAACGGTTGACCTCGCGATCATGGTCGATGTCTATCACGAGTTGGCGTATCCGTTTGAGGTGATGGAGAGCATCATTCGGGCGCTGAAACCGGGTGGGCAACTCGTGTTCATCGAGTACCGCGCCGAAGATCCGAATGTACCGATCAAGCCGCTGCACAAAATGAGCGAAGCGCAAGTGCGGCGCGAAGCAGAAGTGCATCCACTGGTGTGGGATCGCACAATCGCGAGCCTGCCGTGGCAGCACATGGTGGTGTTCCGGAAGAAGTAGCCATTCGTCAAGGCCTGCGGTCGACACCGCTCGTTATCGCGACGGCCGCCGCTTGCGGCGATTTGCAATGAGTGGTACTGTGCGCCTGTCACCGATCAATCGATAGGAGGCGACCATTCAGAGCCTGATTACTCCCATTTTTTGTTGAATGTTTTATCCGCGCGCAAGCGCGTTGATGCTCGATAGAGCAGCCAAAATTAAAGCGCCCTCCGGGGCGCTTTTTCGTCGGTGTGCGCTAGTCTGGTGGCACCATAGTTGATTTTGCGGCACGTATCCGCCACAAAATTTTGTGGACGAAACAACCAGTAAGAGCGAATTTCCTCGCACCGCTATCGTGGGTGCCGCGTTGGACTTCGCGGCGGCGCAGAGGCAGCACAGCGACGCTGCCGGGGATTGATGCAACTATCGAATCCCGACTAGAAAGGTGCCTCAGCTTGGGAGTCGTCATCCTGAGCCTGGCGAAGGATCAGTGAGCCTACTAAACTCGCTCTACGGCGCTCAATCCTTGCCATCTGATGTTTCGCTTCACTCAACATGACAACCTTCCCGAAAAGCAACTTTGCTGAGGCACCTTGCAGAAGAGTTTCGACTTAATGCATAAATCGTCATGTAGCCCTCACGCAACGGCGCTTTCAGCATTAGGTTGTTGCCCTAAACCTTCTGTCCCTTGACCATCGCGATCACGTCAGTCATGTTCAGGTTGCGCGATTTTTCCTGAATTTGCGGAATGTACTTCGCCTGCAATTCTTTCGCGGGCGCCAGCAGCTCATCGAAGGTTTGCTTCAGCACCGCTCCGGACATCGTACGACCACCGCCGTAATAGCGTTTGGCAAGCTGACCGAGCGCGTAGGTGGAAGCGAAGGAAAACGCCATGCCCGTCGCGCCGCTGGCCAGCCCGCCGATCATGCGGCCCGCGACTTTGCCGAGCAATCCCCCCAGCAATTTACGCCCAGCCTGCTCCAGATACTGCGACGCGAGACCCACACCGACAGTCGCCAGAAATTCCTTGATGTGACCGCTATCAAGCTCGTAGCCGTGGTCCTTTCCGATGCGATAAACCAGGCGCGTTTGCAGCGGAATAATCGCCATTGTCGCCCACGATTGCGGCAACAATTCCAGCGCGCCGTTGAGGATCGAGTAATTGAGGATCGTCTTGTCCGTCGCCACGGCGTCGACGTTCGAGGTTGCTGCATTTGCCGAGTTTTTCGTTGCTGCGCCAGCCGCCAGCGGCATGATCGTGCCCGCCTCTGCGATGGCATCGGCGTCATGCGCGATCACCTCCGCCTCAGTGTAAGTGAGCCCCAGTTCAGTCCGCAACGTCTGCAGAAACGCGCGCTCGGCGTCGGTTTGTTTGCCATCGGCATCGATCATGTGTACGGCCATTTCGTAGGCCATATGCTTTGATTCTGCGTCGGTGAGCGCGGCCACCGCCGTATTGATTGTCACCCGCTTAAACAAAACATCCTGATAAATCTGCGGCAGGTTGAGCGCCGCAGTGCTGCCGCCATCTCCTGCCAGTGAATCAGTGATTTGTTTCAGCTGGTCACGTTCTCGTGCGTCGTTGCCGCCGTCAGAGAACGCTGCCATGAGGCACACAGTGAGGATGGATTTTTGTTGATCGATGGTCATGGTGGGCATATAGAAGTGAAGAGAGGAACTCCGGCGTTAGGCCGCGAGTATGGCAAAGAGTTTCAGCAATCGGTGACAAAGGACGTTTCTACCGTTACGCAGCGTTCGTGCAGTGACATCGCTGCAGATTGATTTGATGATCTATTTCAGCTTTTCAACCAACACTCAACGTTTCATGGGTCTTGAGCGTAATTCCCGCACGTCGTTTCGGAACATAGGACATCGCCGACACCGTTTGGTGGTGCAGTCCGGTGCATTCCGACGGGAGAGAAATGGACACTCGACTCACGCTATCTAGAGGAGCTTGTATGAAACTTCGTAAATTTCTGTTGGCGGGCATTTGCGCCGTATCGCTCGTTGGTGCCGCTGTACCTGTTGTGGCGAACGCGCAAGTCGGCATTTACTTCAATTCAGCGCCGCCGCCTGCGCGCTACGAGGCCTTGCCTGCGGCGCGCCGTGGTTACGTCTGGGTCCCGGGCTACTGGGACGGTCGTAGCCGTCGTCACGTCTGGACGCAGGGCCATTGGGAGCGCGTGCGAAATGGTTATAACTATGTTCAGCCCAACTGGATCGAGCGCGACAACCGTTGGCAACTCAATCGTGGCGGCTGGCAGCGCGGGCCTGGTGGTCGTGACCGTGATGGCGACGGCGTAAGTAACAACCGTGATCGCGCGCCGAACAATCCATACCGGCAGTAGTCGTGTGGGGTGGACACCCGAAGGGGTTCCGCCAACGGTTTGACCTGGTTTCACGGCGTGATCTAGTCACTCTTTTGCCAGATTAACAATTGATTGTTGGCTGGCATGTCGTGATCGGCGATGAGGTGCATGCCTTGCGCTTCGGCTAACTCAGCGACGCGCTCAAAGTCGCGCAAACCGCTCTCTGCATATTGCGATCTCAGACTCGCATCAAATTGCGCATTGCTCGGCGTAGTGAATTCGCCGCCATATTTGAACGGGCCATAGACGCACAGTTTTCCGCCAGGACGCAGTACGCGACCTGCGCCGTCGAAGAAACATTCAACCGCAGACCAGGGCATGATGTGTAGCGTGTTCGCGGTGAAAACACCATCCACGCCTTCGTTCGGATCGGAAGCACTGGCGGCGTTCACGGGCCAGACGCTCTGCGTGACATCCAGAGCTACCGGAGGGGTGATGTTGTCGTTGAGATCGCCGTCAAGGCACTCAACCAGCGTCGCCAAATTTTCGGGAATGTCGCTCGGAAGCCAGCGCACCAGCGGCATCATCTGTGCAAAGAACGCCACATGTTGCGCAGTGCGCGAGCCGATCTCCAGCACGACATTTCCCGCCTGAAACTGATCCTTGATACGATCAAGGATGACGCGCTTATTGTTCTCGCACGCCTGACTGAAAGGTTTGATCGGTGCCTGCATTCGGCGTCCTCGTTGGGTGACGCGCTAATAGTACGGCACGCGTTCAAGCCATCGAGTGAGGCCCCGCGCGTATGGCGGAATGAGTGACTAAATCAGAACGAAGTCATTGCCTTTGTCGGCGTCGCTATCAGAAGCATCGACCTCATCATCAACTTCATCGGCGTGTGTGCCCACGTCCTGCTCGTCATTGTCCAGGCCTTCTCGCCCTGTCGACGAGCCGACCGCAAAAACCCCGTTATTGATGTCGGCTTTGGGCACGAACAGGCCCGGCAAGCCGTGCGGCATGATAGACAGCGCGGTGACGTCGACGTCGGTCGATGAGGCGTGCGGAGGCAGCACCAGAATCTGCTGCGGCGATGCAACGTGAATGTCGGATAGGTCGAGCGCGACCAACGTGCCCGTCAGTAAAAAAGTCGTCAGAGCCAGTCCAAAAGATTGCATGAGAGTCTCCGAAAAACGTGGTTAAGCCAGCAATGTGGATGCACTGCCATGAATTCATTTTCGCGAGGCGGGAGTCGCGCAGAATCGTCCAAAGGCGCGTATTGACGTCAGACAGCGCTGACAGGCGATTGGTTGCGGATATTTTTATTTCCGTTGAGGGACATATCTTGAGCATGCAAGTTTCGCGCCCCGCGTTGAACCGCTTTTCGGTTGGTTTGACTTTGCCTGCAAAGTACGCCGCGAACTCGGTGGCGCGACGCTAGCGGCTGGTCTACGCGCGGTCGGGCGATACCGAGCCCAGCCCCGACTATTCTGCGCCTGACGGGGTCTCAGGGGATTGGGCTGCGGACCTCACGGACTTTCCGAGCGCGGCAAGGGACGGAACCGACGCATGGGAATCCATGATGTCGCTGCGCCACAGCTGCACGTTCTCTGTCGAGCCAGTAGCGACAGCGAAACGGCTCTCGCGCGCGCTTGCGCCCGAGGCATCGAGCTGGAAGCTAGCCGGATGCGCTGCCGTAACATCGTACTCTGACGTCGTCACGCGAGGGTTCGACGCTAGGAGGTTGAGCATCACCACAACGGCGGTGAGCACCAAGCCTGCCAGCGCGAGTCCAAGCGACGGCGTCTGAGTGAGACGGTGTTGTAGTGCAGTTTGCATCAATTCTCTCTAGCGAATGTGCGGGAACAATCCCAGAACGCCGATGACGATCAGATAAATCGCCACGATGTAGTTGAGCATGCGAGGAACGATGAGAATCAGAATCCCCGCGAGCAGGGAAACGAGTGGAGCGGCGGCAAGACTGATGTTCATGGTGACTTTCGGGCGTTGTTACAGCGTTGGATGGCGATAAAGTATTCGAAGTGTGTTCGCAAGGCGTGCGACGGATGTGCGACGCGGGTCAGGTGGTTCCCCAACAGGTCGTTGTGATTCGCGCGCATCGGTTAGTTGTGCGCTTGCGCGCGTTCTTGCGACTTGATTCCATCGGTATCACCTGCGAATCAAGACTTGTTGTTTGTTGCGTGATGCCCGGTTGCGATTCTTTTGCGGGGGATTTTGCGGGCATGCTGTTCGTGTCTATCGATGGCGTTGTTTTCGCGAAAGCGGCACGCACGGAGGCGTTCGCAGACATCGTGGTCAACATCACGCCAGTCATCGCCATGATCACTAACGCAAAAACAAGTCCGACCCATCTCATGAAATACCTCGCTGCAAACCGGCGCTGCATGCATTCAGCGCCTATGAAGATTTTGTCCGCAATAAATTTCTCAGCTATCGTCGCGCGACGCGTTCTGCTGTCAGACATCGCCTACGTAGCTACAAAGACGTCGTGCAACATCGCAATGCGACATCGCGTTAATTCGTCCCTGTGTTGACGCATATCAGTGTCTCCAGCGCGCTGGCGCAATATTGTCCGTCCTTTGGGAGGTTCCATGACCGAAGCAAGCAATCTTCTACCGGGTGTTGCGAATGCGGCCAAACCCCCGGCGGACTGGGCCAAGAAATTAGGTCTGGCAGCGGCACTGATCGCACTCACTGTCATTGTCATGCTGCCGACGGTGAAAAACCTGCCAGCGGCGGGGCAGGTCATGCTGGGGATCCTCGCGTTCGCGGTGATCGTATGGATGACCGAGGCACTCGACTATGCGGTGAGCGGCGTCGTCATTGGTGCGCTGATGATTTTTCTGCTGGCCTTCGTGCCGGATGCCGCCAAACCCACCGGCCCGGACATGGGCACGGTCAACGCCCTCAATCTCGCGCTCTCAGGCTTCTCGAGTACTGCTGTGGCGCTGGTGGCAGCCGCGTGTTTCATCGCGGCGGCCATGACCGCAACCGGGCTTGATCGCCGAATCGCGCTGGTGGTGTTGTCGAAGGTCGATGGGAAGACCAATCACATCGTGATTGGCGCGATGGTCGTTGGTTTTCTGCTGTCGTTTATCGTTCCCAGCACAACCGCCCGAGTGGCCTGCCTGATGCCCATCATGATGGGCTTCATCCTTGCGTTCAAGGTGGAGCGACGCAGCCGCTTTGCGGGGCTGCTGGTCATCACTGCGGCGCAAACCGCCAGCATCTGGAACGTCGGTATCAAGACGGCGGCCGCCCAGAATATGGTCGCAGTCGGGTTCGTCGAGAAACAGTTTCAAACCACCATCACCTGGACCGAGTGGTTCATTGCCGGGGCACCCTTTGCCGCGCTGCTGTCGGTGGCGCTTTACTTCATCATGACTCGCATGATGAAGCCGGAAATGGCGGAGATCGTCGGCGGCAAGGCGACGATTCGCGACCAGCTCGCGGCGGTCGGCCCGATGACGCTGCGCGAGTGGAAGCTTTTGCTGTTGGTGCTGGCGCTGCTCGGGTTCTGGTCGACCGAGAAGGTGCTGCACAATTTCGACACCTCATCGACAACGATTGCTGCCATCGGGCTGATGCTGCTGCCACGAATCGGCGTGATGACGTGGTCGGAGTCGCAAAAGGGATTTCCGTGGGGCACGGTCGTGCTCTTCGCCGTGGGGATCAGTATCGGCACAGCGCTCTTGAAAACGAACGCCGCTGCGTGGCTGGCCAATCTCATTGTGCTGAACCTCGGACTGCAGCAGGCGAGTGCCTTCGCGATACTGATGTTGCTGTCGCTGTTTCTGATCGTGATTCACTTAGGCTTCGCAAGCGCTACGGCGCTTGCGTCCACCATGATTCCCATCGTTATCAGCGTGCTGATGGCCGTGCAGACGCCAGGGATTAACGTCGTGGGCATGACCATGCTGCTGCAGTTCGTCGTGAGCTTCGGCTTTATCCTGCCAGTCAACGCCCCGCAAAACATGATCGCGTACGGAACCGGGACGTTCGAGGCCCGCGATTTTGTGCGCACGGGGCTCGTGATCACAGCAGCCGCGATGGTCTTGCTGGTCGTCTTCTCGCTGACTTACTGGCCTTGGATGGGCTACATGACCAGGGCGTTATGACTTGGGGCTGCTCGCTCGCTTGGCCCCTGCGCAAGCGTGGCCTGAGAGGAGCAGCGATCTCTGTCTCAGCTATTCGCTGAAAGGCCCACTGAATAGGGCATAGAGGCAAATTCGTTTCTATATCGACTTTGTGCGATATCGAGCCACTGCCCCGGCGTGGCGGCGCTTTCATAAAAATGCTGAATCAAAAAAGCGATTGGAAGTGGGACGTGACTTGACCCAAGCGAGTTTCGTGCCGTCGCGTTTCGACTGGTCATATGCTTCTCAACTCTTCTATAAGACTGCGGGTTTGCCCGCATATAAACACACGCGCCTTTCGCAACACTTACGCCTCGATCGACCGTTTGGATTAATTGTTTAAAAAGGTCGTTTGCACGAAGACAGTCTGAGGTGCGGCGCAAGATCGCGTTGCAGAAGGAAAGACTGCGGAAACAGGACGACAACAATTAATCAACGTCACAAACAAGGAGTGAGGACAATGAATGCAACAAAGAGCGCATTGGATGCAGTGAGGGCTCCACGAGTGCCAAAGGTGTCACCAGTGGATTGCGAGCCTGGATGTGCGCCGTATTCGCGGCGCTTCTGTTGGTCGGCGCATCGCCGCCTGCGCAGGCGGCCGGTTACTCTGAGACGAAGTACCCGATTGTTCTTGTTCACGGTCTGTTCGGATTTGATTCGCTGCTGGGCGTTGATTACTTTTACGGCATACCGGGCAACCTGCGCGCCAACGGGGCCAAAGTGTTTGTCGCGGAAGTCTCGGCGGCCAATTCAACCGAGGTGCGCGGGGAGCAGCTGCTCGCGCAGGTCAACACCATTCTCGCCCTCACTGGGGCAAGCAAAGTCAACCTCATCGGCCATTCGCACGGCGGGCCGACGATTCGCTATGTGGCCGGGGTCGCGCCGGGTAAGGTGGCCTCGGTGACCTTGATCGGCGGCGTCAACAAGGGTTCACGCGTGGCGGACCTGCTGCGCCGTGCGCTTCCGGTCGGATCGTTCACCGAGGCGATTGTGACGAGCACTGCCAACGCATTGGCCGACATCATCACCGCGCTCTCCGGCGCGAAGTCACCGCAGTCCTCCGTCGCCGCGCTCAACTCACTCTCGACCGCAGGCTCCGCCGCATTCAACCAAAAATTTCCGCAGGGCTTGCCTGCGGATTGTGGCAACGGCGCAGACCTGATCAACGGCGTGCGCTACTTCTCATGGACGGGTGTTCGCCGACTCACCAACGTATTGGACGTCTCCGACGGTGCGCTCGGTATCCTCGGCTGGCAACACAACGGGCAAGCTAATGACGGACTGGTCACTGCGTGCAGCGCGCGCCTCGGCCGCTCGCTCGGGGACTATCAGCAAAACCATCTGGATGAAGTTAATCAGATTCTCGGTTTCACCGACATCTTCTCAGTCAGTCCAGTCACCCTGTACCGCGAACACGCCAATCGCCTGAAATCGCTCGGTCTGTAACGCTCCGACAACAGAGGCAGGTTGATCGTGAATAAACGGATCGTCGTGGGCGCGGCATTCGTCGCGCTGGTAGCGTTGTCAGCGGCGAACCTCACGTTCACCTGTGGCGCGTTGCCGGAAGGCATCGTGAAGCCTGTGGACGCCGCCCGTTGGCCATCAATCTTGCCAATCGGCTCGACGCCCGGTTTGCCACCCATCCCCGCGCCGGAGCGGGAACGGCTGGCGAGCAATGCGCAAGATTCTTTGCTTAATGGTCAGTTCATTGCGCTGATCGAGCAAACGTTCGCGAACTTGCGCAGCACGGATCGGGCACAAGCGATCATCGATGCGAAAGCATCGCTGCTCAAAGAAATTCCCTCGCACTTACATGCACGCGCACTCGATTTGTTACGTCGCTACATGGATTACAGCGAAGATTCGATGTCGCTGCCCGCTGCCGACATCGCAAACCTGAACGCACTGCGGAACATGCTCGCCATGCGTGATGTGATGCGGCAGAAGTTTTTTACCGCTGCCGAAATCGAAGGGCTGTTCGGCGACCAGTCGCGTCACGATCAATTTTTCGTAAGGAAGCTGGAGATTCAACAACAGACGGATCTCACAGCAGAACAGCGCCGGGTAGCCATCGAAACCGCTGAACGAACGCTGCTGAGTGACGCACAACGTGCCGCACGCAAAGAAACCGTTTTGCATCTCGACGCTAGCGCGCAAACCGACGCCATGAACGCCCATGCGCTGAGCCCCGAGTCACGGTTTGTCGAACGTGCGCAAAACTACGGCGCAGAAGCCGCTGCACGGCTAGCGCAGCTTGATGATGAGGCGCAACGCTGGAATGCGCGTCTGGACCAATATGCGAGGGCCGATGCCGACTCGCGCGAACAACTACGCAAAACATTATTTACTGCCGAAGAGGTGCTGCGCGTGGACGCAGCCAACGAACCACGACAACAGCGATCAGCGAGAAAAGGCAATACCTAGCTGGCCCGATCGCAAGAATGAAAAGGCCCCGACACGTATTGCAACGTTTCGGGGCTGGCATGGGCAGTGGCTACCGGCTCAAGCTTGCTTTCGCTGAATGGCTTGATTCACTTTCGCCGCAGCCGAATCTGATTGCGCGGTGAGTACCGATGATTTCATTCATACGAATTTCGCAGCGTGAGTCGATGCCATAACCCTACGCCAATGCGGCGTTGTACAGTTCATCGACAAAGCGAATATTTTTCGGAGCCAGCGGCCGAATGCCGGATTTCACCGAATAGCAAGGGCTTTCTCCGTTGCCCGTAGCTACGCCGAAACCAGCTTTCGATCAGCGTCCCGCAGCGGGAACATCCGCGGATACCACGTCGACAAATATCCCGCGTCCGCCGCCCTGTCGTACAGTGGGTCGCACACCACCGCGAGTCTGCTCCATTTCGCAAAATCATGGATGGGCACCGACTGGTCGCGATTGAGCACCACGAAGGCATGATTCCAGCTACCGCGATACACGGCGAAAAATTCCACGGGACGAGTATCCTGCCGCTGCAAGTGTCGAAAGGCAATGGCTGAAAGCTCGCAGCAGTTGCCCGTTTGCGACGCCTTAGCCTCGCGAATCCATTGATCCACAAAGTCATCCCAACCCGCCTTGCGATTCGCCATCGCGGCGCGGTTTTCTCGTTCCAGATAGAGCGAGTAGAGGCGCGCCGCAAATTTTTCCTGCACTTCATTTGGATCGCGAATCCACCCACCGCCCGTATTAAGGCCGCGATATCGCACTTGACTCTTCACATGCGCAATCGCCCCCTTCGCCGCAGCGAGATATTCCGAGAAAACCATTTCAGACCCCTTCCGTTGCCAACCGCGGATTGCCGTTGTTCACTCGATAGTGCGGAAAACGGCGGGAATGGGCTCATGCGGCGGTCATGGGAGCGCGAATGGGTGGCTGCGCAATCGCGGCTGACAACAACTATTAGGCAGCGAAGCGCTCTACTGTCCCAGCTTCAAACTGATCGTGGCGACATTTTTTTGGCCGGCGCTCGTGATGATGCCGTGATCCTGAACATCTGCGAACGTCGCGTCTTCGCTCAGGCTCTCCATCGTGCGCGTCACTTGTCCGCGTGCGGTCACGCGCAGGGTCAGCACGTAACGATCATCCTCACGACGCACATCCTCCAGCGTCGCATTGCTGTCGATATGGCGCGCCACCATCGTCCGCATATCGGCGGGCATTTGTGTTTGTGAGTGCGCGTGCGGTGCTGCAGGCGCAGACGCGGCAGGTGATTTGCCGCTTGCTGCGGCAGCGGCGTACGTCCCGACGCCGTTCTCCAGCTCATAAGCCTCGCGTTCGATGCGTCGCCTCGTCTCGGGCGCGATGATGTCGTTAGGCCCGATGACAGGTGTGGGTACTGTCGATATCCAGTGCGTCCAGTAGGTATTGATGTCAAACCAGTACGGAATACCCGCGCCCGTCTCGGCCCACACGGACAGCACGCGCGCCTCGCGCACGTTGGTGCGGCCCACCAGGCCGCCCTCTACATCCCGACGCAGCCGCACGATCTGCGGGCCCATCGAGCCCTGTCGGTAGTCCACGACTTTGTAATCGTAATTGTTGTGCTTTGGGTAGGTCACCCGCAAGTCCTGCTTGACCATGCCCACCAGCCAACCGTCATCGCACGCGTACGCCACACTGCGCTGCGCGGTGACCGTCTGCCGCTCCGGGGCGCTCCCAGAGCCTGCGGCGGTTGCAGAGCGGGCACGCGTGAAGGTGACGGTGAGCATCGTCTCGGCATCACCCGCGATGGTGAACGACAGCAAAGGCGCGTTGTAAAGCTGCGTCACCCCCGCGCCCAGAAAGGTCGACAGCACACTAAACGTCGTTGCATCATAGTCACGATGAATCTCGTCGAACACGTAAGTCCCGCGCAGATCAGAGCAGCCGTGCGCCGACTTTTTGGTAGCGAACGGTGGCCAGTCGGGCGGGTAGGTGCCGCCGCTGCCACTGCACGCAGAGAGGAGCAGGGGTACCAGGCAAAGCGATGCAATGATTGAGCGGCGGGATATCTTGAGACGGGGCATGAGCGCGACGGCGGTAGGCAATTTGGGCGGTCGAAACCGATGCGCTTATTGTGTCGCAACGGACGCCAAGCCACGCGTCGTCAATGCATAGTAGTACGTGGTTGCCTACCCCGCGCGGCGACGATTGTCGAAATTTGCAATCAACTCCACACTCTCACTGAAAATCCTGTCTGACCTAATTTACACGGCTGCATTTAGGACCGTTTGTGCCCGCGCGATTCAGTGGGCAGCGTGTCGCACTATGAACGGAAATTACGTCTATAGATCTGATCCCCACGTTGAGCGAAAGTAGTTCACATCATGGCCATCACCAACGACCGAGTTGACCGCGCCCGCCCGCCGTTCATTCGACAAGCAAACGTAAATTGGTGCTGGGCCGCCACACTGGAGGCGTGGACGCGGGTTGATGGGAAATGGGGTGGCGTGAAGCAACAAAGCGATTGGGTCGCCGATCCCGGTCTACAGCCGCATCTGAACCCACAGACCAAAGCGATCAACATTAGAACTGGTATGCCTTACTTGCGTGACCGCTTTCATTTGCTAGGGGAGGCCTGGAACACGGGGGTGGCAGGCGTCGGCGCGCCATCTCTGAGCCAGCTTCGCAACACGCTGCGCCAATCGCATGCGCTAGCCGTCTTTCAAGTGATTCCGGGGCAGGCTTCGCACGTGGTGCTGGTCTACTCCATTGGCCGCAACACGGTCTATTACATGGATCCATTTGTTGGCTTTCGCGAATCTCATATTGCAGACGTCGCCGTCTCGCCACTGGTTATGCTGCATCGCTAGAGACGCTAGACGCAAACCCCTTACGAAAAATCGTGTCTGACCTCAAGGCTTTGTTGTGTCGGAGCCCATTTACGCGTTACTTCGCTAACCGGTGTCCGTGCGCGCGTCAGCCACAACCAGATCGCGATAGGCGTGCCACGTCGCATGCCCGAGCCACGGCCCAACCACGATCAATCCGAGAAACCCCGGCAGCATTGCAAGCAGCGTCAGGGTAACGATGGTGGCCGCCCAGAGTGCAAGCGTTAACGGCGAACCGAGACAGGCTCGCACGCTCGTAAGCCCGACCGTGATGGCATCGGTGCGCCGGTCGAGCAGCATCGGGATGGCCACCGCGCTCACCATAAAAACCAGCGTCGCAAAGACCGCACCGACGAGGATGTAGGCGATCAAAAAGTCCACGTTACTGAATTTGGCCAGCGCCGCCAACAGATCCTGCGTCGTCGGTAAACCGCCCTGATAGAACAGCGCGAATACCACCAGTGAAGCCCGTCCCCAGAGCAGCTCAAGCACCAGCAATACCGCAGCAAAGATACCGATGTTTGCGAGCACCGGTCGAAACGCCAGCGCCGCCGGCAGAAACCTTGGCCGCTCCCCGCGCTCCACGGTTTGCGAGAGTTGATACACAGCAGTGCACAAAAATGGGCCCGCGAGCAGGAAGCCCGAAATCAATGCCATCGAATACGCCGGCGCATGCTGAAAAATCAGCAGCTGCAGCCAGCCCATGCCGACAAAGCACAGGCCAAACCACGCCGACAACGGCCAGCACGTGACATAGTCCGCCCACCCGAGCCGCAGCCAGGAAAGTACGTTGCGCCAGGGCAGGGCGGTGCGGATGGGTACTAGCAGCGTGTTTTGCTCGGCTGTTTTATCGTTCACCTGTTTGCTCCTCCTTTTTTGACCTAAACCCCGCCGATTCGTCTGAGTTCACTACTTTTAGTTTTACCGCCGTCACCGCTAAATCCCGAAGTACCGATCCGGTCGATGATTGATGGCGATAACGAAATTGAGTGCAACGGCGGCGAGTATCGAGAGCAGTACTTTCTCTGGCGATACGACCAGCAGCGCTAGCGCCAGGATCGCCAGGTCGCAGATCATCTGCACCGTGCCCGCGCGCCAGCCTTTGCGCTGCTGCAAATAGATCGCCAGCACCCCCAGCCCGCCGAGACTGGCACCGTGGCGAATCAACATCAAAATACCACTGCCCGCGAGCAGCCCGCCCATCACCGCAGAAAACGCCGGGTTCAGCGTTGCGAACGAAACCAGGTGCGGCAAGACTTCGGTATACGCCGCGACCAACGCCACCGCGCCAAACGTTTTCACCGTGAATGCCCGACCCATCGCGCGGTACGCAAAGACATAGAACGGAAGATTGAGCGCGAACAACACCGCGCCCAGAGACCAACCGCTTGAGTAATTCACCAAAAATGAAAGCCCCGCAATGCCACCGGGCAACAGGCCGCTGCCCCTAAAAAACACAAGCGACAGAGCGACAAACAGCGTTCCCGTGAGAATGCCCTGCATGTCCTCCAGAGGCGTGTGCAGTGCTGCTTCGTGGGACGTCTCTTTCAACGTGGAACGGGCGAGGGTCATTCGGTGACTCAAACGGGCGCTGTGACAATTTCGCGATCATAGTCGCACCAAGCGTTGCTTTGAATGATGCAGCGCAAACGAAAGTCGTCAAGAGGTGAAGTGCGTCGGGGAGGTTGGCTTCGGGCTACGCGGGCCAACCGACAGTCACATCATCGGTCGCCGTAGCCCAGTCACGCGAATCGCTGCCGTCAGTAAGGCCACAATTGCGCGGCCACGGGCTGACGCAATCGTGATCCGTTCGTATTAGTAGCTTATGGCTGCAAGGCTTGCTGCATTGGGGCTGAAGGCAGCTTATGACGGAAGTCGGGTTTGTGCATAAAACGGTACGCAGCCCCGATGCACTGGTTTTTACACGATAGAGTTGTTATCGAAAAATAATCGTGTCTGACCCCATATCTTTATGAATTTTTGTCCGCGACTTATTTCGCCGCTATCGTCGCGCGACTCAACGTGCTGTCGGACGTCGCCTACGTAGCTTTAAAGACGTCCTTCAGCCGTGCAGAGCGACAGAGGCCCTTTCGCTCGCACTAAACGAGCGGAAGCCCAGCCTGAGCGGGACGACTTCATACGTCTCAGCTATGTGCTGGATAGCCCACTCAATAAGGGACAGAGGCCGATTTGTATTGATGTCGACTTTGTCAAAAACGGCGCTCTTGCCCCAATAGAGTGGCGGTCACAGGGTAGTGCTGTTAGTGAAAAGCGTTCTGGCTTTGGTGCGGGTTGTCCGTTGAAGCTAGCGTTCGCGAAAGGGCTCGCGTTAAGCCTTGCTGCGAAATTTGATCAACCTGTCCATGTCGACATCTTGGTACCGCTAGGGCGGAA